>Ga0181538_10000282_pt1 | contig 59913 bp, 45 predicted proteins | sample PEATcosm2014_Bin_40_FD_119773 | JGI IMG/M metagenome (GOLD analysis project Ga0181538, IMG submission 119773) | Peatland microbial communities from MTU Mesocosm Facility, Houghton, MI, USA - PEATcosm2014_Bin23_30_metaG | ecosystem: Environmental > Terrestrial > Soil > Wetlands > Peat | place...
CTCGGTGGCCAGCCTGATTCCGCGAATGCCGAACGCCCTCACCCGCCGGTCCGCTCTGCTCACTTACCTTTACGGCTGTGACCGCGGCATCAATTTGGCGCTAGGTATCTTTCTCCTGCTGATGCTTCTCTTCGTAAGACGTTATCCGGTGCCTTTGAATCGGAATGTAGTGCTGAATACGGCTTTGTTCACGGCGCAGTTCTTCAGCACGACTTTGGCGGTCTTGTTGCGCACCGTGTTCGATCTGCGGCTAGGGCATACGCTGGATGTGGGTCTCTGCGTCCTGGACCTCGCGTCGCTGATCATCTGGTGCTTCGTGCTGACTCCGGCGGGAGAACAACAACACGTGGAACTGATGCACTTTCGGCCCGGCACTGAATCGCGCATCCTGGAACGGCTGGATCAGATCAACCGATTAATGCTTCGGGTCGCGGAACTCGCCTGAAGAGAGCATGGGCCTGCATCAGCCGCCGAGAGACGCCCTTACCCCGTTCTCCCATTCGTCAAGCATCCGCTGTCCGATTTCGCCGAACTCCGGGTGCTCCTTCATATAGGCGTGGACTGCTTTCGCGGTCTCCTGAATCGCTTCGGCGATGCGCTCCAGAACCCGGCGGATCTTCGCCGGCGTGCTGTTGGCCCGCGTTTCTCCGAGTTTCCTGAGTTCCCTGGCCGTCGGCCATCGCGTCGAGCCATTGAGCGTCAGCGCCATGCTGTCCTTGGCAAGGTACACCGACGTGGTGACGAGATCGTAGACCGGAGCGAGCCGTGCTTCGCCCTCGACGTCGTCATAAACGATGCCGAAATTCTTGAGGTGCGCATCGCCGTTGCGGAGCGCGCAATTCAGTGCGATTAGCGTGAAGAGCTTTTCCTGGTCTTCTGTGACATGCGTCGAGTTCGCGAACTGCGTGAACCGCTTCATCACCGACGACTCGTAGCTGCCGCGATATTTCTCTTCGGTCCGGCGCGCGTTGAGCACGCAAAAATCCTCGAAGCCGCGGTAGGTGCCGTCCATGCGCAAATCGAAGCGGTCGATGACCAGCGCCGTGCCGTCTTCGGCAAGACGGAAAGGCGGCACGGCGAGTCCGCATTTCCGCGCCGCGGTAAGGCAGAAATGCTCGTTCGCGGCGAGCTGGGGGTATTCGTTGGGCTCCCAAAGCTTCACGATGTGCGTTGCGCCCCGGAAGCTCTGCGAAACCCGCGCGCCGTTTCCTTCCGTTTCGGCGAACGCGTTCTCGTCGCGCACCAGGATCTTGGGCTGCACCCCGCTGATGCCGGAAAACGACGCGAATTTCTCCAGCAGGTAGCGATAGAGGTCGCCGCCCCGCCGCCGTTCCAGAATCTCATCCACCGACTGGAACGGCACGTCCTCGTTGAGCTGCTCCTTGTCCCCGGTAAACCGGATGCGGCCGACTTGCGAGCGGCCCACCACCGCAAGCAGGTCGAATTCGTCAAAACTTCCGGTCGCCTTCGCGAAGGCCAGCCGCAGGCGTTCCCGCAGGAAGCCTTCGGGCAGGTTCATCTCGAAAATGGGAGGCAGACCGAAGGGCACGCTCCAGGACGCGAGACGCACGGGCATAGTGACGGAGACCGCGCGCGCGGCGGGCGCCTCGGACAGGTAGACAAACGTGCTGCCGCGCTCGCCGTGACGGTCGAGCCGCCCCGTTTCAGCGCCGTCGGTCCAGACCTTGATCATCGCGATCCTCTTGTATCAATTCGTCGAGAGTGGGGCGGTGGGAGCTTGCCGTTTCGAGCGAGAGTTCCAGCCCGAGCGCGGCCAGGAGCCGCGAAACTTTGGAGAATCCCAGCTCCCCGGCGCGCCCGTTTTCGAGCGCGTCAAGGGTGGCGCGGCTGATTCCCGCTTTGCGCGAGAGTTCCGCCTGGCTCAGTTTGAGGCTCTTCCGCCGCTCGACGATCTGTGCGCCTATGGCGTTCAAATCCAGCATTTATGCCTAGTATATTAGGCACTTTCATAATTTTCAAGGCATTTGCCTAATATATTAGGCATTCCTGACACCATAGCCGTCCCAGCAGTCCGTTCTGCTACAGTTGTTCCATGCCGGCCATCCAGGTCGAAAATATCACCAAAACCTTCGGCGACACCGCCGCGGTCGATCATGTGTCGCTCACCGTCCCGGAGGGCGCGGTATACGGTTTCATCGGCCCCAACGGATCGGGCAAAACCACGACCATGCGGATGATCGTCAACATCATCTACCCCGACAGCGGCAGGATTCGCGTGTTCGGCGAGGAATCACGCGCCGCACGGCCGGGACTCGTCGGTTATCTTCCCGAGGAACGCGGCTTGTACCGGCGGATGAAGGTGCTGCCGCTACTCGAATTCCACGGGGAGCTTCGCGGCGGCCGGAAGGTCACCGCCGAAGTGAAAAAGTGGCTGGAACGTCTCGATCTCGGGCATTGCGCCGAATTGCGCCTCGACGCTCTGAGCAAGGGCATGAGCCAGAAGGTGCAGTTCATCGCCGCGGTAGTGCCGGAACCGAAACTGCTGATCCTCGACGAGCCGTTCACGGGGCTCGACCCGGTGAGCGCCGACACCATCCGCGCCGCCATTCTCGAACTGCGCCGCCGCGGCGCCACGGTCATTCTGAGCACGCACGATATGGGCGTGGCGGAAAGCATGTGCGATTCCATCTTCATGATTTTCCGCGGCAGGAAAGTGCTCGACGGGCCGCTCGAAGCCATCCAGTCCGAATACGGCAACGACACCATTCGCGTAACCGCCGAAGGCGGCGCGGAGGCCATGCAGGGTCTGCCCAACGTCGAAAAAGTGCGCGATCTGGGGCACGTTCAGGAGCTGCGGATGGCGCTGGGGTGCGATCCGCAGGAGGTCTTGCGGACACTGATCGGCCGGACGCGGGTGACCAGTTTTTCCATCACCCGCCCTTCGCTGCACGACATCTTCGTGCGCATCGCCGGGCCGGAAGTGGCGGAGGTGCAGCATGCGTAGAATCCTCCTGATGGCCAGGCGCGACTACATAGCCGCCATCCGGTCCAAGCCGTTTTTGTTCGGCCTGATTGTGGCGCCGATTCTGTTTGGCAGCGGCTTCATCGGGCTTGCCATCATGAAGGCGAAGCCGGACATCGCGGAGCGGCGAATCGCGATTGTCGACCGCACGGGCGTTACCGCGCAATGGGTCATCGAGGCCGCCGCGGAGAAGAACCACGACGACCTGTTCGACAAGGTGACCGGCCGCCAGATTGAGCCGCGCTACACCTTCGAAACCGTCCCGCCGGACGATGCCGACCCGTTGGCCCAAAGACTGGCGCTCTCCGAGCGCGTGCGCCGGCACGATCTCTATGCGTTTCTCGAGATCGGACGCGACGCGCTCTACCCCGCCAAGGTCAAGGACTCGGAAAAGCTTCCGGAAGCGAGCCGGATCAGGTATTACTCCAACGGGAGCGGCATCGACAACGCGCGGAACTGGATCGGCGGCTCGGTGAATGACGGACTGCGCCGCGCGCGCATGATGCAGTTGGGCGTCGAACCCAGCCGCTTCTCCAGCGTGCTGGCGACATCGGATTTACAGAGTATGGGCCTGGTGGAACGCAACCTGAAAACCGGCGCCATCGAGAAGGCACAGAAGCGCGACGAAATCGCTGCCTTTTCCGTTCCCCTGGTGCTGATGATGATCCTGGCGATGATTGTCCTCATGTCCGCCGGACCGATGTTGGGTGCGGTGGCCGACGACAAGCAGCAGCGCGTTTTCGAGATGCTGCTGGGTTCGGCAACGCCTTTCGAGCTGATGATGGGCAAGGTGCTCGGAGCGATCGCGCTCACCATCACGAGTTCGGTCTTTTATATCGCCGGCGGCACCCTGGTGCTGCAATCGCTCGCCATGACCGGGATTGCTCCGTTTCATTTGCTGCCATGGTTTTTCGTGTACCTGGTTGCCGACGTGATGGTGATGAGTTCGCTCGGCGTGGCGGTGGGCTCGGCCTGCGCGAGTCCCAACGATGCGCAGCACCTGGCGCTAGTAGTGATCGGGCCGACGCTGGTTCCGCTGTTCCTTCTGACGCCGGTACTGCAGGCGCCCAACGGCGGGCTGGCCACCTCGCTCTCGCTGATGCCGCCATTCACGCCCATTATCATGCTGCTGCGCCAGGCCATGCCGGGCGGAGTTCCGTTCTGGCAGCCGTGGGCCGGCCTGGTGGGCGTGGTGTTGTGGACCTTCGGCGTGGCCTGGGTGGGCGCGCGCATTTTCCGCATTGGCGTGCTAATGCAGGGGAAGACGGCCAGCCTGCCGGAATTGGCGCGCTGGGCGATGAAAGGATGAACATGCCCGCCACAAATCAGCAGATCCAGCTCGCCGCGCGTCCTACGGGCTTTCCCAAGCCCACGGACTTCCGCCTCGTCGAAGGCCCCGTTCCCCAACCCGGCGACGGCCAGTTCCTCGTGGGCATCTCCTACCTTTCGGTCGATCCCTATATGCGCGGCCGCATGAACGCCGCCCGCGGCTATGCCGACCCTCAGAAGCTCGATGAAACGATGGGTGGAGGTGCGGTAGGCAAGGTGCTGGCATCGCGCCACCGCGATTTCGCAGAAGGCGAGTACGTGATGGGGATGTTCGGCTGGCAGCAATACGCATTGTCGGATGGCGCGGGTGTAATGAAAGTCGATCCTCAGGCTGCGCCAATCTCGACATCGCTGGGCGTGCTCGGGATGCCCGGGCTGACCGCATATTTCGGGCTGTTCGATGTCTGCGCGCCGCGCCCCGGCGAAACCGTGGTGGTGTCGGGAGCCGCCGGCGCGGTCGGCTCCACGGTGGGTCAGATCGCCCGCATCGCGGGCTGCCGCGTGGTGGGCATCGCCGGCAGCGACGACAAGATCCGCTGGATCACGGAGGACTTGGGATTCGACGCCGGCCTGAACTACAAAACCGAAAGCCTCGCCAGGCTCAAGGAGCTTTGTCCGAACGGCATCGACTGCTACTTCGATAATGTCGGCGGCGACACCGCCGATGCCGTGTTCCCGCTGATGAACCCGCATGGGCGTGTCGCGGTTTGCGGCCAGATCTCGCTGTACAACCTCGAGAAGATGGGGTCAGGGCCGCGCCTTCTGCTTTTGATGGTGCTGATCCGCACTCTGATGGTGAAGGGCTTCCTGGTGTTTCAATATGCGCAACGCTACCCCGAAGCGCTCGCGCAACTTACCGAATGGTATCGGGAAGGCAAGTTGAAATACCGGGAAACCGTGGCGGAGGGCATCGAGAATGCCGTCGCGGCATTCCTCGGCATGCTGCGCGGCGAAAATATCGGCAAGCAACTGGTGAAGATCTCCGACCTGTAGTGGGGCAGCCAATCTTGGCTGCGGACCGGCATTCCAGGCGGCCACACTCGCCGAATTCGGTGCGTCTTCGTGAAAAACACCGCTGTTTGAAGAGCCGCACGCCGCGAGGGAGCGGTGCTTTTGGCGTGCGGAACAGTTAATTTTGCAAGTGCCTCTTCAGGCCGCGCGGACTCGCTTTCCAGCAGGTCGAGCCGGCTGAAAGCCGGCTGCAGGATTGCCTGCCCCACGACTCTGACGTTAGCATCAGCATGCGATGATGCCCTTATGTACCAGCGTCTCTTCATGGTCACCATCCTGGCCGCCGCGCTGTTCGCGCAGAAACCCGCCTGGGAACCGGCGCCCGGGCATCAAACCATAAAGTTGTGGCCCAACGGCGCGCCGGAGGCGCCGGCGAACCCGCCTGCGGAGGCCGATATGACCACCGCCAAAGACAACATCGTCGCCGGCAAGCCGGTCATTCGCCTGGGCAACGTGTCGAGCCCCACCCTCACCGTCTACGAAGCCAGGAATGAGCATGCTGATGCGGTCGACGTCATTGCGGCGCATGCGTTCCCGCCGAACAACACTAGCGACGCCGCCGTGCTGGTGTTCCCGGGCGGAGCCTACCGCATCCTCGCCATCGACCTCGAGGGCGCCGAAGTCTGCGACTGGCTGAATTCCGCCGGTGTCACCTGCGTGCTGGTGAAATACCGCGTGCCGGACACCGGCCCCTATCCGAAATCGCCGGCGGCATTGCAGGACGCGCAGCGGGCCCTCGGAATCGTGCGCTCGCGCGCGGCGGAATGGCATATCGATCCGAAGCGCATCGGGGTACTCGGATTTTCCGCGGGCGCGCACCTTGCCGCCGCCCTCAGCACGCACTTCGATCGCCGCCTGTACGATACCGTCGACGCCGCCGATAGCGTCAGTTGCCGGCCGGACTTCGCCGTGATCGTCTACCCGGGCTACCTCGCCATCGCGGAGAAGAATTTCGAACCCAACGCCGACATCCCGGTCACGGCACAGACGCCGCCCTCATTCATCGTGCAGGCCGAGGACGATCCGGTGCACGTGGAAAATGCCGTGGTCTATTTCATGGCGCTGAAAAACGCCAAGGTCCCGGCCGAACTACACATTTATGCCGCCGGCGGACACGGGTACGGACTGCGCCGCACGGCACTGCCCGTCACTACCTGGCCCGCGAGCGTCATCACCTGGATGCACACGATCCACGTGCTGCCATAAACTCCGCCAGTTTCCGATAGGTCCGCCGCAGTTGCGGATAGATTTCGCGGTACACATCGAGGAGTTCGGCGTAGCGCGCCACGCGGCTGTTACATGGCTCCGTCTCGTGAACGATCTCGCCGCTCATGGCTTCCGCCGCCGCGCGCGGGCTGTCGAACCAGCCGGCGCCCGCAGCGGCGCACATCGCCGCGCCTAGGCTCGAAGCTTCCACGGTCCGCGAACGCCGGACCGGTTTGCCGCACGCGTCGGCGACAATCTGGCGCCACAGATCGCTCGCCGCCCCGCCTCCGATGGCGACAAACTCGCGCACTTCGATTCCGGCGTCGCGCTCGATCATCGCCGTGACCATGGCCTGTTCCAGCGCGATCCCCTCGAGCAGCGCGCGATAAATGTGCGCCGTGCGATGAGCGCCCGTGAGCCCCAGCAGGCAGCCGCGCGCATCCGGGTCCCAATACGGCGTCATCACCGCGCCCCAGTAGGGCACGGCCAGCAAGCCGCCACTGCCAATCGGCAAATCGGCCGCCTCCGATTCCAGGCGCTGCCGGACTTCACCGCCGGCGCAGTTTTGCAAAAACCAATCCACCAGAAACGTCCCACTGCGCAGGCTGGTCTCGAGGCAATATCCTTCGCCGCAACCGCTGCCCATGGTGCGCCACGCCTGCCCGATGCGGTATTCGTTCGATTGGATCCCTGCCACGACGGCCGTTCCCAGATTCAGATAAGCGCGGCCGGGATTGAGCGCATTGACGCCCAGCCCTGCCGCTTGTCCATCGCCGCCGCCCGCGATAATCGGTGTCCCAGCCGGCAACGAAGTCGCCGCCGCCGCACATTCCGTCACCTCGCCCAGCACGCTTCCGGGAGGCGCGATTTCTGGCAGTTGTTCGCACTTCACTTGTAGCGCCTGCAAGATCTCGGCCGACCACTCCTTTTTCCGCATGTCGAAAAGCCCCAGCGGATCGGCGCTGGTCGAACTGGTTCGGAAGCGCCCCGTCAATCGCCAGGTCAAATACCCATGGACATCCGCGAAAATCGCCGTGCGCCGGTATGCGTCCGGTTCGTGGCGCAGCATCCAGGCCATGCGATAGGCCACCGGCGCCATATCCACCGGTTTTCCCGAGATCTCATGGATGCGAGCGCTACCCACCAGTCCGCTCAGCCAGCTCACTTCGTCACGGCAACGCTGGTCGAGCCAGATAATCGCCGGCCGTATCGGGCTGCCGTCTTCCGCCAGCGGTACAAAGGTCTCCCGCTGCGCGGAGATTCCAAGCGCGGCGATGCGCTCGGGCGAGATTCGCGCCAGCAAATCCCGCAGAGCGGCGCACGCGGAATTCCACCAATCGCCGGGACTCTGCTCGTACCAATCCGCCGCCGGCCGCGATAGCGGAATCGCGCTGCGTCCTTCGGCGACGGGCTCGCCGACGCGCGTCCAGGCAATCGCCTTGGTCGCCGACGTCGAGCTGTCCAGCCCGATCAGCAGGTCTCTATTCACGGCGAGCCTCCTGCCGCGACGGCGCGCGTCCGTCGATGCGCCACAGGCCGGCCCCGCGCGCCGCTTCCAATGCCCGCGCGTACTCCGCGCTGCTCACGCGGCGATTGATCTCGACAAATTGAGATTCGTTCACGCGCCCCGCCGGGTAATACTGGTCCATCACGTTGACATACGTATCGCGCGAGACTTCCTCCGCCAGGAATCGCATGATCGATTCCGTTCCCGCGATCTCACCGGGCATCACCAGATGCCGCACCAGTACGCCGCGCTTCGCCAATCCGTTTTCATCGCACTGCAGCGCCCCGGTCTGCCGATGCATCTCGCGGATATTGCGGCGCGCCGCATCGGGATAGTCCTTCGCCTTCAGATACTGGAGTGAAAGCCTGCTGTCCCAGAACTTGAAATCGGGCATGTAGATGTCCACGATCCCGTCCAGCAATTGCAAGCTATCCAGCGAATCGTAAGAGGACGTATTGTAGACCAGCGGGAGCCGCAACCCCCGCTCAGCGGCGATCGCCAGCGCTTCGACGATCTGCGGCGCCACGTGTTCCGGCGTCACGAAGTTGATGTTGTGACAGCCGGCGGATTGCAGTTCCAGCATGATCTCCGCCAGCCGCTCAGGCGGCGCTTCCGAACCGCGCGCCGCCTGGCTGATATCGTAGTTCTGGCAGAAAACGCACCGCAGATTACACATGGAGAAAAAGATGGTGCCGCTGCCGAACCATCCGCGCAGGCAATCTTCTTCGCCGAAATGCGCGAAATAACTGCTCACCTGGGCATAGCGGCCGGTATGGCAGGCCGCCGTCTTATTCGCCATGCGATCCACGCCGCAATCGCGAGGGCAAACCAGGCAGTGGCGCAAGCGTTCGAGCGCCTCCGCGGCGCGCCGCCGCAGCTCGCCGGAGCGATGCAGGGCGAGATATGCCGGCTCGAATTCGCGGGCGCAAGCGAGGCCCACCATGTGCCTCACTTGCCCACCGGCACGCGCCCGCGCAAATAGTCGAAGAAGTTCTCGAGGAACACCACCTCGTGATCCTGCCCGCGCGCTTCCGGCGATTGGACCGGTGTCACCACCAGCACGCGCTTGCCGTCGCGCTCCAGGTCCCAGACGGTACCGCCAAGTTTTGGAATCCAGACCCTGGGGCTCTCCGCCAGGAAGGCATCGCCTTTCACCGTGTAGCTCACCACCATGATCTGGTCGCCTGCCCGGTAAAACAAATCAAGGCTGTTCGGCGAAAAGTGCGGCATCAGCCCGTAGGGGTTCGAGATCTGCCATTTCCCTCCTGCTCCGGACGCGGGCGGCGCAAACGGCCGGACGAACACTTCCCAGTTGCCCAGTTCATTCGAGGTGTACGCCATCAGGCGGCCGTCGGGAGAGAAAGACGCATTGTATTCCGCATAGGTGCTCTTGAGAAATTGTTCCGGCTGGCCGGCCTTCAGCCACTCTCCCGATGCATCCACCGGCGCGGTCCAGATTTGCGCTGACACCGCGTACGCCAGCCACTTGCCATCGGGCGCGAAAGAATACGGTATGAGGAGGTCCTTGCCCTCGATCAACGCTTGCGGCTGGCTGCCGCCGTCCGCGCGCGCCTGGTAGATGCCCTTGCCGGCTAACGAGAAAACCACGTACCGGCCGTTCGCACTCCATATCGGGGTACTGTACTCCGATCCGCCAAAGGTCAATCGCGTCATGGCGTCGTGTTCGAGATCGTATACGAAGATATCCATGTCTTCGTCCTGGCGCACCGCCAGCGCGATCCGCTTGCCGTCCGGCGAAATACTCGGATACTGGTATGCGGCGGGTTTCGCGCGAAGCGCTTCTCTTTTCCCGGTGGGATCCACCCACTCCAGCGTCATCAGGCCCGATCCCGCTCCTCCTGCCCCTTTACGGTAGACCAGCGTGCCATGGCCGGCCGGCGCCGTGCAGAAGTCATACTCGCCGGCGCCGAAGGCACTGTGGTAAGCCACATCGTCCAGAACCGCCCGGGCCGCGCCGCGCACCTCCAGCTTTGCCAGGTCGAACGGCGCCGCGAACATCGTGGCCCGGTCCAGGTAAACCAGATATCCCAGACCTTCCGGCGCGGGCAGATAACGCGCCGACATGCCGCCGCGCGCCACGATCTTCCGGCGGCCGTCCGCCAGCGTCAGCACCTCCACCGTGTTTTGATTCGGAGCCGATCCCCTGACCGCCGTGAACAGGATTGCCTTGCCTCCGGGCAAAACCTGGGGTTGGTCAAAATCGGTTTCTCCGAGGCCGAGCGCTGCGATCGTATCGGGTTGTCCGCCCCCGGGCGGAAATCGCAGCACGCCTTTGGTGGTGGCGAAGCTGATATAGATGTTGCCGTCCGCGGCCCAACTCGCGCCGCCGAAAGTGCCGCCATCCCCGAACGGAACAACCGTTCCGCCGTCCACCGAGACCTTCTCCAGCTTCCTACCGCCATCGAATCCAATCCACTGCCCATCGGCCGAGAAGAACGGTTTGGTCGCTCCTTCCGTTCCGGGTATGGCGATGCCTTGCGGCTGATCCAACCGCCGGATGAACAGCTTGTTCGGAGCGCCCGAGATGTACGCCAACCGCGTCCCATCGGGGGAAATGACCACGCTGCTTCCTCCGGGGCTAACGCCCTGCAGCGAAACATCCGCGCCCAAATCGACGTCGAGCCTCATCAGCGGGCGATCCACCGGCTTTTGCGCGCGCCACGGCGCCCACAGAGCAACTGCCGCGATCGCCGCCATCGCTCCCGCGGCGATCCAGGGCCATTTCCCTGACGGCGCAGCGCTCGCCGCTGCTTCCGGTTCCCGGCCCGCATTCTGCAGCGCGATGCGCGCCTCGCCGATGTCCCGCAGCCGCTGCCGGGGATCTTTGATCAGACAACGCTCGATCAGCCGGCGGACCGTTGGCGTCGTCGACCGCGGCAACCGGTCGAGCTTCGGCTCATCCTTGATCGCAGAAGCCATGATCTCGGCAGCGCTGTCTCCGGTGAACAGCGGTTCGCCGGTGAGCATTTCAAACAGCACCACGCCGAATTCCCATATGTCCGCGCGCCGGTCCACCGGCTTGCCCTTTGCCTGCTCCGGCGCCATGTATGCCGCCGTGCCAAGGATTACTCCCATCTGCGTTTCCCGCATCGTAAGCGTGGGAGAAATCGTGGGGCTGTTGGCAAGAGCGAAGGGCGCGTCGGGTTCACCGGCGAGCGCCTTGGCCAGGCCGAAGTCCAGCACTTTGACCGCGCCCTCCGGCGTGATTTTCACGTTGGCCGGTTTCAGGTCGCGATGAATGACGCCGCGTTCGTGGGCATATTCCAAAGCCTCGGCCATCTGGAGCGCGATCGGAACGGCTTCTTCGATCGGAATGGCGCCCGCGGCGATGCGATCGGCCAGCGTCGGACCTTCGATCAACGCCAGGATCAGCGCCCGGGTGCCGTTATTCTCTTCGAGTCCGTAAATGGCGCCGATATTGGGATGGTCGAGCGATGCCAGCACCCGCGCTTCGCGCTCGAACCGGGCCATGCGCTCCGCGTCGAAAGCCAGGGCGGCGGGAAGCACCTTGATCGCAACGTCGCGCTTCAGGCGCGTATCGCGAGCCTTATACACCTCGCCCATGCCGCCTGCCCCGATGGGCTGGAGGATTTCATACGGGCCGAGTTTGTCGCCGGCAGAAAGCGCCATCGGACTGTCTCACAGTTTAGCCGATCGGACCGCGCGCACTCGATTACACTGGGATTGCAAATGCAGCTCATGTTGTCAGGCGATTCTTTGGGCCGTGTTGTCGGCGCCATCGCCCATAACGGTGCGCAAGCGACCGTAACCGGATCGGATGGTTTTTCCGCTGTGGCGGATTTGCGAACGGCCGTCGAGAGCGCGGTCGCGGATGGCCTGGGAGAATGTTTCTGGCAGGAAGCCATGGTGGAATACCGCTGGCTGTTCCACCGCGAAGGGAACGTAATGCGAATCGCGATCCTTTCGAGCCTCGGAACGCTCACGGGGTGGGAGCACCTCTTCTGGGCGGAGTGCGACGTCGAAGAGTTCCAGAACGTCATGCACAAGGCCATTGAAGCGTTCGGCGTGCTCGCACCGCAGCGCTGAATTGCCCTCGGGCCAAGGGTGTCCCGCCCACCTGACGGACTTCGGAGCCACGACCGCCAGGGAGTGGTCATCTGAACGCGCAAGTTCCGGCAGCGAGGGCTGCGGCGCAGATTACTTCGCTGTGCCCGAGACTCCGGCGAACCGGTCGTACAGCCAGCAGAAAACGGCGCAGAGCAATGCCCCGCTGACGAAGCCATAAACCAGGCCGATGACGGCTCCCAGATAGGTCACGCTATAGCCCACATACAATGAATTGAGCAACACCAACGTGTGTCCCGCGCCGCGCGCCGTCTGAATCAGAGTCACCACGAAGACCAGGAATCCCCACAGAATCCCGCCTGCCAATGCGAAGGCTTTGACGTTCATATGTCACGCTCCCGTAAGGTCCGCCGACCGAATATATTGGCGGCCGCGGCAATACCATGCCGCCTCCCGATTCTAATCGGATAAAGCAGCCTTTTCAAGTTGAAATTGCCGGTCCAACGACTCGCCGCGCGCTATCTTACCGGAATCGTCACCGACCCCAGTGTCCGCAGCCCCCAATCGAACACCATCAGCCTTACTTGCTGGATATCGCGGTCGAGCACCACGTCCTGCGAGACTCCGATACCGTTTTTGACGTCGTCCCGCTGCTCCTGTGTCAGTGTGAAGTCGGTCAGTGTGAAATCCTTTTGCACAGCCTGCGCCACCCCGATGAAACCCGCTTTACCGTAAAGCGCCAATCGCAACGTGAAACTGCCTCGAAACTGCCCGCCATCCCGCTCCATCAGCAGATCCCGGGGGTCCACAACCACCTCGAAATGGACCGCGTCGCGCCCAGGTATTCGCGTCTTCCTTACCCGTAACGCAATTTCCGTGGCGTCGAACGGGCTGCGGGTCAGCCCCTCGAAGGCGCTATCGGCTAACTCGTCCGGGGCCGCAGCCACTTCATCCCCGTAATAGCGTCCGCGTGTCAGCAAACGAACCCCCTTGCGTACCGCGTCCACGCGGATTTTATGCTCCCATGAGCCGCGCTCGAGCACGGGAGAATAATACGCCACCTGGTAAGCGCCGCGCCCGTCGTTTAGAGCTTCGGTAAGTGCGGTTCGGGTATAATCGCTCGGGTACGCGCGCCCTCCGGTAATATCCGAAAACAATCGCAGCGCCTGTCTGGTCTCCTCGGAGGGATCCGCCTGCGGCCCCTCGCCTGCCTGGGCCACGGTATAGATGGCCACTTGCGATCCCGCCTGTGCGTTGGCTAGATCGACAATCGGACGCGTGAAATCGGCCCGCGCGCCATCCAGAGCGTCCGCGTACAAAGGTACCCCATGCGTGACCCAGATGAAATTCTTGCGGCCCGCCATCGGATCCATTTTTCGGAATATGCCCAGGGCCTGCCACGTGGTATAAGATCGCTGAACCGGGTCGAGGCGGTCCTGGAGCCGTAACCCTTCCGTCTGTCGCACGGCATCGTCCAACTTGGCGACCAGTTCCGCGGGGCTCGGCGGTTCCACCGGGCGCCACGCCTCCGCAGCCCCTGGGACCGGGCGCACCGGCCATAACTCGCCCCGCCCGGTCAAGAGGTACACGTAAATCCGCTGGACTGATTCGGCATGTAACAGCGCCTCGTCCACATCGTGCCAGGCCTTCGCCATCGTGCTCAGCCCCTCGTTCCAACGGTCGAGCAGGATGAGCGTCGGAGGCGGTCCCGGGCGATTCTCGAATTCATCCGGCGCCAACGCCGCGAGCGCCCGGCTGCTGCCCGCGAACCGGAAGTACGCCATCGAACGGAGCGATCCGTCCTCGCGAAGCTGGATCTCTTCGGGGCGCAAATCCGTCACCGGCGCGCCCTTCGAATCGATCGCGACGATGGTAAGTTTCACCAGCCTCCGGGAATTGGATGCATTCCCGCTAGACGCCAGTGCCGCGCAAGAAGCCAGCACGAACATCGCCAACATCCCTTGCATACGGGACCTCCGCCGCACGCCGAAACGCGCGCTGAATTGGGATTTCGACCGCCTGTAGTTTACAGTAGATCAGGCCTGAAACTCCATAGGCCTTTGGAGTCGCGAAAACCGGCTTACGTAACCGCCCCGTTCGCGCTACAGTTACCTTCATGGCGAACTGTGGACGCTGGGGATTGCCACTTCTTGCGTTTTGCGCCTTCGCGCAAAGCGGAAGCATAGACGCGCGCGCCCGGAAGGACATCGACGCCGGCAATCTGGCATGGGTGAACGGCATGAAGGCGGGTGACGCCAAGGCGATCGCCGCAACCTACGCCGCGGACGCCGTCGATTGCGCCGCCACCGGCGAATGCGCCCGGGGCCGCGCCGCCATCGAAGAGCACTTCAAAACGAGGTTCGCAACGCTCGGAAATGCCCTTTCGGCATCGGCGGCCAGCCTCGGATCGGTCCAGCAGGGCGATTTCGTCTACGAGTGGGGCCGCTCGGAAATGTCGTTCTCAGGCGGCCAGAAAACCTCCCATCGTTATCTCACGGTGTGGCAGCGTCAGGCCGCCGGCGAGTGGAAGATTTTCCGGAATATGCCGATCCCCGACGACGCTCCCCGATAGAATCGCCACAGGGACCGCAAAAGGCCGCCCGCATGCGGCCAACTCTGCGACCTCCGCCGCCTCTACTTCGGGAAGACGAGACGCCCACAAAAACGAAGTCAGCCCTTCTTCGTCACTCCGTGGCTGCGTGCCGTGTCTCCGTGGTGAATGCCTGTTTCCGTCTTTCTCAGCGTCTCCGCGGTGAACCGCTTTTGGTTGTCTCCGCTCGGCTCCGTGTCCTCCGCCACCTCCGTGTTCGCTGATTTTGCCTTGGCCCCAAAACGGACCGATGCACGAGGGCATTCACTGTTACCTCTGCCACCTCTGCGCTCTCCGGTGTTGACTTTGATTTTGTTTTCTCCGTGGCCTCCGTGCCTCCGTGGTGAACATTGTTTTCCCGTTTTTCTCAGCGTCTCTGCGTCTCTGCGGTGAACCATTGCCAGCCTCGCGCTACAATATCGCGATTATGAGACTTGCACTTGCCGCCCTCCTCCTCGCCGCCACCGCTTGCGCGCAGGAGACCCCCACTGAACGCGACGCCGCGCGCGACGTCCTCCAGAAAATGGACACGCTGGAAAAATCCCTCGCAGTGGACAAATGGGTCGCCCACTTCAGTGCCCCCGATGCCGCGCGCGATCAGGTGGCCGCACGCGCCAGGCAGCTCATGGATACCGAGCTCATCGCCATGGGAGACGACATCACCCGCCATCCCGAGATCGGCTTTCAGGAAACGCGCTCCGTCGGTATCCTCACCGACTATCTGAAGCGCCACCATTTCGAGGTCACCACCGGCGTGGCGAATCTGCCCACGGCCTTCGTCGCGCGCTTCGGCAAGGGCGCGCCGAGTCTCGGAATCATCGTCGAGTATGATGCCCTGCGCGGCACCAAGGGCGCGTTCCATGGCGATCAGCACAGCACTCAGGGCCCCATCGGAATGGCCGCGGCCATCGCGCTCGCGGAATGGATCAATCGCACGCACACTCCCGGCAGCTTGGTAGTGTTCGGCTGTCCCGGCGAAGAAATGATGCCGCCGGTGGCCAAGACCGACATGTTCAAGGCGGGCGTGTTCGACGGCACGGACGTCATCGTGCGCAGCCACTCCGTCAGCGCCACCGTGCGCCCGGCGGCGGGATTTGGCACCTGCTGTCTCAATATCGATGGCGTCAAATACACATTCTCCGGCGCGCCCGCGCACCAGATGACCCCATGGGCCGGAAGAAACGCGCTGGAAGCGGTGATCCACCTGTTCAACAATATCGATGCCGCGCGAACTACCATGCGGCCCGAAGCGCGCATCCAGGGCGTCATCACCGAGGGCGGCGCGGCGCCCAACGTGGTGCCCGATCGCACCCAGGCCGATTTCTACATCCGCTATCCCGACGCGGTGTATCTGGCGCAGGTGCGCGAGGCCGTCGACAACGCGGCGCGCGCCGCGGCGCTGGCCACCGGCACGAAAGTCAAGATCGATAACTATGGCCAGATGCGCGACGGAATTTCGGTGGCCACGCTGGCCGAGGTGGGTTTCGCGCACGCCCGCCAGTTCGGCGCCACGCACGTGGTGGAAACCCCCGCCAAGCCGCAGGGATATGACGAGACCGGCACAGTATCGAGCGCGATTCCCGGCGTGGGTTTCGAAGTCTATTCTTCATCCGCCGCCAACCACACTTACCAGATGGAGGCCGACGCCCTCACCGAGGTCGGCCATCAGGCGTTCGTGGTGGACGCGCAGGCAATGGCGGCGCTACTCTATGACTTCGCCACCAACGCCGAGTATCGCGCGGCGGTGAAACGTGAGTTTACGGGAATCCAGGCCTTGTTCGGCGAATATCAGCAGGCATTGCAGAAGGTCTACACCGTTCCGTCGGTGCCCGACCCGCGGTGAGCTTCGAGGAGATTCACATGCATCGCACGACGATCCACCATCTGGCAGTTGCGGCATCGCTTTTTGCGGCATCCGCCATGGCGCAGGAAGCGCCGGCTGTTCTCAGAATTCAGGGCGATAAGCCGGCCGCCAAGGTGAGCCCCATGCTGTACGGGCTCATGACGGAGGAAATCAACTACTCCTACGACGGCGGCCTCTACGCCGAGCTGATTCAGAACCGCACCTTCCGCGGCGATTGGAGCGGCATACTGCATTGGTACCTCGTCGAGAAGGGCAATGCCAACGCCAAAATGGCAGCCGATCGCCAGTCCGGACCGAGCGAGTCGCTGAAGACCAGCTTGCGCCTGGAAGTGACGCAAGCTGATGACCGCAATCCCGCCGGCGTGCTGAATGACGGATATTGGGGCATACCGGTCCGCCCAAACACCACCTACCACGGTTCGTTTTATGCCAAGACGGACTCCGCAACGCCGCTACCGGTGACGGTAAAGCTGGTGAACGACGACACTGGCGATGCCGACGCCACCGCCACCGTCTCCGGCGTCGGCTCTTCCTGGGCGCAATATTCCTTCACGTTGAAAACCGCCGCCGCCCTCGTCTCCACCCGCCATCATCTGGAATTGCTGGTGAGCCATCCGGGCACGCTCTGGTTGCAGTTGGTGTCTCTGTTTCCGCCCACCTACCACAATCGCGCCAACGGATTCCGTGCCGACCTGATGGAAAAGCTCGGAGCCATGCATCCCACCTTCCTGCGCTTTCCAGGCGGGAATTACCTCGAGGGTAATCACATCGCCGAACGGTTCCAGTGGAAAAAGACCATCGGGCCGCTGGTCGATCGCCCCGGCCATCCCAGCCCCTGGGGCTACTTCTCCACCGACGGCATGGGACTGCTGGAATTCCTGGAATGGTGCGAAGATCTGAAAATGCAACCGCTCCTTGCCGTGTACGCCGGGTATTCCCTGGAGCAGGAACACGTGAATCCCGGTCCCGATCTCGAGCCCTACATCAATGACGCGCTCGACGAATTGGAGTACGTCACGGGAGCGGCCGGCACGAAATGGGGAGCGGTTCGCGCCTCTAATGGACATCCTGAGCCGTTCCGCCTCCAATACGTCGAAATCGGCAACGAAGATCAGTTCGATCGCTCCGGCAGCTACGAAGGGCGCTATGCCCAGTTCTATAAGGCGATCAAAGCCAAATACCCGGACCTTCAGTTGATTGCCACCGAACCCATCAAAAGCATGCGGCCGGACGTAATCGACGACCATTATTACCGCCGCGCTAAGGAATTCTTCGAGGATGTCGGCCACTACGATAAGACCGATCGCAGCGGCCCCAAAATCTTCGTCGGCGAGTGGGCCACGCGCGAAGGGACGCCGACACCCAATTTCGGCGCGGCTCTCGGCGATGCCGCCTGGATGACGGGGATGGAACGGAACAGCGACATCGTGGTGATGGCGTCCTACGCGCCGCTGCTGGTGAACGTAAACCCCAAGGGCACGCAATGGGAGTCCGACCTCATCGGCTACGACGCGCTGCGCAGCTACGGATCTCCGAGTTACTACGCCCAGGTCATGTTCGGAAGTTATGTGGGCGACGTGACTCTCGATGCCAGGCTGGAGGCCGGTGGTCCCAAGCTGTTCTACTCGGTCACGCGGGATACGGCCAAGAGGCAGGTATACGTGAAGCTCGTCAACGCGTCCTCGTCCCCCAAGGCAGTTGAGATCGACTTAGCTGGCACCGCACTTACCGGTTATGCGAAGTTAGTAAGTTTGAGCGCCAAAGATACTCAGACTACTAATACGATCGAACAGCCCACACGGATAAACCCCGTCGAAAGCACCATTCGCGTGGAGGGCGATAAGCTTCACCACACCATGCCGGGTTACTCCATTCAGGTAATTGCCCTCAGTCTGCGTTGACGCGGCGGCGCCGCCTTTGGTCACCTAAGCCTGGGCCCCGGATCGCTCTCTCCGGCGTCTGCGTCGCGCAGAACGATCTGTCTCCCGCGCGCGCGGCTCGACCGACGATTGGAAGATGGGCGCCTGCGCATTCCATCGGCGGACCTCACGGGCGATGGGCGCGGCGAGATCGGACGCGGCGTAGCGGGTTAGCGGAACGATATTGGCGCGGGATTAATCCCGCCTTCGGTTCGCGCAAACGCCCCAACGGAAAGACGCCGCCCTCACATTGCTGGTAGCCACGAGATCGGGCCGTCGGCGTTGAGATCGCCAATCGCGAGCGCGGGCGACGTTCCGGAGAAGACCTGGCCGAATGGATAAAGCGGGTCGATCGAGACGATATCGACATTGCGGGCGAGTTTACGGTGCTGATTTCCGTCGTCGAGCGTGTAAACTACCGGAGGTCCAGCTTGTAAATCTCCTGCACGCCGGTGTCGCGCAGGAGCACCAGCGAGTCGTCCGGAGTCAGTCCGAACCAATAAGCGCCTGTAAAAGCCACGCGGAAGTCTTTCAATAGCAGCACCTCTTCCACTTTGGGATTATCGAGGCACACTCGAAAGATGTCCGGCGGATTACTCAGGTTGAAGTATACGCACTTATTGTCGTGCGACCATGCCGTGTACTGAATCATGTCTTTCTCCCGCGCCAGTTCGGCCCATCCGTTAGTCGATCGATCCCATAGCATCAGTTCGCGCGAGTCTGCCCTCTTCGCCGCGATGTACCTGCCATCGGGCGACCACTTAGGCGCCCACAGCCCATCGGAACCGGCCAGCTTCGTGGTCGAACGGGCTGCAAAGTCATAAAGCCGGATCGCAGTCGAATCCGGCGCCCAATTCTTCATCCAGGGAGCCCCGCCGAATGCCAGCAGCTTGCCATCGGGAGACCAGGCAGGAATCGCCTGGTCGGCATCGGACGGCGCCAATGGTTGCGGCGCTCCGCCGCCCGCCGCAACCAGGTAGATCTGAAAGTGCTCGTGTCCCTTCGGACTTGTGCTCTCGGTGAAGGCGATCTGGCTCCCATCCGCCGACCAGCGCGGATAGGCAGCTCCCGGGGAGCCAAACGTCAATTGCAGCCGCTCGCTGCCATCGGTCCGGCTGCGCCACAACGCGTGGTCCGGAAAAGACGTGTACGCCACCCACTGGCCGTCCCGGGAGAACGCCAGGCCGTCCGCCGAAATGCCTCGCAGATACGGCAGGTACTGTCCCGATGCCGGATCGTAGCGCACCACCTGCCCGCGCGGCACCTCTCCCACCGCGAACAGGCTTTTGCCGTCGCGGCTGAAAACTGGAGATTGAAAGCTGATGGGGCCGGCGGTCAAGGGCGACGGCTGCCGGCCGTCACGCCCGGTCCACAGGTCTCCACCCCTCCCGAACACAAAGTAGCGAGCGTCCGGACTCCACACTCCGGCCCAGGATCCCGAACCGGAAATGCGCCGCAGTCCCGACCCGTCGCTCGCGATCTCCCACGGCGCAATGCCGCTTCCATCGGCAGCCATTAAATTCAATCGAAGGTTTCTTCCGTCCAGGGACCAAACCAGCTCGTAAAGCGCCCCGTCCACCTTGGACAGTCGCCGCGGATTGCTGCCGTCGTGCCCGGCGAGGTAGATTGTCGATCCGTTTGAATACGCGAGCATGGAGCCGTCCGGCGACCATCTGCCGTGGCCGGCGATGTCTAACTTGCGCGGAGAACCCGTGGGCAGCGGCAGGATCCACAAGGGGCCGTCGCCCTCCGCTGGATGGCTGCCTTCCTCGTAGTGTGCCAGAAGTTCCGCGCCCGATCGCGAAAGGTCCATCATCCAATAGCCCGGCCAGATCGTAGCCGCCTGATGTTCGCCCGTCACGGGGACCTGCCCGATCGCGCTTCCCGAATCCGTCACCACGTTGTAATACAACCACACGCCGTCGGTCGCCAGGGGACCATACTTCGGCTGGCCGTCACGGGTAATCTGCGAATATCGAGCCACGCGCGGCGCCGGGCGATTCAGGAGTACGGCGGCCAGGAGAATCGTTGCCGTCGCGACCAGCAGGACTGCAGCCACGACCGCATGCTGGAGGGACCGCTTCGGCGCCGCGGGGACAACCACCGTGACGGGCCCCGGTCTGCTGGTTTCCAGTGGGACAAGGAACCTATAGCCCACCTTCGGCACCGTCTCCACAAACCGAGGATTCTCCGCTGTGTCGCCAAGCGCCGACCGGATACGCCGGATCGCCGTGTTGAGCGCGCCGTCGAAATCGACGAAGGTACCGGGCCAAATCCGGGCGCGAATTTCGTCCCGGGTCACGACTTCGCCCTGGCGTTCGATCAGCAGGCAGAGAATCTGAAACGGCTGGCCGCCCAGCCGGACCCGCACCCCGTGCTTGAACAGCTCGCCCGTCGAATGGTCGAGCGTGAAAACACCGAACCGCGAGACCAAACCGGAGCTGCTCGGACTGGGTGCTGCCGACACAGAAGTCCTGCCAGTCTATCACGGCCGCGGAGTCGCTGTCATGCGGAAACGCATCTGTCCTCTTCTCAATGGATTGCACAGTCATGTGAAATCCAGCAAGCGATCCATTGAACGCCACCCCGCTGGGCTGTCAGAATAGCGTCGATTTCGGGGGATGGTATGTCCGCAAGGTTGGTGCTTGGGTTGATTCTGTTCCCAGCTCTGGTGCTGGCGGCCGCTGCGAACGTCAAGGTCACGTTTACCGCCACAGTGAATGGCGCGCCGAACCAACAAGTCGTCATCACCGGAACCTACGATACCGCCGAGGTCGTAAGTGGTTCGAGCGGTGGTGTGAGCGGTTATCTTGCCGTTGTGCACAACGGCCAGATCACGATTGAAGGCGTTCCAGCGTCCTCGCCATTTCCGTTGTGCGTTACCATCGACCGTTCCGGAGCAATCACGGTCGCCATCGGGAGCATAGCCCTCTTTCCAATCCTCTCTACAGTCGCGAATGCGAATACGCAAACGGCTAACCTCCAGAGCCCCCTCGACGTGACGATAGCCGCTGGCAAAACAACTGGCTTATCCGTTCCCACCAGAGGGGGCGGCAGCGTGACTATAACCAAAGTCACATCCCAGATAACGATCGAAGTTGCAGTTGCGGGAGCTCCGGAAGTCACCAAATTGGCAACTCCCGCGGATGCTTACACAGGCGCCCCAGCGGCTAACGGCACTTTCGTAGGCTTGGTCCCCGAGGGGTACTTCTCGGCGGATAGTCACGGCTTCGCCGTTGTGAACGGCTCTCTGCCGAACACTTACGGCCTCGCTGTGGTGAGCAACACAGGCAGCATCGCGGTTGTCTCATCGAACGATATTACTAACATCACGCCCAGTGGGGCCCTCACCACGATGATCCCAAGCTTCAACCCAATCGCCGTCGCTCAGGGGCCGGGCGGAATCGTGGGGGCGAACAACATCACCGTGAACAACACCCCGGTGACCCAATTCGGCTTGTGGTCAGTCACCGAGACGGGCTCTCTAAGTCCGCCGACATCGCTGTTCACCGTTTCCCCCCAACTCCCCTACACCACCATAACACCCACTGGAAACGACAAGTTCGTATACACAGACACCGATGGAAATATCATCTATCTCTCAATCGCCAACCCGGGCGGCCCACAATCGCAAACCATCCAAACGTCCAGCCAGACCACCATCCACACCGGATTCTCAGTGACGGGCCTAGGCGTGGCGCCGTTCGGGCTTCTCGCTACCCTGGAGAACTCGATTCCCCCATATAACGCCGACGCAGGGTACTTCGCTCAGGGTCAGTTCCACTCCTTTGGGAAGCTGGTCTTCGACCCCGGAAATCCCGTTTATGTGGCCTGTGGAAACACGGTCTTCAACGACCAGGGCGGGATCGTCTACATGGCTAACCCCGACACGAACACAGTAACGACAGTGGAGAACTTTTCCTCCGAAGCCGGGATATTTCAGATTTTTACCGCCGGCCCTTACGTCATGGCCATCCTGACCGATGGCACCGTGCAGTTGATCGACCTCAACCTCTCCGTCCCCTGCTTCGACATGTATCCCATGACAGTCTCCGGGCCCGTTGGCCTGCGCCCCCGAGCCGTTTTACGGACCGCGAGCGTTGCTCCATCCGGCGCCATCGTCATGGGCCCGGATGGCGCCATGTGGTTCGCCGATCCGCCGGCTAACGCCGTCGGCCGGCTCACCGGCGGCGGCGCCGTCGATTCTTTCCCCACCGTCAGCCCTTCCAGCAGCCCCCAAGGGATCGCCATCGGCTCTGACGGCAACTACTGGATCACCGAAACCGCCGCCGACAAAATTCAGCAGACCACCACTCAGGGAGTCTCCACGGAATTCGGCGGACTCTCCGACAACAGCGCGCCGGCCAACATCATCGCCGGGCCGGATGGAGCGCTGTGGTTCAACGAATCGGCCACCGGCAAGATGGGGCGCATCACTACCGCGGGCGTGGTCACGGAATTCGCCACCAACGGGGCCAACAGCATCGCCGCCGGCCCCGATGGCGCCGTCTGGTACACCGAAACGGGCGTTGCCAAGATCGGCCGGATCGACACCTCCGGCGCCATCAGCGAGTGCGCGCTCCCCAATGTAGCCACGCAAATTGCGGCCGGTCCGGATGGCGCCATGTGGTTCACCGAGGCGGCCGCCAACCAGATCGGCCGGCTGACTACCGACGGCAATTGCACCTTGACCGAATACAACACCGGTTTGACCGCAAGCGCCGGACTGGATGCCATCACCCTCGGCCCCGACGGATTCCTCTGGTTCACCGAAGACACCGCCAAACAGCTTGGCCGCATCGATCCGTTTTTCCAGGCGATCGCTGAATACGCGCTGCCTTCGGGCCTCGCGAGCACGGCATTCGGTGGCATCGCCATCGGGGTCGAAGGCGGGGTGTGGATCGCGGGGAACGCGGGCGAGATCGTTCGCCTGCTGGTGCCCGCCGGGGTGGTCGCCTCGCAAATTACGGTCGGCACCAATCCGCCGGAACAGGCTTTCACCTTCGACGGCACTTCCTTCACGTCCGCGCAAACGTTCAGCGCGCCGATAGGCCTCAGTCACACCGCGTCGGTGACCGTGCCGGCGGCTGGCAACGGGACGCGGGTAGTTTTTTCGGGATGGAGCGATGGTGCTGCAACCGCGAGCGATACCTTCACCGGCGGGCCCGTGCCCTCCATGCACATCGCCAACCTCGAGACGCAGTACCAGCTCACTACGGCAGGCTCGCCCGCGGCAGGCGGATCGGTGACCGCGACCCCGTCGTCGCCGGACGGATACTATAACGCCGGCACCGCGGTGCAGATCACTCCGGTCGCCAATACGGGCTACAAGTTCAAGGGATGGAGCGGGGATTTCACCGGCTCCGTAGCGCCTGCCAATGTGACGATGTCCGCGCCGCACTCGGTCACTGCCAATTTCGTCTCGGCTTGTGTCCTGACCAACGACGCATCGCCCAGTGTGGCGGATGTGCAGTCGATGGTGAATGAGGCTCTGGGCATCGTCGCGGCAACCGACGATTTGAATGGCGATGGCGTAGTGAATGTCGTTGACGCGCAACTTGTCCTGAACGCGGCGATCAACCTTGGCTGTGAGGGAAAATCGGCGAGATTCTTTCGATTTCCGGCATAGCCTAAGGCTAGCCGGGCGCACACTCACTCATCGAAAATCGGGTGCGTCGCCGCTGGCGGATTGGGCGCGGCGGTGCGAATCCGGCGCAGCGTCAACTTCGCATCGCTGGTTGCAGGTAGTACATCTCACTTCTTGGCGATGATGAGGCTACAGCCCACTCATAATCGCGTCCAGGAATTCCTCTTCCCGTTCGATGCGGATGTCGATATCAAGCCAGTAGAGAGGAACCGGCGCGGCCAGGTCGGGCGCGGTGTCGCATAAGTTGATCGCGTCTTTCTGCGTCGTCACCACCGCGGTAGCCCCGAAGGACTTCGATTGCTCCGCCAGGTGGCGGAGTTCGCGGGGGCGATAACGGTGGTGATCGTCGAACTCCACCCAATCGGCGATTTCCACTCCTAGATGTTCCAGTGTGCGCCGGAACGAAGCGGGATTTCCCAGGCCGCAGAAGGCTCCGACCCGTTGAAACGGCCGCTCGGCGAGCGCGATCCGCTTGCCGCTCGAATATTCCACCCACGCGCGCGGCTCCACCGACGATTGGAAGATCGGCGCTTGCGCATTCCATCGGCGCACTTCGCGGGCGATGGGCTCGGCGAGATCGGACGCGGCGCAGCGCGTGATCAGAACGATATCCGCGCGGGACAACCCCGCCTTCGGTTCGCGCAATCGGCCCAATGGAAAGACGTCGCCGCCAGCGAACGGATGGAGCGCGTCGATCAGTACGATATCGACGTTACGCGCCAGTCTCCGGTGCTGAAATCCGTCGTCGAGCACGAATACGCCGATATCGAATCTCGCGAGCAGGCGCGTGCCGGAGTCGAAGCGGTCGGCCCCGATTCCGACCGGCGCAAGTCCGGAGCGAATGAAGATCTGCGCCTCGTCGCCGGTGTGGTGCGAAGACAGCGTTTCGCCCGGGCCCGCTTGGACCGACGGCTCTGGCGAGTGGCGGCCATATCCGCGGGTGAGAATTCCGGGTTTCAGCCCGCGCCCGGCGAGCAATTCCGCGAGGCGCAGCACGCACGGCGTCTTGCCGGTGCCGCCCATGCTGAGATTGCCCACGCTGATCACCGGTACCAGCAGCCGTCGCACGCGGCGCAGGTCGGCACGCTGGCGGCGATGCGCGCCCCATTCCCAGAGGCGCGCCAACGGCCATCCCAACAGGCGCCACGGCTGCGCCGGCCGGTATGCCGGCACGGCGCGCCATTCGCGCACCAGGGCCACCGCGCGCGCGGAGGCGCCGCGCTGCGCTTGCGCGCGGGCGAGAGCGCGCGATCCGATCTCGCGAGCCTCCGCCGGAGCGGCCAGCAGGCGTTCGACGGCATCGGCGAGTTCCGCGCCGGAAGCGATCGGCACCGAGGCGCCGGTGGCCCGGAAATCGTCGGCGATCGCCTGGAAGTTTTCCATGTGCGGTCCGGTGATCACCGGCTTTCCGAATAGCGCCGGTTCGAGAATATTGTGCCCGCCGCGGTGGGCCAGCGTGCCGCCCATGAACACCACGTCGGCCACGGCGAACAGCCCGCTCAGCTCGCCGATGGAATCGAGCAGCAGCACGCGCGGGCGGTTGCCGTTCGAGTTCCCGAGCGTCGACCGTCTCACGTACGGAATGCCGGCGGAATCGAGCTTCGCCGCCGTGACGGCGAATCGCTCCGGCTTGCGCGGAGCAAGTATCAACCTGAGGCCGGCGTGGCGCGCCGCCACTTGCTGGAATGCCGAAATGACGATGTCGTCCTCGTCGACATCGTCCGCCGCGGCGGGCGGCATGGTGCTGGCGGCGACCCAGATCTGTTCCGGCCGCAGGCTCGCGAGCAACTCCATTACGGGCGAGCCCTCGGGAATCGCGCGCGGCTCGAAATCGTACTTGAAGTTACCGGAGACGCGTACTTTTTCCGGCGGCGCGCCAATAGCGATAAAGCGCCGGCGGATCTCTTCGGATTGCGCCAGGATGGCATCGGCGGCCGGCAATACGGCGGCGAAGAAGGGCGTCAATCGCCGGTAGCGGGCGAATGCTTTGTCCGAGATGCGCGCATTCACAAGTGTAAGAGCCGCGCCGGTTCGCTTGGTTTCGCGAAACAGGTTGGGCCAGATTTCGGTCTCCGCCACCACTACAATCGACGGCCGCAGGGATCTGAGAACGCTCCGGATGGCGAAGACGTAGTCCACCGGCGCGTAGAAAACCCCATCGGCGAGGTCGCTAAGCTTGTCCGCGGCGGCCGCCCGCCCGGCCAGAGTAGTGGTCGAGACGAAAAGGCGCGTGCGCGGAAACTCCGCCCGCAATTGCCGCAGGAATTCGACGCACGAGAGCACTTCGCCCACCGAAACTGCATGCAACCAGATGGCGCCCGGACCGGTCTGAGTAAATGAATGGGGCAGGAATCCGAAACGTTGGGTCAGCGATTTCCAGTAGCCGCGGTTTCCGAGACCGCGAAATACGAAATACAATAGCAGGACGGGTAGAGCAAACGCCTGCAAGAAGCGATAGAGGAAATAGATGCCTTTTGTTTTCAAACGTTTGGCTCTTATATTAAGTATAGCGGCGGCGTTTGCGGCAGACAAGCAGACGCCGTTCAAAGCCGATCCGGCGGCGAGTTACCCGAGCCATCTGACCAATGAAAAGATCACCATCGGCGTCGATCCGTACGTGATGGGCGAAAAAGTGAAGACCGCTTTCGGCAAAGTGGATCCCTACCAGTACGGTGTTTTACCGGTGCTGGTGGTGATCCAGAACGACAGCGACATCTCCATCAAGCTCGATGACTTACAGGCCGAGTACGTGGGGCCGAACGGCGATCGCGTGGAAATGACGGCCGCCAAGGACGTGCGCTATGCCGTCGGACCCAGGCGGCCCAGCGTGATCGGCGGACCGGCGGGACAGATGCCGAAGATTCTCGGCAAAAAGAATCCGCTGGACGTGTGGGAGATCGAAGGGCGCGCGCTCGCGGCGCAGGTTCTGCCGCCGGGGCAATCGGCGAGCGGCTTCCTGTATTTCGAGACCGGATTGCAGCGCGGCGCCACCATCTACATTCAGGGATTGACGGAGGCGAAAAGCGGACGGGAAGTGCCGTTTTTCGAACTGGCGCTGAGTTCCGATTCGCCCGAGCCGGCGAAGAAGAAATAGCCGGCCGCAAAACCCGTTCACAAGAATTTTGCGCCAAGGCGCGATTTTTTGCCGCTTCTCGCTCAATAACTTAGCAATTTCGGCCAATTTCGCCCGGACTCGCGCGCGCGGGACGTCGGGTAATCTGAACGCCGGAGAGATCCCATGATTCGCCGTTTCTTGCTTGCTGCCGTGTGTCTGGCCGCTGCCCGCGCCGCTACTCCGCAGCTCACCACCGTTCAGGACGTGCTCTACAAAGCCGATGGCACGCACTTCAATGGCATTCTGACCATCAGTTGGAACAGTTTTCAATCGGCCGATAGCGCCGATATCGTCACCCAGAGCCTCACCGTGAAGGTGCTGGCGGGCAATCTGCGCGTGCAGCTCGTGCCATCCCCCACCGCGCCGCCCAGTTACTACACCGTGGTGTACAACAGCGACGGCAAGGTGCAGTTCCAGGAGTTTTGGTCGGTGCCGGCGAGCAGCCAGCCGGTGCGCGTCAGCGCCGTCAGGGTCAGCAGCGCGACGGCGGGCGCTGTCACCACCGGAGGCCAGATCACTACCGGCCCCATCTCGGAATCGCAGGTCACCGGCCTGATAGCCGATCTCGCGGCCCGTCCGCTCGAAGGTCCGGCGTTCACTCCCAGCCGCGCGGCGGTGATCAACTCGCTCGGTTCCATCGATGGCGCCACCGGCAATGCCTCCGACTGTTTGCATGTGGATGGCTCGTCGGGGGCTTGCGGAAGTTCGGGCGGAACTTCAGCGTCGTTTATGGATGGCGACTCGCCGGGGGGAATTGTGGACGGCTCGAACACCACGTTCACCCTTTCCGAAACTCCCAGTCCGTCCACCAGCATGGCGCTTTACCGCAACGGCATCCGGCAAAAAGTGACGCAGGATTACACGCTCAGCGGCAGCACGGTGACGTTCGTCACCGCCAACGCGCCGCAGCCCGGCGATACCCTGCTGGCTTCGTATCGCCTGGCGGGAACGGGCGGAACGGGGCAATCGAACCCCGCGCCGCAGGTGCTGTGCAGCGGAACCGGCGCATCCACCACGGCGACCTCGATGTCGGCAATTGGCGCGTGCGCCATTCCCGCCGGACTCCTGCTCGCCGGCGACCGCGTGGAGATCCACTTCGACCTGGCGCACACCGGCGCCGCCTCGGGGTTCACCTTCCAGGCGAACTGGGCCGCCACGCCGATTCTCAATCGCTCGGGTGCGGCGGGGGATGCGCTGGTCTCGGTGCGCGCGGACGCGGCGATGCTGGCATCGGGGTCGCAGCTCAGTGCGCAATCGTGGGGGACGGTGCTGCCGTTCAGCGCTACCGTGGCGCCATCGGCGGACGCCTACGCTTCCGGCATCACCATCAATCTTCAGGGCATGCTGGCGGCGGCGGGAGACACGCTGACGCTGGCGAATTACAGCGTGGTTCGCATTCCGTAGGAAAAGCGATTAGCCTTCATGCTGCAGAGGGCTTCAGCCCGACCTTTCGCAGATGATGAGAAACGCGGACTGAAGAAGCACTTGCAGAATTCGTTGTTCCGCAGGAAAAAGCACCGCTCCCTCGCGGTCGCGGCTCAGTAACGGCCGCGTTTTCTGAGCCTCGCGCGCAAGCAAGCGGTTTGCTGCTAATTTTGCAAGTGCCTCTGAAGTCCTCCGCGGCCTGAAGCCTGCCCCACAACAAAAGCTGCTCACTCCGGGAATCTCTCCGGCGCTTTCACTCCCTGCCAGCCTTCGCCGCTTAAGGCCCTCAGAAACGCCACTAAATCCTGCCTCTGTTGTTCCGACAAGTGCAAGGGGCGGATATTCGGATCGAGGTTCCGATTCGGAATTCCGCCCTTGTCGTAAAACTCCACCACTTCCCGGAGCGTCTTCAGGCTTCCGTCATGCATGTACGGCGCGGTGTGCTCCACTTCGCGCAGCGTAGGAATTTTGAATGCGCCCCAATCGCGCGCATCGTGCGTCACGGCATAGCGTCCCGCGTCGGGATCGGGCTTATCGGCGCCGATGCCTTCGTTGGCGTAGGCATTCGACGTGAAGTTCGAGCCCTGATGGCAGCGGTCGCAGGACGCTTTATCGAAAAATACCGCCATCCCCCGCACCTGCCCGGCAGTCATCGCCGCGCGATCTCCGCCCTTGTAGCGATCGAACGGCGCATTGCCGGAAACCAGCGTCCGCTCGAAGCAGGCGATCGCCATCGTCACGCGCCCGATATCGATTCCCTCGCTCCCGAACGCTTTGGCGAACAGTGCGCGGTATCCGGCGATGCCATTCAGAGTCGCCACCATCGCCTGACGCGTATTTCCCATCTCGATCGCGCTTTCCATCGGCACCAGCGCCTGCTCTTCGAGCGATGCCGCGCGCCCGTCCCAGAACTGCGCCAGCGACCAGGCGCGATTCAGGACCGTCGGCGCGCTGCGCGTCCCTTTCTGCCCGCGAATTCCCGTGGATAGCGCCGCGCCATCGGTAAATGCGTGCCGCGGATCGTGACAGGTGGCGCAGGAAATCGTGCCATCGGCGGAAAGCCGCTTATCGAAATAAAGATACCGTCCCAGTGCGACTTTTGCCGCCGAGTAAGGATTATTGGCGGGCCACGGCACGGGCGGAAGTCCCGCGGGAACGCCCGGATTGTCCGCCGCGTAGGTCAAAACAAGCGCGGAGCATAAAAAAAGAAAGGCCGGTAGCGCGCACGCCCCGGCCGTGACCCTGCGATTCATCCGCTGCTTCTACTTCGTCAGGCCCTGCACGTAAATGGCGTGATACGCGCCGACCGACGCTTCCGTGCCGTTCACTTCCACGATGTGGCCCATGTGCTCAGAGGCAGACGTTTTCGCGTCCACGCCGCCGTCACGCCGCGGGTCGTGCTCTTCGGGCATCAGCATATAGAGTTCGCCCGATTTCGTCAGCAATCCGATGGGCTGGCCGTTCTGCACGCATTTCTGCCCGCACGAACGGTGCTTTTCGCCGTGCTTACCGAGCTGCAAATAGCAGGAAAAATCGACAATCTCGCCGACCACGGTGACGGGCTTTCCGGGCTCCGGCTTCTTGTCCACACCGGCCGCGACGGTGGTTGCCGTCCAGGGCTCCGCCGGCTTCGTGCCAAGGGTCGCCGCCGGGTGATCCCACGTACCTTCGGTCACCGTCATTTCCGGGTGCAGAATCTTTTCCTGCGCGTACAAGACCAGCGCCAGAAGAACTGCAATCAAGCCTGCCAAGATCTTAGCTTTCACGAATACCCTCCGTTCAGCAAGCGTATCACAACCAGTTCCCAGGGAAATCAAGGATGGGTTACAGCTTGGGCCGATACGCGCCGCGCGCGGTCGAGTTCCGCCCGCGCGGAGGGCATGCTGCGGGCCGCGATTTCAAGATGCGCGATGGCCTCGCCCAGCGTGCGCCGGTCGCGCTCCAGGAAGGTTCCCAGAAGATAATGCGCCGGAGCGGAGGCCGGGTCGAGCCGGACCGCCTCGCGAGCCGATTGCGTCCCTTCGGCGTAGCGGTGCAGAGCGAATTGCGCGTACGCCATGTCGCACAGGATGATCGTGCTCGGACGGATCTCGCTGGCGCGCGTGAGCTCGCGAACCGCCTGCTCGTACTGCTTCAGGTTGATATGCTCGGCGCCGAGATTGGTCCACGCGTCGGCGTAGCCGGGCGAAAGCCGGACGGCCTTCTGGAGTTGCTCGACGGCGCTTTCATGATCGCCGGCCTCCGCCAGCCTTTGCGCCGCTTCCACCGCCTTGACTGCCTTCTTACTCGGCGGATGCATTAGTTCCTGCGCCGAAACGCTGCCCGAACCGGGCCTCGGCTTGTCCGGTAACGCCACATGGATCTCGATGGGCGGTTGCTGTTCGTGGATGGTGATGAACTCTTCATGAATGGGTCGCTCGTCCCCATCCGATACCGTCAGGCGATATTGCCCATACGGAACGCGTCGAAATTCGAAACTGCCATCGGCGCCGGCCGGCGCGGTTGCCACCTTTTGGCCATGCAAGTCGCTCAACGTAAGTTCGGCTCGAACCGCGGCGGGCGGGTTGATACTGAGTTCGCCCCTGACCGCATCGGCCTCCGACATCTGTCCCCACGTGCCGCGGCCGATCGACAGCACTGCCAGTGCCGCCACCAACCGGGCGTGCTTGATTGACACAAGCCACCTCCGTTAGTTTGTTAGTTCTCTAGTTGGAAATCGGCGGCGATTATCCGCCGGTAAAATAGAGCGGGTACGTGGTCGGTGGGACGGGGCGACTTGAGGAGTTAGCTACTCGATCCCTTTGTTCTGTCGATGCAGTTCTTCCGCCAGGATAATAGCCTCCGCCAGTTCGCGGATCGGACGCCGCAGGCGCCGGCTCTGGTTGCGGAGCCGCAAATAAGCTTCTTCTTCAGTAATATTATGATTCTGCTGCAGGATTCCCTTGGCGCGCTCCATCAACTTGCGGGTCTCCAGTTCGCGCTTCATTTCCTGCGTTTCTTCCAGCAGCCGCGCGTTTTCTTCTTCCAACAGACTCTTGGAAATGGTGACGCCGAGCTGTTCGCCGACAAAAATAAGAGTGCTGATTTCCTCGCTGCTATGTTCGTGCGAGCCGCGGTGATGCACGTTGATGACGCCGATCAATTCGCCGCCACTCACGATCGGCACCGAGAGGAAAGCCTGATATGTATCTTCCACCAGCGTCTGGAAGCGCTTGAAACGGGCGTCGCTGGCCGCATTCGAGGGCAGCGCGACCACCGATTTGTGCTCCGCCACCCATCCGGTAATTCCCTCGCCGATCTTGATGCGAAGGTTGCCCATTTCGTTGGCGTGCGGTACCTGCGAGGCGCGGAGGACGATCTCGTCGGAACTGTGGTCGATAAGGTAAACCAGACACGCGTCACAATCCGTGGCCTGGACAGTCAAACCGATCACTTCGCCCAACATTTCGTCCATGGAAAGGTTGGAGCTTACGATGCTGCTCACGCGGTGGAATAACGAAACTTGGGATTCCGACATTGCGCTGAGTGTCCTCGCCGCCATGTATTTACGCTACCGTCGGGAGGACTTCGGCGTCCAATTGAATTTTTCTATTCGCGCCATTACGGGAGCTCTGTAACGCTCTGTTTACTGTGGCTTATCGGGCTCGGGAGGCCTCGTACCGGTACCGCCTTTGCGCTTTTGCACAGCTTGCCGCAGGAGGTATTCGATCTGCCCGTTGACGCTGCGCAGTTCGTCCTGCGCCCAAGCCTCCAGGTCGGCCCAAAGCGCGGGATCGATGCGCATAAGAAAGGATTTGCGTTCCGCCATTTGAAATCCAAAAAAAAGGCACCGCTCCCTCGCGGTCGCGGCTCTGCAACGCTTATGAGCCAACTGTACTGAGTGCGACCGCACTCGCGCTTTGGCGAGCGAGGGAGCGGTGCCTTTTACGTGTACAACGTCCCCGTATTAACCACCGGGTGGACTTCCGCTTCGCCGCAGAGCACCACCATGAGATTGCTCACCATGGCCGCCTTGCGTTCGTCGTCGAGTTGCACCACGTGCTTTTCCGCCAGATCCCGCAGTGCCATGTCCACCATGCTGACCGCGCCCTGCACGATCTTCTGCCGCGCGGCGATCACCGCTTCCGCCTGCTGCCTCCGAAGCATCGCCTGGGCGATTTCCGGCGCATACGCCAGGTGTGTGAGCCGCGCTTCGTCCACCGTCACGCCGGCCTTCGCCAGCCTCTCCAGCAACTCGGTGCGCAACGCCTTGGAAACTTCGTCTACATTGCTGCGCAGCGTGCTTTCGTTCTCTTCGCCGTCGTCGTATGCGTAGAGGCTCGCCAGGTGGCGCAGCGCCGATTCGCTCTGCGTGCGGATGTATGTCTCGTAGTTATCCACGTCGAAGAGTGCCTGGGCCGTGTCCTGAACGCGCCAGACGACTACCGTGGCGATCTCGATGGGATTCCCGCGCTTATCGTTCACCTTCAGCGCGGGTGAGTTGTACGTGCGCGCTCGCAGTGAAACCTTGTTTCGGCGAGGGCGGACGTTGGCTGTCTGATCTCCCTTAGCGGCGGCCTGCACGGCCGCCAACCGAACCCCGCCGGACTGCGTGCTGCCCGCGTAGAACGGATTGCCCCAATGAAATCCCGCGGTCCGCACGGTGCCTTTGTATGCGCCGAAAAGTACGAGGACGCGCGCCTCGTTCGGCTGCAATGTGAAAAGCCCGGTCATCAGAATGATGAGCATCGGGAGCGAGACCAGACTCACAACCAACGGCAAGACGAGCGGTTGGTCGCCCGATCCCTTCGCGATGGCGTATATGAACAGCCCTATGTCCGCCAACACAAGAATCAGCAGGAGCGGCAGCATGACCCAGCCGTTGGCCACGGTCACGATGCGCTCGCGATTGCTCGAAGCAGCGTTCGGTGTCATAACTTCGTTTCTCCTTGACGATAGCTAAATGATATCACTGTGATATAGACTGCTCAATCGGGAACTTCCCCACTAGTCCGGTGTCCAAAATGGGCATGCTGGAAATCTGCCATCTCACCAAGAGATATCCGGGAGTTCTAGCGGTAGACGACGTCAGCTTCACCATCCGGCGGGGTGAAATCCTCGGCTATATCGGACCCAACGGCTCTGGCAAGAGCACGACAGTGAAGATGATCGTGGGGCTTATCGAGCCCAGCGACGGACAGATTCTTTTCGACGGCCGCAGTATTCTCGACGACCTGCCGGCGTTTCAGCGACGCCTCGGGTACGTGCCCGAAGAGCCGAATCTCTATCCGCACCTTTCGGGACTCGAATACTTACAACTCGTGGGGCGCCTGCGCGGCATCGAGCGCAAGGTGCTGGAGCCGAAAATCGAGCAGTTCCTCACCATCTTCTCGCTCTGGGACGACCGGCATTGCGCGCTCTCGTCGTATTCCAAAGGCATGCGCCAAAAAGTGCTGCTCTCGGCTGGCCTGTTGCACGATCCCGACGTCATCATTTTCGACGAGCCGCTTTCCGGGCTCGACGTGACCACGGCGCTGGTACTGCGCGAACTGATGGCGAATCTCGCGGCGCAGGGAAAAATCATCTTCTACTGTTCGCACGTGCTGGAGGTGCTGGAAAAAGTCTGCTCGAGCGTGCTCATCCTGTCCAAGGGACGCAGGGTGGCGCACGATACTCTCGACCGGCTGCGCGAGCAGATGCATCAGCCGTCGCTCGAGGGCATCTTCGCGCAGTTGACGCGCGACGAGAATCACCCCGCGGTGGCTGCCCGGCTGGTGGAGGCGATGCGGGTATGAAAGCGCTGGCGGAGACTCACGGCGTCAAGTTCGAACTGGTGCGGCATTTCCTGGCGCGCATGCTCGACGGAGAGTGGTCTTCCACGCCCGGCCAGTGGCGGAATGTGGTGGTGGGCGCGTTCGCCATGCTCGTGCCCGCGGGTCTGCTGATCCTTCGCGAAGGGACCATGCAACTGAGCGGCGCGCCTTCGAACAAGTACCGCACGCTCGAACTGCTGGACAACGCCGCGCCCTTTCGCGCGGCGGCGCTGGCCGATCAACTCGCGTTGCTGACGCTGGTGTTGGCGGTGACGGGATTGCTGGCGCTCATTCAGTGGCAATCGTTTTTTCCCGGCCGCCGCGATTACATCGCGCTCGCGGGATTGCCGGTTCGCTCGCGGCAGATTTTCACGGCGCGCTTCGCTACCGTGATGCTGTTTTCCGCCGGGCTGGTGCTCACTATGAATCTGCTGCCCGCGTTGATCGCGCCGCTCGAATTCGGCGGGCGCTGGCAGAAAAACGCGTCGTATTGGGCCAATGCCGGTGCGGAGTGTGTGGCATCTTCTCTGGGCTGTTTCTTTCTGCTGTTCGCCATGGTGGCGTTGCAGGGCGTGTTGTGGAACGCGCTGCCGGCGCGCTGGTTTACGCGCGTTTCGGTGTACGTGCAAGGACTGTTGGTGTCCGTGCTGTTCTTCGTCGCGCTCTATAGCTGGTCCATCCGCGATTGGAGCGAGCAGATGGTGGCGCGCATACCGCAGTTCGCCGCCGGGGCGCCGCCGGTCTGGTTCGTGGGCTTGCACGAGCATCTCCTGGGCGATCCGGACCCGTTCTATGCCGCCATGGCCGCCCGCGCTTGGATCGCGCTCGCCGCGGCGGCTCTGGCGATGGTGCTCTCCTACGTGGTGAGCTACCGGCGCTATCGGCAACTGCTGGTGGAAACGCCGGTGAATATCGAAGTCCCGCGCCAGCGGCAGTGGAGCATCGTGCGCCTGCTGGCGCGCCGGCCCGAGCAGGAAGCGGTGTTCGAGTTCATGGTCAAAACGCTGGCGCGCAGCCGCGTCAACCGCACCATCTGGCTGGCCTACATCGGAGCGGCTTTCGCGCTCATGCTGAACAGTTCGGTGATCGATGGTAGTCTGCTCGCACGCCATGGCCACGGGTTCGGCGATGCGCTCAAATTCGCGGTGCTGTTCTGGCCGCTGGGAATATCGTTCGTCATCATCACCGGCATCCGCCACGTCATGCGCCTGCCCGCCGAACTCCCCGCCAACTGGATCTTCCGCCTCACCGAAACGCAAGGCCGAAAACAGTGGATGCAAGCCGTGGAGCGGTTCGTGATGTGCTATACCGTCATCCCCATCTACGTCTTGCTATTTCCGGTAGCGGTAAGGGCCGTGGGCTGGGGGATGGCCACGCGCATGGCCATCCTGCAGGTGATGGTATCGCTCACGTTCTTCGACCTCCTCTTTTACGGATGGCAGCAGCTCCCGTTCACCTGCTCCTACGTGCCCGGAAAACGGCCGATGGTAGCGATTGTGGCCGGATACATGGGGGCGTTGTGCGCCATCGTGCCGTTGCTAACGGTGATGATCGGGGCGGCGGCGCAGTTTCCGCCGCTCTTCGTGATGTACCTGATTTTCTTCGGCGGCATCGCGATTTGGGCGCGCAAAAGGCGCCTGGATGGCTGGGGAGACGATCCTCTGCTTTACGAGGAACTACCCGAGGGCATGCCCGATCTCGGGATCTCGCAAATGGGATGGCACGGCGCGGCGGAAAAAACCCTGCGCATCGCGCCGCCCGCCCCCCGGATCGAGTTGCCGAGCGTTCCGGTCCAGCGGGAAGTGCGCTCCTCACCCGGAGCGTCGGTCTGGCTGGCGACCTTCTGGCAAGACGTGCGATTCGCCGGGCGCCAACTGCAGCGCAATCCGAGCTTCACGACCGTGGCAGCGCTGACCATTGCCTTAGGGGTGGGGGCCACCACGTCGATCTACAGCATGATCGACACCGTCATCTGGCGGCCCATCCCCATCCCCCATCTCGAAAAGGTCGCCGTAGTGGTGCAGGCAGTGCCCGGCCAGCCGTACTTATGGAAGTTATCCCCGCCCGCCGATATCGAGACCATCCGGCATGAGGACACGTACCTCGAAAGTCTCGCCAGTTGGACCCAGACCATGGTCAACATCGTGGATGCCGGCGGGGAGGCGCTGCGCCTGGAAGCCGAGCTCGTGACGCCGAATTTTCTCGCCGTAGCGGGTGTGCAACCGGCCATCGGCCGCACTTTTCTGCCGAACGAAGATCAACCCGGCCGCGAGCGCGAGGTGGTTCTGAGCGACACCGTGTGGCGCGCCCATTTCGGCGGCGATCCCAATCTGGTGGGTCACACCATCCGGCTCGATGGCCGCAATTACACCGTGGTCGGGATCATGCCGCCGGGGTTCTACTTCCCGACGCCCTCGCGCCAGATCTGGATGCCGCTGGTGCTCACACCTGAGGAGCGGACGTCGCGCAGTGTGGGCATGGTGGATTTCGGCGGCAGGTTATCGCCCGGACACACGCTGGCGCAATTCGCCGCCGAAGTAAACGGCATCGCCGCCCGGCTCGCACAGCAGTACCCCGATACCAACGCACATCGCCGCTACCTGGAGTGGAGCGGCCAGAAATATTTCGGCGGCGGCACGCTGATCCCCGTCTACACGGCTCTGTTGCTCGGTGCGGCGCTGTTCGTCCTGCTCATCGCATGCATGAACGTGGCGAATCTACAGTTCGCGCGTGCTACCTCGCGATGGCGCGAAATGGCCGTGCGCACGGCATTAGGAGCGCGCCGCGGCCGCCTGGTGCGGCAACTGGTGACGGAGAGCACCGCTCTGGCGCTCACCGGCGCAGCGCTGGGTCTGCTGTTCGCGAAATGGGGACTCACGATCATTCAAGCGCACGTGCCGGCCGAACTGGTGCGCTACAACCCGGGGCTGGCGCCGATCGGATTGAATCGCCACGCGCTGGTGTTCACGCTGGTGGCAGCGCTCGCCAGCGGCATTCTCGCCGGTCTGGCGCCGGCCTGGCGCGGATCGCGCGCGCACCTGGTGGGCGGACCGCCAGGCCCCGGGCGTCATCGCTTGCGTTCGCTGCTGGTGGCGGCGGAAGTGGCGCTGGCGGTAGTGTTGCTCGTGGGCGCGGGGCTGATGGTGCGCGGATTCCAGACTCTGGTGAGCGGCACGAATGTGCTCGATCCCGCCACGCTGCTTACCATGCAGCTTTCGCTTTCCGATGACCGCGAGCCCGCAACGTACTATCGCGAAGTGCTCGATCGACTCGCGGCCTTGCCAGGCGTAACCTCGGTGGCGGCCGTGACAGCGGTGCCATACAGCCGGCACGGCGGCATGTCGGACGTGAGTCTCGAGGGCCGGCCCGTCGAGCCGGGCAAGCGGCCTGACGCATGGGTGCAGAGCGCCACTCCGGAATTGTTCCACATCCTACGTATTCCGCTGCGCGCCGGCCGCTTTCCCGCGGCCAGCGACACCGCCAAAACGCTTCCCATAGCCGCCGTCAGCGAGACTATGGCGCGGCGCTGGTGGCCCGATGGTTCCGCGATAGGCCGGCGGCTGCGCATCGGTGACGGACCGTGGGTCGAGATCGTCGGAGTGGTAGGCGATATCGAGCGGAGCGTAATCGACCGCAGCCTCGTGCCGACGGTGTACCTGCCTTTCGCGCAGTCGCCGGAACCGCAGATGGACATCGCGATTCGCACCGCGGGAGATGCGCGCACGCTGGCATCGGCGGCGCGCAGCGCGGTACGCGCGGTGGACCGCGAGCAGCCCATTATGAATCTGAATACGATGACCAATCTGATCCAGCAGGAAGCGTTCGTGCTCGCCTACATGGCGGCGCTGATGGGCGTCTTCGGCCTGCTCGCACTGGCGCTTTCCTCCATCGGCGTGTACGGTGTGATGGCGTACGCGGTCTCGGGCCAGACGCAGGAGATCGGCATCCGCATGGCGCTCGGCGCGCCGCGCGGAACGGTGCTGGCGATGCTGTTCCGCCGCGGCATGTGGACGGCGCTGGCGGGATTGCTGGTGGGAATGATTCCGGCGTTCGCACTCGCGCGCCTGATGCGCGCCGTGGTGTTCGGCGTGAGCGCCGTAAGTCCGGCGGTGTTCGCGGGCATTCCGCTCGTGCTCGCCGCCGCGGCGGCGATCGCCATCCTGATTCCCGCGCGCCGGGCCACGAAGATCGACCCCATGGCGGCGTTACGGACGGAGTAACACGACAGAATTGTTCACCGCAGAGACGCGGAGACGCAGAGAAAAACGGAAATAAGACAATCACCACAGAACCACGGAGAAGAACAAAATCAAGCTCAACACCGGAGAGCGCAGAGGTGGCAGAGGTAACAGTGAAGGCCTTCGGGCTTCGGTGCGCTTTTGGGGCAAAGGCAAAACCAGAGAACAAGGAGTGAGCGGAGGACACGGAGCGAAGCGTGGACATGGTGATTGCGTTATGGATGGCGTCGCGTGTTCCCGAATCAGAATAGGCTGAGCTCGCGGAGAGGCGCGAGAAATCGTTGTTCTCTGCACGACTAACCGGCAGAAATCTCGGCGCGCCACGGTTCTTCGTTCCGTGAATTTCTCCGTGGCCTCCGCCATCTCCGTGCCCTCGGATTCTGGTTTTGCCTTTGTCTTTCTCCGTGGCTCCGTGCCTCTGTGGTGAACACTGTTTTTCGTCTCTCCAGCGGCCCTGCGGTGGACACTTTTTGGTTGCGGCCATGCCGCCCTGCGTACCCTGCGCCTCTGCGAGAAAGGAACGGTGCGGTTGGCGTAAACTTGACTGGTGGCCGATTCTCCTCTTCTGATGACCTTGCCGGCGCGGTATTACACCGATCCGGCGATCTTCCACGACGAGATCGAACGCCTGTTTTTCGGCCGCTGGATTGGCGCGGGCCGAACCGAGCGAATCCTTAATGCCGGCGATTATTTCCTGGTGGAACTGGCCAACGAAAGCGTCATCGTGACGCGCTCGGCCGATGGCGCCCTGCGCGCCTTCTATAACGTCTGCCGGCATCGCGGCACGCGCATGTGTACCGCCGCCGAAGGCTCGCTGGGCGCCAGCGTTCAGTGCCCGTATCATGGGTGGACATACGGGCTCGACGGCGCTCTGATCGGCGCGCCGCACATGGAGCAGCCGGGATTCTCGCGCGCGGATTATCCGCTCAAAAGCGTCGCCATCGACACCTGGGACGGCCACATCTTCCTCAATTTCGCCGCCGGTCCGCGTCCCTTGACGGCGCAGCTCGGCGAATTGCCGGAGCGATTCGCGGCGTGGCGCATGGGCGAACTGCGCCTGCACCGCCGCATCGTCTACGACGTGAAGGCCAACTGGAAGCTGATCGTCGCCAATTACAACGAGTGCCTGCACTGCCCGCTGGTGCATCCCACGCTGAACCGGCTCACCGACTATCTGGGCGCCGACAACCAGCCGCCCACGCCCGATTACATCGGCGGCGCCATGGACTTTCGCACCGGCGCCGGAACCATGAGCTTCGGCGGCGTTCGCAAACGCGACTATCTGCCCGGACTGAGCGCCGAGCAGCGGAAGATCGTCCAGTATTACGCCATCTACCCCAACCTGCTGCTGGCCCTGCATCCCGATTACATGATGGTGCATACGCTCTGGCCGAAGGCCGCCGGCCGCACCGAAATCGTCTGCGAGTGGCACTTCCATCCCGAGGAAATGGCGAAGCCCGGTTTCGAGGGCGACGACGCGGTGGAATTCTGGGACCAGATCAATCGCGAAGACTGGGGGATTTCGGAGCTCTCGCAGTTAGGCATCGCCTCGCGCGCCTACACGCCCGGTCCGTATTCGCGGCGCGAAGAATTGCTCTACGCTTTCGATCGCGTTTGCGCGGAGCCCACCACTTTCGCTCCGAATTCGGTTACGATCAAACATTGGACCCACGCTCCACACGGTCCGTCGGAAGGAAATTCGTTCAATGAGCCTTAAGATTACTGTTCGTGAGACTGCTGACGCCACCATTCTCGACCTCAGCGGCCGCATCACCCTGGGCGAAGGCCTCGGTGAGCTGCGGGATTCCATCCGGGAAGCTCTTTCCGGCGCCCGCAAACATATCGTGCTGAATCTCGGCCAGGTCGGCTACATCGACAGCTCGGGCCTGGGCCAACTCATCGGAAGCTACGCCACCGTTACCGAAAGGGGCGGGCAGATGAAGCTCGTGAACCTGCAGAAGAAGGTCGTCGACCTGATGCAGATCACCAAGCTGCTAACCGTCTTCGAGACATATCCCAGCGAAGCGGCCGCGCTGGCAAGCTTCGCCGGGAAATAGGCCGCGCAAAAAGCACCGCTCCCTTGCATTGCGGTCGCGGCTCAGTAAAACTGCTACCACGAACTGCACGTTTCGATGGTTGCCGCATCGACGGCGCCGCGCCCTGCCGTGCGCAAATATTGCGCGACCTCGGCCGGGCCGAACTCGGTGTGGTCCTGATTCCATTCGCAGTTGGCGCAATACACCGAAGGACCGCCGGATTCCCGTTCGGCGCCGTACGCCGCGGGGTCGCGAAAGAAGCGGCGCGCCTGTAAATAGCGCGGCGAATTGAACTCATCGGAATCGCCCAAATCGCCGAACACCACGTCGACACCGGGCTTGGGAGCTCCGCAGCAAGGCAGAATCCGGCCATTGGCATCCAGCGTCATGCTCTTGTAGAGCCAACGGCAAGTGTGGGCCGAAGCGCCGGGATTCTCGCCCGCTCCCGTCCGGCGGCCGGTCCACCCGCGCGCGTATTCCCGTTCCAGAATCTCCCGGCTCGCCTGCGGCGCGGGGCGATTCCAATTCTCCGCCAGGATTTCCTCCGTGCCGGAAATGAACTGCGTCTGCGACGGCTCGACATCGCGCGCTACGCGCACCTCCGGGTCGTCCCAACTGACGTCGAAGGGGATCTCCACGGCGAATTGATCCACCCCGAGCGACCGGGCCATTTCCAGCGCGCGCGGGATTTCGTGAGCGTTGTGCTCGAAGGCGAGGTATTGCCAGCGCAGCACCGGAGTGCGGCTCGCGAGCCGCCGCTTGGCATCCACCAGCTTCTCGACATTGCGGTATACCAGGCCGATATCGCCATTCTTGCGATACCGGCCGTACACCGCCTGGCTCGCGCCATCGATGGCGAGGTACATGAAATCGAGCCCGCACTGGACGTAAGCTTCGGCGGCGCATCGCCCCACCGAAAGATTGGTGGAAAGCGCGGTCTGCGCGTAATACCCTTTCGCCATGGCGATCAACTCGGGCGTCCTGGGATTGGTGAGCGGCTCGCCGTAATTGCAGAACATCACTTGCATGGCGTACGGCCCGTAGCGCTCGAGCAGCGCGGCAAAGCGGTCAGACGGCAGAAGACCGTTCTTCCAATCGAAGAGGCGCAGCGACTTCGCGCGCGTCGATTGTACACACCCCGGACACGCCAGATTGCAGCCATTCGAGGGATCGACGAGCAGCCCCAGCGGTCGCGAAATGAGCCGGGTATCGCGGGCCGCGAAATGATACTTCGCGACGAGGAGGTTGAACAGCTTGAGCGTCAGTGCCGTGGCCGCGGCGTCTCCGATGTGGCGCCGGAGGTTGCGCCGCACCGGCTCGCGCGCCCGGTCGAGCGCCGCCAGAATGTCGCTTGCCGGCGCGCCGGCGCGGACCTCGCCATCGATCTCGCTCACCACGTCGCGCAGGATCGGCCTGCGTTTGAGCATCGCACCGAGCATGCTCTTCGAGTATAGTCGACGCTGCTGTGCTTGTTGTCGTGACTGAGCCGCGACCGCCAGGTAGCGGTGCCGTTTGATCACTACTATGTCGACGATCGTAACGGGCGGATGAAATCCCCGGTAGGCAATCCCCCAAAATGAAAACGGCCCCGGGGAGCGAATCCGGGGCCGCAGGACGCGAACTCAATCGAAATCTACTTCGAGCATATCCTCACACCCCTCCCGATTCAATCCCAAAACCGTACTAAAGGTTCTGAAAAACGCCCTGTACGTACCGCCGAACCGCTAGTACTTCGACCGCGATCTGCCCGAGATCTAATCTCGCGTGTTATAGTGATGCCATGCCGAGCCCGTACATTCCCATCTTCATTTTTCTGGTTCTGGCCCTTTCGTTTCCGGTGATTGCAATACTGGCAGCCAAGCTGATTCGACCCTCGGCGCCCTCCACCACCAAACTGGAAGCTTACGAGTGCGGCATCAAAGCGGCGTCCGATTCGCGCGGCCGCTATACCGTGCGCTTTTATATCATCGCCATCCTGTTCGTGATCTTCGACGTGGAGACCGTGTTCCTCTTCCCGTGGGCCGTCCGTTACCAGCAACTCGGGTGGTTCGGAGTGGCGGAAATCGCCGTTTTCCTGGCCATCCTGGTGGTGGGGTACATCTGGGCCTACAAGAAGGGCGCATTGGAATGGGTGTAATGCCGGCCCGCCGAAGTTCGATCGCGTCGTGAAACCACCTTCCACTCAATGGCCTCAGATCTACCTGTGCGTAGGTCTGACCACCATGGCCACGCTCCTTCTGGAGCTTTCCCTCACCCGCATATTCTCGGTGGTGTTCTATTACCACATGGCGTTCCTGGCCATCTCGATCGCCCTGTTCGGACTGGGCGTGGGCGGCGTGTTCTCGTATGTCGTAGCCGGTTGGAAAGGCCCGCTTTATACCAAGCTGGGACGGCTGAGCAGCGTCAACGCCCTGCTGGTGCTCGCCGCTCTCATGGTGATCCTGTTGCAGGGCGATACGCCCGGCAACTGGAGCCTCGCGCTGGTCTATTTCACCACCTCGCTGCCGTTCTTCGCATCCGGCGCCATCGTCTCGCTTGCCGTTTCGGAGAACATGGAGCGCATCGACCGCGTTTACTTCTTCGATCTGTTGGGCGCCGCGGGCGGCTGCCTGCTGCTGGTGCCGCTGCTCAATCAGTTCGGCGGACCGTGCACGGTCATCGCAGCCGCCATCTGTTTCGCCGCCACGGCCGCCATCTGGCACAGCATGGGTGGATCGGTGCGCGGGCGCGCCGGCAGCGTGGCGCTGGCGCTGATTCTCGTGGCTTTCCTCACTTACAACCAGCGGCACCCCATCGTCGATATCCGCTATGCCAAGGGCCACCGGCTCCAATGGGAGAGCTGGTCCAAGTGGAATTCCATTTCGCGCATCGGTGTGCAGGCGTACAAGGCCGGCGGGGGCATGATCTACATCGATGCCGACGCTTCCACCGGCATCGCCAATTTCGATTTCGACCATCTCACCCCGCAGCAGCATCACGACCTGCTCGAAGACGGCATTGCGCTGCCGTACGCGATCCGCCCCGGCGCCAAAACGCTGGTCATCGGACCGGGCGGCGGATGGGACGTTTCGCGCGCGGTGGCTTCGGGCAGCCACGATATTACAGCAGTCGAGATCAATCCCATCATCGCCACCACGGTGATGCGCGAAAAGTACTCATACTTGAGTCGCAGGCTATACCTGCGTCCCGACGTGCATGTCCACGTAGAGGACGGCCGCAGCTTCGTGCGCCGCTCCACCGAAAAGTTTCAGGTGATCCAGGCAACGCTGGTGGATACCTGGGCATCGACCGCCGCCGGTGCGTTCGCGCTTTCCGAGAACAACCTTTACACCACCGACGCCTTCCGCGATTACTTTGCCCACCTCACTGACGATGGAATGGTATGTTTCACCCGCTGGGGCTTCGACCCGCCGCGCGAATCCCTGCGCCTGATCTCACTCGGCATGGCCGCCCTGAATCAACTGGGCGAGCAGCAGCCGTGGCGCCATGTGATCGTCGGAAGGCAGGGCTCGACGGAGGGATGGGGCGCACTCGATACCGTGCTGATCGCGCGCAAACCTCTCAGCGAACCTGACATCGATCACGCCAAAGATCTTTTCGCCGCCGCCAAAATGGCGGCCGTATATCTGCCCGGCCTCGATGTCCGTAACCAGTTCAGCGACCTTCTGCTCAGTCCCAATCCCAACGAATACGAGCGCAATTACACTTTCGACATTACTCCAGTCACCGACAACCGGCCGTTCTTCTTTTACACGGTACAGCCGCGCGACCTGTGGAATTTCGTCAAGCACGCTTCGCACGAGAGCGCCGATTATAAAGCCGCCAACAAGGCACTGCCGCTGCTGTTCGGGCTGATGGCCATCAGCCTCACGGCCACGGCGCTTATTCTGCTGACGCCGCCGATGCTCTTAGGCACGCGCCTTCCGCGCCACCCCGGCGTGCTCCGTTTTCTGCTGTTCTTCCTTTTCATCGGCGCCGGCTATATCCTCATTGAAGTCGGACTGATTCAGAAATTCGTGCTTTTCCTGGGCCACCCGACCTACGCGCTCACGGTGGTGATCTTCTCCATGCTGACTTCGAGCGGCGCCGGCAGCTACGCCAGCCGCAAGATGATCGGCGGCGATGAAGGCCGCTTGATCAAGGTTCTCGGCTGCGTGGCGATGCTGGCGGCACTGCTGGCATTCCTGGTCTCCACCGCGCTCTCGGCGCTGGTGTGGTTGCCGTTGGCAGCGAAGGTTCTGATCACGGTAGTTCTGCTGATGCCGCTGGGATTCGCGATGGGCATGCCGTTCCCGACAGCGCTGCGGCGTCTGGAAGAAATGCACGCACCCGCAGTGCGGTGGGCGTGGTCGTTGAATGCCGCGGCGAGCGTCCTGGGGTCGGTGGGCGCGCTGGTTTGCGCCATCTACCTGGGCTTGATTCAAACGCTCATCATCGGGGGTTTGTTCTACCTGGCCGCTCTGGCGGTAGTGGCGCGTTCCACCACGGCGGAGATCCCGGCGCCCGAACCCGCCCCCGGCCGCGTGGTGCTGGGACGCTGAAACCCGGTCCCCATTCACAACGGCCCGCGGGCGGGATTTCACGAAGCAGTAGAGCTGAGTTCAAGACCGCGTGGCCGCAGCCTGGCGAAGCAGGATCGCGGAGAGACCCAGGAGTACGAGGCCAAGGAAAGCCAAACCCCAATACGATAGTTCGGGGGCCACAACGGCCGTTGAACTCGCGGGGTTATAGTAAGACACCTGCGAAGTGGTGTAGGCCGGCTGGCCATTATCCAGGCAGACTGGGCCAGTGCTCACTCCCAGGCAGTTCACGGTATGGATGCCGGACATCAGGACGAAACTTCTGCGGAGTGCCCCCGGAGCCGTACGTAAATACGCCGTTCGTCGCGTTCGTGGGGTTGAAGTTCCCGATCACGTCGTAGCTGCCGCCGAGACCAGTGGTGATGGTTGCCGGCAGCCCCACAGTGAGGTACGCGCGGATCCCCTGACTAACCACGATTAAATCCACCTGCCCGGCTGTCAGTTTGAGATCTGTCAAGTTGACCCTACGCTGCGTGCCGTAGCCGCCTTGTGGCATGGTGTTAGTCCAGACTTGGGAGCTATTGGCATAGACATACAGGTTGCTGGGGCTCTGCACGATGTCGATCCCCTGGTACAGCCCGAAGACGCTGTATTGGCTGGAGGTGACCGGCGCAGTGAAGCGCACGATCGTGCCCGGGGGTCCATGCGAGCAAGTTGGTGGTCAGAATAACCGTCACCTTGGAACTTGGGGCCGGGGTGTGGCAGGAGCCCGGCGGGCCTCCGGCCATAACCAGGATCAAGCCCGGATTATATCGGATGTCCGACTCCTTTTCAATGGTTAACAAACACACGATCGGCCCTGTTGTGGCGCTACGTAAACTGCCGCCGCGCCCTGTCCACGCTTCGCCGGCGACGTGGCCGCCGCCACGCAGGACCCCGGGGTCAGACCGTGCCTCCGCGGTGAACGCTCTCGCTCACGGCTACGCCAGGCTGTGCCGTTGAGATAAAATCGGCCTTGGAGGTCCGATGAGATCCATTCTGCTGTTCGCCTTCTTGCCCGCCGCAATGATGGCCGCGCCGGCGTTGGGAATCGTCAAGCCTGCAATCGCGCAATCCGATGGCGGCGAAGCTCTGCCCGCCGCATTCAAGCACGTCGCCGGGGAGACGTTATTCTTCTCGTGCAATATTTCCGGTTTTACAAAGTCCCAAGACCAGGTCAACGTCACTTACTCGGTGCAGGCCTTCGATCCCAAAGGCGTGCCCGTGGCGGAGATCTACAAAAGCGAGGCCAAGGAAGAAGTGGGGCCGCAGGACCAGAACTGGCTGCCCAAGATCGAGAGTCAGATTGTGCTGCCCGATATTCTGCTGCCCGGCAGCTATAAGATTGTCGTCAAAGTGGAGGATCTCCTCGCCAAAACGGCGGCCGACCTCAGCGTGCCGTTCGAAGTCAACGGCCGCACCGTTACCTCCAGCCCCACGCTCGTCGCCAAGGATTTCCGCTGGTATCACAACGAGGAAGATGCGCGGGCCATGAGCCAACCCATCTACCACCCCGGAGACAACATGTTCATGAAGTTCGATATCACCGGCTATAAGTACGGCGACAATAATAAGGTGGACGTGAGTTACACCGCATCTCTCCTGCTGGAAGACGGCAAATCCATCTGGACGCAGCCCGAGCCAGCCACCGAACAAAGCGAGGCATATTACCCGAAACCCTATGTTGAAGGAGAATTCGGCATCTCGCTGAATAAGGACTTCAAACCAGGAACGTACTTTATGGCCGTCGCGGTGAAGGACGCCATCGGCAAGCAAAACTACGAGGAAAAGTTCCAATTCATCGTCCAGTAATCGGCCGCGATCCGGTCTTTCCCATAACCTATGCTTGACCCTCTCGAACTCGGCGCCGATCATTTGCATATCGAAGACGTAGTGCGCATCGCACGGCTCGGCCAACCTATTTCCATCGGCGCGGCGGCCCGCCGCCGCATCGCGCGCGGCCGCGAGTTGCTCGAGGAACTCCTAGCGCGCGGCGAGCGCATCTACGGGGTCAATACGGGCGTCGGCGGCAATATCGGCATCTCGCTTGCGCCCGAACAGATGGAGCTTCTCCAGCACAACCTGGTGCGCCATCTGGCATGCGCCACGGGCGCCGCGCTGCCTCGAGACGTGGTCCGCGCCGCCACTCTGCTGCGCGTCGCGACTTTCCTTACCGGCGCATCGGCGGTACGCATCGAGATCGTGGAAGCGCTCGCCGAATTGCTCAATCGCGGCGTCACGCCCGTGGTGCCGCGCTACGGATCGGTGGGCGCGAGCGGCGATCTCATGCCCTCCGCCTACATCGCGCGCGTCCTGGTAGGAATGGGCGATGCGGAGTTCGATGGCCGCCGCCTGCCCGCCGCCGAAGCGCTCGAAGCCGCCGGGTTGCAGCCGCTGCGCTTCGCTCCCAAAGAGGCCCTGGCGCTGATCAACGGCACCACTGTCATGACGGCCGTAGCCGCGCTGGTTTGCGTGGATGCGTTTCACGTTCTGCGCGCCCTCCTCGGCGCTGCGGCCCTATCCATCGAAGCCCTCCAGGCACCCGCGCTCCCGTTCGAACCCTGGGTTCACGAGCTCAAACACCATCCCGGCCAGATCGCCGTGGCCGCTCACATGCGCGAACTCCTCAATGGCTCGGCTTACACCCGGGAATCCAGCAGCCAGAGCTGCTACTCGCTGCGTTGCGTGCCGCAAGGGCTCGGACCCGTTTGGGAGGCGCTCGAAGGCGGCCGCGCCACCGTGGAGCGCGAGATCAATTCCGCCAACGACAACCCGCTTATCGACCCCGAGACCGGCCGCATGTACAAGGCCGGCAATTTCTACGGCGGGCACATCGCCCGCCTGCTCGACACCTGGAAAATCGACTTCGCCGTCATGGCGAATTGGGGCAACGCGTTGATGGCCGTCCTGGTGGACGACCGCTTCAGCGGCGGATTGCCGGCCAATCTCACTCCGCAGCCGGGCGTCAATTCCGGATTCAAGGGCATGCAATTGAGCGTCACCAGCCTCGCCTGCGCCGTGCGCCAGATGGCCGGGCCGAGCTCGATTCATTCGCTCCCCACCGAGCAGTACAACGAAGATGTAGTCAGCCTCGGCATGCACGCAGCGGTCACGGCGATGGACGCGCTCGAATGCGTCCGCAACGAAACCGCGATGATGCTGCTGGCTTCGGCGCAGGCCGTGGATCTGCGCGGCGGCCCGGCGAAGTTAGGCGCCGGATCGAAGGGCGTCTACGATCTGGTGCGCGAAGCGGCGGCTTTTCAGGACGCCGATCGCCCCATGGAACGCGAAGTGGCGGCCGCCGCGGCGTTGATCGCCGCGGGAGCTATTTGAGCGGCGCGGGCAGGAGTACTGCGAAAAGCCCGACAGCAGGCGGAGATCGCTGGTCAGCGCCACCGTGCTTCCGCCGGCATCGAAAATCTTCCAGCGTCGCGAGCAGGCGCGATTCCCCACCTGCGTCGGCGATCCCACCGGCGTGGGCGCCGGATTGATCATCACCACTCCGCGAATCTCGGCGCGCGCCGCGGTCTCCGACGGTCACTGGTTCTTTAATAGGGCTTGCTTCCGAGTTGGGACGATGTGCGTCGTGGTTTTGCCGAAATCGAACAGACCCTGACACTCGGGGTTTTGAGTTGAGTCCATTCGCTCTTGGCGCTAGGATGAGCGACGGTAAGCCGCGCAGGAACGATGCACGTAAATCGCCGTACGCTATGTTCCCAAAGAGCTTTCCCACCTTGGAGAATGATGCCTCTTGGCATGCAGGGCGCGTGGGAGCACTCGTCACACGTCTTGGTGGGAGACTTGTCGCATCTTCGCGAGGTAGGCGTCCGCGAGAACACTTATGTGCCTCCGTCGAGTCCTCATCAGTCAGACCGGATCTACTGGTGCGAAGCCGATTTCATCACTTATGCGGTCATCAAGGGGACGAAGCCTCGAGATGGGGCAAAGCGGCTATGGGGCTCAGCGCTACCCGGCTGCAGGCTGCCATTCTATGACCAGCCGCACAATGATCGGCCGGCGATCAGAGTATGGTTTCTTCGAGAAGATGGTGATTATTTTCGCCCCATCGCGGATTCCAAAGTTTTATATTCTGCACCTTCCGCGCCAAGTGGGATGACGGCGCAGGCGTTGATGCGAGGAGCGAGTTCGCTTCCCTGCTGCTGACGCCGGAGGGCAGCGCAGCGAGCACAGAGTACTTTGGGCAGAGTCTCTTTGAGGCCGCTAGTACGGCCTGCGACGTGGTGGGGCGGAGCCAGTGCATCCCGTTGCTTCGAAAGCTGGTAGCTCTGAACAACCCGGAATTTGCGGGAGCGGCGCGCGATTTCCTGCGGTCTCAATTCCGAGAGTCATGTTCGCCATTGCCGGAACGGTGATGCAACGGCGAAGCACAAGACGCCTCAACTCTAGATAACCATTTTATTACAAAAGTGGGCCGGCGGGGTCCGCCATGGACGGTGGAAATGGACGATGTTCGTAAACGCTACGCCCTTACTCGTGAGTGACCCGCGACGCCGTCAAATCAGCAGATGGGCCGTTTCTTCGAACTCACCAGGATAGTCCAGGAGACGATTTCGTACTTATCATCTCCTGGCAGACCGAATGGAGGCAGGAATCAGGACAATCGGGCGGCGGGCATGGGTTCGCGACCGGCTTGGTACAGAATAAGGCTCGTGGCTCGGCCCTCGGAGCCAGTTTCAAAGGCGATCTGTTTGTCAGTCACCCTAGCGAAGAAGTACTTCTCGCCTTCGGCAAACAGTTCAAACTTAGGCGCGGCGAGCGCATCGCCAGACCGATTGTGAGGAAGCTGTACGAAGGCCTGTGCGAAGAGGCGGTCGCCGTCGCGGGTGATTTCGAGAATGAGGTTCGGCGTCACCTCATAGCGCCCGGTGTAGTTATCGAGGAGCTTAGGATCAATATTGATCTCGGTGCGCTGCTTTGGGAACTCGGGATTGGCGAGCGGCAGCTTCGGGTTCAGGAGATGAAGACCGATGTCATCGACACCACCAGCATTGGACAGCACAACGATCCCGACACGCTCCTTAGGATTGTATCCGACGAATGAGCGGAAGCCCCCGGTGCCTCCGTTATGCCAGACAATCTCCCGGCCGTCGGCTGAGATAATTAGCCACCCTAAACTGATCGTTGTTTGGCCCGCGGGACGGCGAACTTCGAGCATGGCCTTCATGGGCGGCGCGAGAGGCGATTCCTTGTAGCCGAGGAACGCTTCAAGGAACGTTAGCATGTCATTGGCTGAGGAGCGCAGTGCGCCTGCACCGGCAAGCGTGGGAAGGTCCCAGTTGGCGGTGGGCGCGAGCATCGCGGTGTGACCAGTAGCCATGCGCTGCGTCATGGAGGAAGAGAGCGTAATACCCGTGTCCGGCATGCTGAGCGGTTGCGTGATGCGGCTTCGGATCAGGCTCTCATAATCTGTTCCGGCGCGGCACGCGAGGACGTGGCCGAGCAGCCCCGCGCCCAAGTTTGAATATTCGAATTCGGAACCGGGGTCGCGCGGCAGCGTGTAGCCGGAAAGAAACTGGTACAAATCGTCCACGCTGTAGTCGGCGTAAAGATTGCGTGGGTCCTTCGACTTAAAATTGCTGGGCAGCGGTGGGAGCCCGGAGCTGTGCGTGGAAAGATCGAGCAGCGTGATGGGTTTGCCGCTTCGCTCCGGCATCTTGACATTTTCGGAAAGATATTTGGCCGCTGGATCGTCGAGGGTGACCTCTTTGCGGCTCACCATGTCCGCCAATAGCAGCGAAGTGAAGACCTTGGTGATGGATCCAATTTCGAAGATCGTATCACCATCGAGCGTGCGTGGACCGCCATTGGCGAGCTTGCCATAGGCGACGACGCGGCGGCCATCAGGTTCGATGACACCCGCGACAATGCCGACCGCATGCTTCTGTTGATCAACGCGTTTTACGAGGATTTCACGGATTTCGCCGTTGCTAGGAACTGGAAGTGGTTGGAAGATATTCGGATTCATAAATTTTGAAAATGGACTCCGCACTGTGCCCCAATAGAAGACCAAAGGTCATTTAAGGAGACACACTTCGGCTATGGCGCCGAACTTCGTTTAGAGGGTTGGCCTAGCGAGGACGGGCGGAAAGCAGGCAATCCTGAAGCGCGCCGATCATCGCTTTATTGAGCGGATTGAATTCGTATCGCATTACGGACGTACCTCCTTTCCTCAGTTGAGGGCTCTTGGAGAATATCATGAGTGCGCGGAACGCTGCAAGAGTTTTTCAAAAAAACATCGCAGAGAAGTTCCTTCAGCCGCCTGGTGGAAGAGGGGATTTCGCACCGGTGACGAGGCAGTCGCCGAGTTCTCCAGCGGACCAACGGACTACGTGTAGAACAGGATGGCAGGGCAAACATCCCACGCCGTCGTCGATGAAGAAGTGTCGCTTGCCCAACACCTCGAAATCCGCGCCAGAGCACTGGAATATGATGGTACGAGTTTCGAGGTGCGACTGTGAATACAGCACGAAAGAGAATAGCGATTTCGCGCAGACAATTTCTTCAGTCCGGATCACTGGCCGCCGCGGCGGTTGCGAATATTGGGATGGCCTGCGCGGAGTCCCCCGGGCATTCTCCGCTCGCCGAGTTTGGTTATGGGGATGTGTCAATCGCCAGCGACCCGCACGAAGCGCAGTTGTTCAACACGCATGACGTGCTGATGGCATTGAGCGAAGACAGTCTGTTGAAGCCGTTCCGGCAGATGTCCGGCATGGCGGCGCCGGGCGAGGATCTGGGCGGGTGGTACCAATACGATCCCGGCTACGACTATCGCAAGAACTTCGACACGGGGTTTGCTCCGGGTTGTCAGTTGGGACAATGGGTATCGGCGCTGGCGCGCGCCTATGCCATTACCGGTGACACGGCTACCGGCGAAAAGGTACTGCGGCTCAACCGCCTTTATGCCGAAACTATCACGGCGGACTTCTACAAGAAGAATCGCTTTCCCGCATACACCTACGACAAACTGCTGCTGGGATTGCTGGACTCGCACCTCTATGTAAAGGACCCGCAGGCACTCGCCATTCTGGAGCAGACCACGAAAACGGCGCTGCCGCTTCTGCCGGAACATGCGGTGGAACATGACCATGCATGGCGGACGGATAAGGATCCGAAGGATGCGTCGTGGACCTGGGACGAGTCGTACACCCTGCCGGAGAATCTGTTTCTGGCGTACCAGCGCGGCGCCGGCCGGCAGTATTACGATCTTGGTCTGCGATATCTCCTCGACAAGACCTGGTTCGATCCTTTGTCGCGCAATGAAAACGTGCTGAACGGAAAACACGCTTACAGTTACGTGAACTCCCTTAGCTCGGCGATGATGGCGTATCTGGTGGCTGGGAGCGAGAAACACTTGCGCGCGGCTCAGAATGCTTTTTCCATGCTGGAAGCGCAGAGCTATGCGACAGGGGGATGGGGCCCGGATGAGATGCTGCGGGCGCCGGGCAGCAGCGACCTCTACGACAGTCTGACAAAGACCCATCATAGCTTCGAGACGCCGTGCGGCGCGTATGCGCACTTCAAACTGACACGCTATCTGCTGCGCGTGACCGGCGATTCGCACTATGGCGACAGCATGGAGCGGATGATGTACAACACCGTGCTTGGAGCGCTGCCTCTCCAGGAAAACGGCAAGAACTTTTACTATTCCGATTACAACTTCGAGGGGAAGCGCGTGTACAAGGAAGCTCGCTGGGCCTGCTGCTCGGGTACGCTGCCACAGGTGGCAGCGGATTACCGAATCAACATCTATTTTCGCGGACCGCAGGCGGTCTATGTGAATCTTTATGTTCCTTCGACGTTGCGCTGGAATGAGAATGGGGCGGCGCTCTCGCTCACGCAGGAGAGCGAGTATCCCTACGAGGGTCGTTTGACCTTTAACGTGACGTGCTCTCAGCCCGCGGACTTGACACTTTATTTCCGGATCCCGGCATGGGCGCAGGGAGCGCAGATTGATGTGAACGGAACGCGGCAAAAGGGGCTGGCCGTGCCAGGACAGTTCGCCGCGATTCGGCGCACTTGGAATAGCGGGGATCGCGTGGAACTGGAGTTACCGCTAGCGATGCGCCTGGAGCCGATCGATGCGCGGCACACCGACACCGTGGCGCTGCTCGGTGGGCCGGTGGTGCTGATGGCGGTAAAAGAGAAAGAGGCAGCGCCGCTGCCGAAAGTGACGCGCGCAGAGTTGTTGTCGGCAAAGCGCGTAAGCGAGCGGCAGTGGCAGGTGACCACGGCAAACGGACCGGTGACGATGCTGCCGTTCACGTGGTTAGGATCGCGGCCTTATACGACGTATTTGAGAGTGAGCGCGTGAGATGGGGAATGGCATCGGCGTGTCTCGTAACTTACCTTGCTAACCTTCGTGCCTCGGCCGCCGGCGCCTTGACTCCGGCTGTTACTTACTATGTTTCCGCATCGGTTCTTGCTAATAATGTCTGTGTAAGTACCTGGGCCTACTTTTTCCTAACAGGATGCTGAAGAATATTGGAAACTGACCAGCCGCCGATGAACGCCGATAAACGCCGATTGAAAAGCGAACAACTTATCCGCGTTCATCTGCGTTTATCAGCGGCCTATGTGCCTTATTCAACAGCCTCCTAAGGCAACGGATCTTACAATGCGCTGCAAGTGCCGTGGACCATCGGCGAAATCCCGTGCGCCCGTACTTGAACCGGCGTTCAGCGGGCAGGTGATTTTTGGTTAGTCCTCCACCACACATCGCGCCCAATTCGCCCTCAGACGGTCTGGTCGGGACGAGCGTTCAGCTCTGTGTCGGGCTAGTGGGCTGCTGAGTGCTAACCGGCGGGGTGATTTGCGGCCCGGATTGGGCTTGGCCGGAGACGATTTGCGGAACGAAGCCATTTTCGGGGTTTGCGGTTTGATTTGATGGGCTTGGGAGGGGTTCGGGGTCGCCGGAGTCGGCGGTTTCGGTAGACTGGATGCGCTCGAGTTCGCGAAGGGCCTTGTGGTAGTGGCGCTGGGTGGAATCGATACGGCGCTGGAGGCGGGCAAAGACGTCGCAGTTGTCGGTGAAGACTTTGCCGAGGGTAATGTCGAAGACGTGCCAGGCGTTTTCGGTGAGCTGGGTGTCGATGGCGCGGAAACGGCGGATGAGCCATTCGCAATCGATGAGGGTATCGACGAGCATGCGCTCGACGGGGGTGGCGGGATGGAACTGATCGTAATATTCGACAGTGAGCTCGGAGAGGGCGGTTTGGGTTTCGCCGCGGATGAGCTGAGATTGGGCATCGATGCCGGTTTTGAGGGCGTTCATGGAAGAACGGTCCTTGCCCTCGTCGGTGCGAGGTCCGGTGGATTTGACTGCGTTGCGTCGATTGGCCGCGATTTGTTTTTTGGTCGGCATACGGGGCGAGGATAACGGACGGTCAATCGGCGGGGTGGAGCGCGCGGAGCTAAGTTGTTGGAGCGGTTGAGAAGATAGGCAAGAGATTTCTGTCACCGTCACGGTCGGGGCGGCGGCGTTCTACAATAGGTGCTCGGTAAAGTCCCATGACCCAAGCGTCCCTCTCCGCCTTCATCTGGTCGGTGGCCGACCTGCTGCGAGGCGATTACAAGCAATCGGAATATGGAAAAGTGATTCTGCCGTTTACGGTGCTGCGGCGGCTGGATTGCGTGCTGGAACCGACTAAGGCGGCCGTGCTGGCCGAACATGCCGCGCAGAAGAAAAAGAAGATGAACTCCGAGCTGTTGCTGCGGCGCAGAGCAAAGCTCACGTTCTATAACACATCCGGGTTCGACATGAAGAAACTCATGGGGGACACGGACCACGTGCGGGAGAACCTGTTCGCGTACGTGCAGGCGTTTTCGCCGGAGGTGCGCGATATTTTCGAGCACTTCGAATTTTATACGCAGCTCGACCGGCTGGCGAAGGCCGGGCTGCTGTACCTGGTGACGGAGCGGTTCGCGCAGGTGGACCTGCATCCCGACCATGTGACCAACAGCCAGATGGGGCTGGTGTTCGAGGAACTGATCCGCAAGTTCGCGGAAATTTCGAACGAGACGGCGGGGGAACATTTCACGCCGCGGGATGCGATCCGGCTGATGGTGAATCTGCTGTTCATCGAGGACGACGACGTGCTCTCGAAGCCGGGTGTGGTGCGGACGATTTACGACCCGGCAGCGGGGACGGGCGGGATCGGGAGTATAAGGATAGCGGGGTAGAGTGGCTGGGCGAGGTGCCGAGGCACTGGGATTGCCTCCCCTTGCTGGCGGTGGCTCGTGAGCGGGAGGAGCCGAATGCGGGACTGATTGAGGCCAATCTTCTCTCGCTCAGCTACGGTGAGGTGGTCGCAAAAGATTCGAGTTCGAACGACGGCCTTCTTCCCGAGTCGTTCGAGACCTATCAGATCGTTCACCCTGGCGACGTTGTGTTCAGGCTAACTGATCTTCAAAATGACAAGCGGAGCCTACGTACCGCGGTTGTTCGCGAGCGGGGCATCATAACCTCTGCGTACACTGCTGTTGTCCCAATGAACATAGAGTCAAGTTATCTTGGCTACCTGCTCCGGGCGTACGATTGCGACAAGGTGTTCTACTCGATGGGCGGTGGTTTGCGGCAATCGATGAAGTATTCGGACATAAAGCGCCTCCCGGTCCTGGTGGCGCCGGCGGTTGAGAGGCGCTTTATCGTTGATTTTCTGGACGAGCAAAGCGTGACGTTGAGCGCGCTGATCGCCGAGCAGACGCGGCTGATTGCGGTGCTGCGGGAGGAACGGCGGGCGATCATTTCCCATGCTGTTACCAGGGGTCTGAATCCCGACGCGACAATGAAGGATTCGGGGGGCGAGTGGTTGGGCAGGGTTCCGGCGCATTGGGAGGTCCGACGGGTCAAGTCGCTAGCTACGTTTGTAACCAGCGGGCCGCGGGGTTGGTCTGAACGTGTCGCCGAGGAGGGATCCTTATTCGTGCAGAGTGGCGATCTGGACGAGGACATGCGAATCGAGTTTTCATCGGTCAAAAGAGTTCGTGTCCCATCTGACGCTGAAGCAGCGCGCTGCCGCCTGTGCGACGGCGACGTGGTCATTTGCATCACCGGCGCTAAAACGGGCAACGTGGCGATATGTAAGTCCGTTCCCGAGGAGGCCTACATTAACCAGCATTTGTGCCTCGTGCGGCCGGGCTGTGAAGTGTCGCCCGAATTTCTGGCGCTTGTACTCAAGAGCGGCGCCGGCCAGACTTACTTCGAGCGCTCCCAGTATGGACTAAAGCAGGGGTTATTGTTAGATGCCGTGGGGGATACGCCTGTTCCCCTTCCGCCTCGGGCGGAGCAGGATGCCATCGTCGGTGCGATTTTTGGCGTCGTGGAGCGGTTTAGGAGATTGATGGTCGAAGCCGAGCGCGCCATTGCGCTTCTTCAAGAGCGTCGAACCGCGCTGATCTCGGCGGCTGTCACGGGAAAGATCGATGTGCGGGGAATGGCGACGGGGGCGGCGGTGTGAGCGACCTACATAAAGAAATCCATCTCGAAGACGAGATTTGCGATCATCTCGCGGCGAATGGATGGCTTTATGCCGCGGGGGATTCGGCGGGGTACGATCGGGCGCTGGCGCTGTTTCCGAGCGATGTCCTTTCTTGGATCGAGGAGACACAGCCTGACGCGTGGGAAGCGCTGCGGAAGAGCCATGGGGCGCGGGCCGATGAAGCGGTGCTGGGGCGACTGCGGGCGGCTCTCGACAGCCGGGGGACGCTGGATGTACTGCGGCACGGGATCGAACTGATTGGGCTGCGGCGTCCGCTGGCGATGGCGCAGTTCCGTCCGGCGCTGGCGATGAATGCGGAGACGATGGCGCGGTATGGGGCGAACCGGCTGCGCGTGGTGCGGCAGGTGCGGTATTCGGTCCACAACGAGAACGCGTTCGACCTGGTGCTGTTTCTGAACGGCGTGCCGGTGGCGACGGCGGAATTGAAGAGCCAGTTTACGCAAACCGTGGAGGACGCGGTGGATCAATACCGGCTGGATCGCGCGCCGCGTCCCGCCGGGCAGTCCGGGGCCGAGCCTCTGCTGAGTTTTCCCAACGGCGCGCTGGTGCATTTCGCGGTGAGCAATCTGGAAGTGAAGATGGCCACGCGGCTGGAGGGCGCGGAGACGCGATTTCTGCCGTTCAATCGCGGGGACCGTGGGGCGGCCGGGAATCCGCCGAATGAACGGGGCGGGCAGAGAACCGCGTATCTGTGGGAGGAGGTGTGGGAGCGGGAAAGCTGGCTGGAGATTCTGGGACGGTACATGGTGGCGCGGAAGGGCGCGACGAAGCGGGTGGAGGCGATGGTGTTTCCGCGGTATCACCAGCTTGACGCGACGCGGAAGCTGGTGGCGGCGGTGCTCGAGGAGGGCGCGGGCGGGAAGTATTTGATCCAACATTCGGCGGGCTCGGGGAAGACGAACTCGATTGCGTGGTCGGCGCACTTTCTGGCGGAACTGCACACGGCGAAAAACGAGAAAGTGTTCGATACGGTGGTGGTGGTGTCCGACCGGACGGTGCTGGATTCGCAATTGGCGGAGGCGGTGTTCGATTTCAGCCGGACGGCCGGGGTGGTGGCGACGGTGCGGGGCGAGGGCGCGGCGAAGAGCGCGGAACTGGCGGAGGCGCTGGCGGGCGGCAAGAAGATTGTGGTGTGCACGATCCAGACGTTTCCGTTCGCGCTGAAGACAGTACACGAACTGGCGGCGACGCAGGGGAAGCGGTTCGCGGTGATCGCGGATGAAGCACATTCGTCGCAGACGGGCGAGGCGGCGGCGAAGCTGCGGGCGGTGCTTTCGGCGGAGGAATTGCGGGAACTGGACGACGGCGGCGAGATTGGGACGGAGGACCTGCTGGCGGCGCAGATGGCGGCGCGATCGGCAGAGGGCGGGATCAGCTACGTGGCGTTCACGGCTACGCCGAAGGCGAAAACGCTGGAGTTATTCGGTCGGCGGCCCGACCCGGCCGCGCCGGCTGGCGAGAGCAATCGGCCGGGGCCGTTCCATGTGTACTCGATGCGGCAGGCGATTGAGGAAGGCTTCATCCTGGACGTGCTGAAGAATTATACGCCTTACAAGCTGGCGTTCCGGCTGGCGCACGAAGGGAAGGAATACGACGAGCGGGAAGTGGAGCGGAGCGCGGCGCTGAAGGGGATCATGCGTTGGGTGCGGCTGCATCCGTACAACATCGTGCAGAAGGTGCAGGTGGTGGTGGAGCATTTCCGGGAGAACGTGGCGACGCTGCTGGGCGGGCGGGCGAAGGCGATGGTGGTGGTGGCGAGCCGGGTGGAGGCGGTGCGGTGGCAGCTTGCGATGGAGAAATACATCCGGGAGCACGGGTACAAGATCGCGACGGTGGTGGCGTTTTCGGGCGAGGTGCACGATGCGGAATCGGGCGAGGGCGGGTTCACGGAGACGAGCCGGACGCTGAATCTGAATCTGCGCGGGCGGGACATACGGGAGGCGTTCGCCACGGACGAGTACCAGATTTTGCTGGCGGCGAACAAATTTCAGACGGGGTTCGACCAGCCGCTGCTGTGCGGGATGTACGTGGACAAGCGGCTGGCGGGGATTACAGCGGTGCAAACGCTATCGCGGCTGAATCGGGCGTACGAGGGCAAGGAAACGTACGTGGTGGATTTCGTGAACGACCCGGAGGAGGTGCTGAAGGCGTTCCAGACTTACTACGAGACGGCGGAACTGATGGGCGAGACGGACCCGCACCTGGTATTCGATTTGCGGACGAAGCTGGATGCGCAGGGGTTTTACGACGAGTTCGAAGTGAATCGGGTGGTGGAGGTGGAACTCGATCCGAAGGCGAGGCAGAGCGAACTGGCGGCGGCGCTGGAGCCGGTGGTGTCACGGCTGCTGGTGCGGCACCGGGACGCGCGGGAGCGGCGGGCGGCGGCCATGGCGCGGGATGAGGCGCGGGTGGCGGAGGAAGCGAAGCAGGAAATGGAGGCGCTGGAACTCTTCAAGCACGACATGACGGTATTTCAGCGCCTGTACAGCTTCCTTTCGCAGATTTTCGATTACGGGAATACGGACATCGAGAAGCGGTACCTGTTTTACAAGAGGCTGCTGCCGTGGCTGGAGTTCGGGCGGGAGCGGGAGACGATCGACCTTTCGAAGCTGGTGCTGACGCACCACAATTTGCGGGACAAGGGGCAGCGGCGGTTGCCTCTGGGTCAAGGGGAGGCACCGAAGCTGACGCCGCTGACGGAATCGGGCGGCGGGAGTGTGCAGGAGAAAGAGAAGGCGCGGCTGGAGGAGATCATCACGCGGGTGAACGAGCTGTTCGAGGGCGAGCTGACGGACGAAGACCGGTTGGTGTACGTGAATCACGTGCTGAAGGGGAAGCTGCTGGAGTCTGACGTGCTGGTGCAGCAGGCGGCGAATAATACGAAGGAGCAGTTCGGGACGTCGCCGGATTTGCCGAACGAGTTGAACAGCGCGATTCTGGATTCGGACGCGGCGCACACGGCGATGAGCAAGCAGGCGCTAGAATCGCAGAGGGTGCGGGATGAGCTGCTGGCGATATTGCTGGGGCCGGGGCAGCTTTATGAGGCGCTGCGGGAGAGGGCGGAGCGGGTGCGGGAGCAAACGGCGGGGTGAGGAGGGTTGGGATTTTGCTATTCTCGGAGGTGAA
>Ga0181538_10000283_pt1 | contig 59886 bp, 41 predicted proteins | sample PEATcosm2014_Bin_40_FD_119773 | JGI IMG/M metagenome (GOLD analysis project Ga0181538, IMG submission 119773) | Peatland microbial communities from MTU Mesocosm Facility, Houghton, MI, USA - PEATcosm2014_Bin23_30_metaG | ecosystem: Environmental > Terrestrial > Soil > Wetlands > Peat | place...
AATCCGGCGCGCAATCCGTTTTGTCGCTGCGTTCCGCATGGCTCAACGACCAATGGGAGGAATTTTGGAGTCAACGCCCTCTGGCGGCGTAAGAACCCACCTACTTTGATGGCTCAGACCCGGGGGAAACCCAATCGCCTCTCCGAATTGAAGCCGCGGGTCATTTGGGCTACTTTGCGGCGATTATGATTGTCACCAGCGCTCCCGTGGAGATTTCCGTGGCCGATCGGCTGCCCACAAATGTGTCGGCTGTCGTGGTCTTCATTGCACAAAATGAATCGTCCGCGCCGCCGGCCGCGAGGCGAGCCGGCAAAGACGTCGCCGCCAGCGTTGATCGGCTCCTTTCCTCCGGCGTCGCCAGGGGAAAGGCCAAGGAAATCGTCTTCGATCTTGTGGGCTCGGGACGTTCCGCGCGGCGCATCTTCGTCGCCGGCCTGGGCAAAGCCGACAAGATATCTACCGAGACGATCCGTCAATCCGCCGGCGCCGCGCTACGGGCGTTGCGAAAGCAGCGCATTACCCGGGCGGCGATCGTCCTGCCCGATGTAAAGTCAATCTCGACCGATGCCGCCGCCGACGCTGTTGCGACCGGGGTTTTCCTCGCCGCCTTCGACTATCGCCAATACAAGGGAACCGCATCAAAACAGGGCGACAACGGCGACGAGCAGACCGCCAAATCCATCGCGATTTCGATCGTTGCCGATGGATTGTCGATCGCCCGCGCGGCCGTTGAGCGCGCCAGGATCGTCTGCACCGGCCAGAATTTCGCCCGCACCATCGCCTCTCGGCCGGGCAACGACGTCAACCCGCCTACCCTGGCAAAACAAGCTCAGGCCATGGCTCGGGCAGCCGGGCTGCGCTGCACGGTTATGGATGAAAAACAATTGGCCCGGCTGGGAATGGGGGGCATCCTGGCCGTCGGCGGCGGCAGCATTCACGCCCCGCCGCGTTTGATCGTTCTGGATCATCGGCCGGCCCGCGGACAGGGCTTCGCCCTCCGCAAACGAAACGACAAAACGCTCCTGGTCGTCGGCAAGGCCATCACGTTCGACAGCGGCGGGATTTCCATCAAGCCCGCCGACAAAATGGGGAAAATGATTTTCGACAAATGCGGCGCCATGGCCGTCCTGGGTTTGATGTACGCCGCCGCCAAGCTGAAATTGCCCGTCCGCATCGTCGGCCTTCTCGCCAGCGCCGAAAACGTACTCAGTTCCAAAGCCTATCGCCCCGGCGACATCCTTCGCATGTACAACGGCGTAACCGTCGAGGTCACCAACACCGATGCCGAGGGCCGCCTGGTACTCGGCGACGCCTTGGCGTGGGGCGTCCAAACCTACAAGCCCGCCGCCGTCGTCGATCTGGCGACCCTCACCGGCGGCGTGATCGTCGCCCTCGGCCGCTCCATCGCCGGCGTCATGAGCAACAACGACCAGCTTGTCAAAGAACTCACCGACGCCGGACAAACCGAGGGCGAACAAATCTGGCGATTGCCCCTCAATCAGGAGCATCGCGAGTTTATCAAGTCCGAATCGGCCGACATCGTGAACGCCGCCGGCAGGGAAGGCCATCCCCTCCAAGGCGGGGCGTTTTTGAGTTATTTTGTCCCCGATGACAATTCCGTTCCCTGGGCGCATCTGGACATCGCCGGGGTGGGTGATACAGAGAAGGAATTGCCCTATTATTCCACCGGCGCCACCGGCTGGGGTGTGCGAACCCTGGTCCGATGGGCGGAATCGCACGCGGCGAAATAGAAAGCGGCGAAGGCCCACCGTGGTTCAAATGCGGACTTTGGAAACGATCGCAATCTTTGTTTGTGTTTGCCTGTTTCTTTCCGAAGCGGCGAAGGGAGACGACGTGAAGAGTTTCCTGAACTGGACGCCGACCCCTCCCATGGGCTGGAACAGTTGGGATTGCTACGGCGCCGCGGTCACCGAGTCGCAAACCAAAGCCAATGCCGACTACATGGCTGAAAACCTGGCCAAACACGGCTGGCAATACGTCGTCGTGGATATCCAATGGTATGAGCCGGACGCCAAAGGGTGGGAATATCGCCCGGGCGCGAAGCTTGAAATGGACGACAACGGCCGGCTCTTGCCCGCAGTCAATCGTTTCCCATCCGCCGCCGATGCGGGCGGTTTCAAATCGCTTGCCGATTACGTCCATGACAAAGGCCTGAAATTTGGTGTCCACATTCTGCGGGGGATTCCACGGCAGGCGGTTGCCGCCAATACGCCGATCCTGGGCACGAACGTTCGCGCGGCGGATGTCGCCGATAAGACCAGCACCTGCCAATGGAATACGGATATGTACGGCGTGGACGTGACCAAACCGGGCGGGCAGGAATACTACGATTCCATCTTCGCCCAATTCGCCGAATGGGGCATCGATTTTGTCAAGGTGGACGATCTTTCCAGGCCCTATCACCAGGCCGAGATCGCCGCGATTCGCCGGGCGATCGACAAGAGCGGGCGGGCGATTGTTTTCAGCACGTCGCCGGGCGCGACTCCGCTCGACCAGGCCGCCGACATCGCCGCCAATGCCAATATGTGGCGAATCTCCGATGATTTCTGGGACAACTGGCACCTGCTGAAGGAGCAATTTCAACGCTGCGCCGATTGGTCCCGCTATAGTGGCGGCGGACATTATCCCGATGCGGACATGTTGCCGCTTGGCACCATCCGGGCGTCCGAACGTTCCCACACGCATTTCACAAAAGATGAGCAATACACGCTGATGACGCTCTGGTCGATTTGCCGCTCGCCGCTGATTTTCGGCGGAGATTTGCCCCAGACCGACGCGTTCACCCTGTCGCTGCTTACCAATGACGATGTGCTGGCCGTTGACCAGCACAGCAGCGGGGGCCGGCAATTGTTTCGGAATGGCGATTTGATCGCCTGGACCGCCGACGCGGACGATTCGAGCGACAAGTATCTGGCCGTTTTCAACGCGCGGGATGAAACAGGCGCTGAGCCCGCCGCCGTTTCCGTATCGTTGAAGGACATCGGTTTTGACGGTCCTTGCAAGGTGCGGGACCTCTGGAAAGGGCGCGACCTCGGTGTTTTTTCCAACACGTTCGAGCCGCTGGTCGTGCCTCACGGGGCGGGGCTGTATCGCGTATCATTGGAAAAGTGACTTTCAATAATTTTCGATTCAAGGAGTAAGATCATGGTTTCCTCAGCCGTCACGTTGTTCACCTTGCTGTTTTCGGTCCTGGTTCCGCAGAAAACGTGGTATGCGCCCAGCCAGCCCCTGACCGTCACCATCAAATCCGACAGGGACGTCACGCTTGAACTGACCGATTTCTCCGGCAAGGTGATCGCGGCCAAAGGCTCGGCGGACGTGGCGGCTTCGCAGCCGGCGGACCTGAAGACCATCTTCCCCGACATCAGCAATCCCGGCACGTTCGTGCTGTACGCCTTGGCGAAAGGTTCCTCGCCGTCGCAATCCGGTCCGCCGAAGGATTTTCTCGGCACGCCCCTGGTGATCGAGGTGTTGCCCCAACAGCAGCAGGCGTCGGCCGCCGTGGTTACTCACGTCCTGCCGCTGCAATATGCGGTGATGACGACGGAATCCGGCCCGTTGACCGAAGTTTTTTATTACGATGCCGCGCCGCACACCGTCGACAATTTCCTCACGTTGGCGTCGGGCGGCTACTATGACGGTTTGGTCTTTCACCGCGTGGTTCCCGGTTTCGTGATTCAGGGCGGCGACCCGCTCGGAGCCGATGCCGATCCGCAAAAAAGAGGGACGGGCGGCCCCGGCTATACCATCATCGCCGAGTTCAGCGACAAGCCCCACGCCGAAGGCGTTCTTTCCATGGCTCGCGCCAGCGATCCCAACAGCGCGGGAAGCCAATTCTTCATCTGTCTCGATTACGCCAACACCAAGCAACTGGATCACCAATACACCGCGTTCGGCATTGTCGTGGACGGCATGGACGCGGTGAAATCCATCGCCGCCGCCAAAGTGCAGGAGGAAAAGCCCGATCATCCGGTGTCGATCACCAAAGTCGAGGTTTTCCCCGTGACGGCGCAGAAGGATCCCTACGCCTCGATCATGTCCAACCAGGCCAAATGACAAAACGCGCGTAATCGGATAAAACCAAGATGAGCCGCCTTGCAAGGCGGCCGGGTCCGATGCAAGGGTTGGCCGCGAACCGGGTCAGGTCCGAGAGGAAGCAGCCCTAAGTGTCACCAGCTTTGTGCCGTCGTCCCCCCGGCCGCTTTGCGGGGCGGTTTTCTTCATGCGCCCCAGCCCGCCAAGAAGACGGACCACCGATTTTTAATATCAGTGGTCCGCAACGAATTTCAGTTGGCGACGATTGCTCAAGCGCGACGGCGACGCATCAGCAGCGCGGCCGCGCCAGTGGCGAGGAGGCCGACGCTGGCCGGTTCGGGAACGGCGGGGATCGCGGCGAACGAAAACGAACCGCTGGCAAAGGTGCCGTTGCCGTTATCGACGAAACCGTTGCCGGTGAACTCCGCGGGCGTCGGACTGTAAACCGCGCTGGTATCCCGAAGCGTTCCCGTTCCGTAAAGGACCAGTCCCCCGCCGCTATATATTTCACCAAGACTGCTCAGGTCAAATTGAAATCGATTCGACGGCGCCCCGTTAGTGGGGAGTTCAATAAGACTTGGAACGACATCTGGCTCGGTAACCAAACTGCCTGTTGCCGCAAAGGTGGGCAGCGTCGCGAAGGTAACAGTGTCAGGAAAAGTGATTGAGGATAAATCGCGCGCTCCCGCGCTGGCGTAAACTGTCGGGGCAAAGGTCATCGATGTAGCGTCCTGAAGACTTGGCCCCGTATACGAACCGCCATTGAACGGAAGGATATTGAAGGCACCATCGATCATCGCCGCCTGCGACGCGCTGCTTGCCAGCAAGGTTGCGACGGCAATCAAGACCATTTTTCCGATAGATGTAATACGCATTTTGCTCTCCTCTTCCTTAGCCGGCTAAAAAGTGCATCAAAGCAAGATCGGCCAACTGAACCACCAACCCTCGATAATCGATGTATTGAAATCGAAGATATTGTATCGGAATAACCATGCTATCGGCAAGCGAAATACAGCCTTAATCTCGTTAATATTTTATTTGGCGACAGTTTACAGGATGTCGGGCCCGTTCCGGCGTCGGATTGATGGCTTATCCTGACGTATTTGGAGAGAACCGCATTGGCGTAAAACCTTCGCCATTTTCATCCTGTCGCCATATTCTGATGGAGAACGCGATAAGGTGAACGGAGTCATTCAAGCTGAAGGTCCGCGCGGGCGGGAGGCGCTGAAGAGGGTTGGGAAATCAGCACCAGTCGCAAAAAAAGCGGGCCGCCGAGCTTTCACTCGGTTGGTCCGCGAGGTATTTCCGCTGAATTCTCTCAGGCGCGACGCCGGCGGCGCAGCAGCGCCAGCGCACCGACGCCCAGAAGACTGAAACTGGCCGGCTCGGGCACTGTCCCCACCTCGACATTGTCGATTCCCAGCACATCGTTGGCGAAGCCGTCTTCCCAAACGGTGGTCCAATCACCGTAGTTCGTCCCGGTCAGGTCGGCAAACGGGAGCGACGAGTCGGCGGCGTAGCTGCCGACGACGTTTCCCAACGAATCGGTCACGGACATGTTGTTGAGGACGTTTCCGCCGCCATCGTTTTCGAAGGTCGTTTTGAAGGTGTACCAGCCGGACGATGTAATCGTGGTCGAGCCGATGCCGTTCAGACCCACGAATTCCACTCCAATATTGCCGTTGCCCGTGTCGACGATCCGGAAGTTCGTTTCGTCGAGATAATACCCCCACGTCGGATCGTTATCGGTGTTGTTGGGGTTGGTATCGATCCAGAAGCCCTCATAGTTAGTGTTCGGCCCGGCCGCGGCCCAACTGGTATTGATGTAGTAATCGGTGGATTCGTAAAACGGACCGTTGATGGCGATCCCATTGGGGGCGCCGTAATCGGTGTAGACCGACTGCCCGCAGGAGTATCCGTACGCGTTGTCGGTATTGGTGATCTCGGCGTAGTAGCTCCCGGATGCGGGCGTCAAACCAAGCGCTCCGCCGCCACTCGGAACCACGGTGATATTCGACCCAGCATTCGGGCCCTGAATGTTGGTTGTGGAATCATAGAAATCGGCAGCGCCCGGATCGCCGGATTCAAAGCCGTTGGAATAGAGGACTCCGGCATGGGCCACCGCTGAGGCAACTGGCAAAATGACGGTTGTTCCCAGCACGGCCGCGACGAATCGGAAATTGGTTTTAGAAGTTTTCATTGGATCTCTCTCTTTCTGTTTGGAAAGAAGTTTGGAACGGAAGTTCATTGCCTCGAAAAAATAAAACATCGATCATTCCTGCCCATCGCATGTTCGGGGATTTGTCCCCTCACCCCGGCCTCTCTCCGTGGGGCACACGGGGAGAGGCCAGGGCGGCTGCGAGGATTTCGGACTTCATTGCAGCACCCGCCGCCGGCGACGCAGCAGCGCCAGGGCGCCGACGCCCAGAAGACTAAAGCTGGCCGGCTCGGGAACGCTGAGTTCGAAGGCCTCGGTTTGTCCACTCGGATTGATGCCGTAGCCAATGATGTCGCCGTTGTCGTTAATCCCGTAGGCTGCTTCCAGCGTCCAGTCCCCGAGGGTTTGGGTGTCGGAACCGTTGGCGATGAGGGTATTGAGGTCGATCATGGTTCCGCCGAGGTCGGTGATCCGATCGCCGCCGGAGTAAAGAAACGCGACATCGGTTGTGCCGTCGGCCAGGTAGGAATCGCCCACGACCTGCCCGGCGTTGTTGATTGCCCAGCCCTCGCTGGAGCCGCCGAGATTGCCCAGATCGTACATGTTCCCGTCGATGCCTGGCATGCCGGTATATAGGAAGGCGTCGTAGTTACCCCCGATCCCACCGGAGGCCTGGCCGGTGACCAGACTGTGATTGTTGATGGCGTAGGCGTAGCTGGCGCCGCCGGGGCCGCCAATCTGGCCCAGGTCGTATAAGTTGCCACCGGTGGAGAGGAACGCGCGGTCGGATCCATCGGTCGTCCAGGAGTTTCCAACGACTTGTCCGCTGTCATTGATGCCCGCGGCCTGGCTGTTTCCGACGCCGAGATTCCCCACGTCGGTCAACGACCCGCCACCGACGGGGGAGTAGACGTACGCTTCGAAGGGATACAATTGTCCGGAGGTAGCATTATAGGTAAAGGCTTCGCCGGCAACCTGCCCGGAGCTGTTAATGGCGGCGGCATAGCCGCCGGTATAACCGGGTAGTGGGGCTATGGTGGTGGACGAGCCAGCCGTATCGGTGAACGAGTACTGGTCGGCATAACCGGTAGTCCAAGCAGTACCGACGATCGTTCCGGAGGCGTTAATGGCGTAGGCGAGGCTGTTCGTCCCGCCGACGACGGGGTTGAGGTCGGTCATGGTGCCGCCTGAGTATTCGAACGCGTGTACAGTTCCATCGGGTAGGTAGGAATAGCCGGCGATCTGCCCGGCGTTGTTGATTCCATCGGCATAGCTGGCGCCGCCGAGATTGCCCAGGTCGGTGACGCTGTAGGTCTGGCCCCTGGATACGGACATGATCCACAGCGGCGCTGTGATTCCCATCGAAGCCGCGACGAATCGGAAATTGGTTTTAGAGGTTTTCATTGCATCTCTCTCTTTCTGTTGGGAAAAAGCTCTGGAACGGAAGTTCGATTAGCTCGAACAAAATCGATCATCCATGCCCATCGCACGTTGGGGGATTTGTCCCCTCCCCCCGGCCTCTGCCCGTGGGCACACGGACAGAGGCCGGGCGGCTGCGAGATTCCGCCGTTCATTGCAGCGCCCGCCGCCGGCGACGCAGCAGCGCCAGCGCGCCGATGCCCAGAAGACTGAAGCTGGCCGGTTCGGGAACCGCGGCAGGTTCGAAGTCGTAGGTCGTGTTCGTGCCGCTGATGCCGATGGTGAAGTCATCAACATTTGCCTGAAAGTTGTCTCCGGCGCTGGCGTAGCCGACCCGGAGAGACACGCCGCCAACACCACCTGCCGCGATGGTCGCATACGGATATGCCGCCAGAAATGTCGAAAGAGGTTCCACACCGGGCGTGCTCGGAGGTTCCGGCGTACCGGGATTCGCCAGTCCATTGTCATCCCACCAGCCGCCTGTTTCCGCATTCCAAACCTGCCAGGTGTTCATCACCGTGGCGCCTTGATCGGGAAGGCTTGGATTGCCGGTTGTAGGCTGCTGATAGGGCGGCTCAAAGTAGATCGCTTCGGTGGCCGGGGCCGGCGAAAGCGCGTTGGTATTAAGGAATATCTTGAGATACGGGAGCTGTTGGCCGTTGTTCGCCACGTCGTATGTCGCATAGCTCAGGGAGGTGATGTCGGCCAAGGGAGTTCCATCAAATTGGTCGGTGGCAATCTGCGAAGACGCATCCCCGTGAAGCGGTGCGGTCGCCAATTCCGCGCTTCCCACCCCTAGCGGAGGCGTTTCGGGCCCGGTCACCATCTGCGCCACCGCGCCGGCATATCCGGGCGTATTGCCGTTCTCGTCCGTGGTCACGAGTGCCCACCCGTTCATAGTCGTTGGACTGACGACAACCGTGGCCGCTCTGGAAGAACCTTCAAGCCCCGGCACGAGCATCAGCAGGGGCGCCGTGATTCCCAGCGAGACCGCGACGAATCGGAAATTGGTTTTAGAAGTTTTCATTGGTTCTCTCTCTTTCAGTTTGGAAAAAAAGTTTGGAATGGAAGTTCACTGCCTCGAAAAAATAAAACATCGATCATCCATGCCCATCGCATGTCGGGGAATTCATCCCCTCACCCCGGCCTCTGCCCGTGGGCACACGGGGAGAGGCCGGGCGACTGCGAGGCTTTTCCGCAGTTCATTGCTGTGCCCGACGCCGGCGACGGAGCAGCGCCAGCGCGCCGATGCCAAGAAGACTGAAACCGGCCGGCTCGGGCACGCTAACCGTCATCGAATCGAAGTTGGCAGACGCAGGGATTACGCTTGCGCCGTTGTCCCAATCGCCGATCTCAGGACCGGATTCGTAGACCGTCATCTGCCCAAACGTGGTAATCCCATAGGTGGTGTTGTCGAGTTGGGAGAGGCTATCACCCCAGTAGGTATTTGAGGTCAGGGGATTTCCGTCGAAGTCATAAATCACGTGAATGGGCGTTGATCCGTTCAGGTCGGGTCCACCCATGCTGAGGACACCGATGTAGCCACCGCCTGGGTTGGGGTCGTTGAGATACGTAAGCCAGTAAGGCTGGGCGGGACCGGTGAATAATCCTTCGTAGAGATCGTAACTCGCGCTAAAGTTGTCGAGAGAGCCCAGGGACGTAAGTCCTATGTTCGCGGCCTTGATGTAGACGACCGGGGCCGCACCATTTTCACCAGAGTCGGTGGTGGAAAGCTCGGCCAGCGCCGGCGTGGGTCCTGCCGGCGCAACGTATTGCGCAACACCACCATTAGGCCTGTAGGTCAAAGCTGAAAGATTGGTGCCTGAGATTGTCGTGACCTGCGCAAATGCCGACGCCGACAGCGCCACGGTGATTCCCATCGAAGCCGCGACCAATCGGAAATTGGTTTTAGAAGTTTTCATTGCATCTTTCTCTTTCGGAGCGCATTTCAGGGCGGCTCCAATCCCTCCGACAGACGCGCGTCGGCCGCTTAATTGACAAAAATGAGTAGACATAAAGTGCCATTCACAATTTCATCCGCTATTTCGCATATTCCACCTCGCTTTGCGGGATTCGACGGTTCCGGTTTTCGCTCGGCAGTCGAGGCCGATGCGATCGGTCCGAAAAACAACCGTCGAGTCTCCTTTTCTTCACAACGCGATCCGCTGCGCCGCCGCGGCAAACAGCCGCTCAGGCGACAGTTGATTTAAGCGGCCAGACAACGGGGGCGTTTCGGCTCAAAAGCCTCACGGGCGAGCCGCTGATAGCCATCGGCTTCCCGCGCGCTGGTCATTTTTGAGATGTCGTTGCGGATGCATTTGGCGATGATCTGATTGCCCTTCAGTTCCGCCGCTCCCAGAAGGGATTCCAATAGGGCTTGACGCTTGCTCATTTTTACCTCGCAGTAAACGGACTCTTGTTGATTGACTCGAATGAAATTTTCCAATTTGCGGATGCCCGGGCGCGGGCTGCGCCGGTGCGGGGGCGATCATTTGCTAAGGCGGCGCCCGGGCTGGCCCCGACGGCGCTAATGAATTGATGCCGTTGTCGGCGCCACCGACCTTTGCCCGGACGGTTCGCGGCGAGGACCGGACGAGGGCCGCACAAATGGCCGGGTCGCTGGACGCGAACGCGCCGGCCCCCGCTTGCCGAACCCGCCGCTCGTCTTCGAGCGTCATCCGCTCGTCGAGCAGAACGCACTGCAACCGCGCCTGCGCACGCCGCGCTTTGAGAAACAATTCCCACGGCTGCATGTCCGGGACGTTCAGGCTCGCCACCAGCACTTGGAAGCGCAATAGCCTGAGCATTGCCAGCGCTTCAGCCCCGCTGTCGGCCTGGCTGAAGGAATCGGGTGGCAACTCGACGATCGCCGCCGGGGATACTCGCACCAGCAAAATGTCCGCGACTGATGCGCTGCGATCCTCGATCCACATTCGATCTCGTGATGAAACTGTCATGCCGTTCGCATAACGAACCGGGTGCCAACTCGCCGGAGGGCGCCCGGATTGATCGCAACTGGATAGCCACGAGTCAGTTGTGGAGTTCGGAGGGCCGCACGCGCCGCCGCCGCCGCGCGACCAGTTTGGATCACTGATGTTTACGCCGCGCGCGACAAACGGAATTGACGTAGGTGATTACGTCCCGCGCGACCATTCTGGCCGGTTTGCGACCATTATGGTCGCGCCATTCGACAAACGAAAAAGTGGCGTCGCACTTCGGCGGACCTCTGCGCTGGCAAGCAACACATGGCTGATTGGGGTCGGTTACGGAGTCTTGGTTGGGCGCAGCCAAGCTACGCTGTCGCGGGAGGAAACGGGGATTCTGAATTTCTTGATGAAGCGATTGAGCCGGCGACGCTCGATTCCAAGCAAGGTTGCCGCGTGCGCGCGGCGGTAGCGGCTTCGCGTCAGCGCTTCGGTGATTTGCCGGCGGATCATTTCGTTCAGGTTCATGTCGGAGGCCGAAGGACGCTGGATGGGAGCCCGAATCGGCGCCGGCAAATCCGCGAACGTGATCTCATCGCCGTCGGCCAGCACACTCGCCTGCTCAAGGGCATTGAAAAGTTCACGGACATTGCCCGGCCAGGAGTAACTCTCCAACGCCGCCAACGCCGAGGGGCATAGCGGCTTGAAGGTTTCCCGATTTATCTGGGCCTGTCGAATCAGGAAGTCCTCCGCAAGGGCTCGAATGTCCTCTCGCCGCTCGCGCAGCGATGGAACGTTGATCGCGATGACCTGAAGGCGGAACAATAGATCCTGTCGAAATTGGCCGGCGGCGACCATCGCGCCAAGATCGCGGTGGGTTGCGCTGATCACCCGGATATTGACGGGATACGAACGGCTGGCGCCGACGGGAACCACGCGCCGATCCTGGAGCACCCGCAGCATTTTCGCCTGTAGCGCCGGCGACAACTCTCCGATTTCGTCGAGGAACAGGGTCCCGCCGTCGGCCGCGCGAACAAATCCCAGCGTGTCTCGCACCGCGCCGGTGAACGCGCCGCGGACATGCCCAAACAACTGGCTCTCGAACAGCGTTTCGGAAAATCCGCTGCAATCAACGGGCACAAACGGCTTATCCCCTCGCGGCGAACGATGGTGAATGTACCGGGCCAGCATCTCCTTGCCGCTGCCGGTCTCCCCCAGAATCATGACGGTGGAGGGCCGCTTGGCGGCACGGGCGGCGATTTCCTTCATCCAGCCCATCGCGGGCGAATCGCCGATCAACGGCTCCTCCGCCATCGCCGTCTCATCAGCACATTTCCCATTCATCTTTGGCATGGACTTCCCACTCCACGCTCCGACGGCATTGGTATTAATGCCGTTTCGCTTCCGACGACCTCTGACACAATCGCCCACGCCCGGTTGGGAAACGGAAGGGTCATATCGAACGCCGTGCCTTAGATTCGCCGGCGCGATCGGCGGGCGGCACAAATCACTCCGCCGGCCGCCAGCACGCCGAGCGACATCGGCGCCGGCACCAGTTCCAAGCTGTTCACTGTCACGCCGCCCCCATCGATGAGGGCCGTGTCTCCGAATTCGTCGTACTGCGTAGCGTCCGTCTTTACCATGACAATGTCGCTTGTATCCCCGATTGAATACTCTCCGCTCCTGAATGAGGCTTGCCGAATGGTCAAAATGGACAGGTTTTTTACCCGTCCTTTGAGTGTCCAAATTATCCCCGCAGCCCCCACTGTCAAGGAAATAAATTGCTAAATCTCCGTTGGGATCGCTTTCGAAGGCCTGTTTGCTCAGTAAGAATCTAAAAATATGCCCTAAAACCCGTCGGATGTGACGTATTTTATGTGCCGGATGACGTTTCTCACGATAACGAAAATAGTGGCAAATTGTTATCAATCCGCGACCGGCGCGCCAGTCGTGATTGCTTCACGGTGATCGTGTACGGCAAAAGACGGAACGAGTTGGCGATGCGCGGCAGGCTTTGCCTCCCTCGCGGTGTTCGCTTTCGCCGCTCGCCCGTGGTTAAGATGGCTGGCCGATGCGAGTCCTGATCGTCGCCAATAAGTCCAAGCCCCTGGTCGCCGCCGCGCTGGAACGCCTTGTTCCCGCCATCGCCCAGATCGGTCAGCTTGTTAGCATCGACACCGAAACTCAGACCGACGCCATCGTCGCCGATGCGGATGTCATTCTGGTTCTCGGCGGCGACGGCACGCTTCTGTCGGCCGCCCGCCGGCTGCGCGGCCGGCAGATTCCACTCCTTGGCGTGAATTTCGGCCGACTCGGATTTCTCGCCAGCTTCACCCCAAAACAGTTCGACCAGCATTTCCCCGATTTTGTCGCGGGAAAACTGCCGATCACGGCTCGGCTCGCTCTGGAAACATCCGTGATTCCCGCAGGAATCCATTGCCGATTGGGCGATCCGGCGGACCTCGCCCAGCGCCGAAGGTTCGTCTCAACGGCGCTGAACGACGCCGTCGTCACCGCCGGCGCTCCGTTCCACATGATTGAACTGGAAATCGCCGCCAACGGCCCAAACCCCGGTGACGGCAAGGGGGCGGGCATTCGATATTTCGGCGACGGGGTCATCGTTGCCACCGCCAGCGGAAGCACCGCCTACAACGTTTCGGCCGGCGGACCCATCATCAGCCCCAACGTCGATGCCTTTTGCGTCACCCCATTGTGCCCTCATAGCCTCTCCTTCCGCCCCGTGGTGATCTCATCCATATCCACCGTGGTCATCACCGCGATTCTCGTCAACGAGGGAACCACCGTCTTCTGTGATGGCCAGGAAAGCACGAACCTTGTGGCCGGCGAGCGAATCGTCATTCGCCGAAGCCCCGAGCCGGTTTTGCTCGTTGAAAACCCCGAATCGCGCGAGTGGCACACCCTGGCGGCAAAACTGAACTGGGCGGCCAGCCCCGGCTATAATACAATCAAGACATAGCCAACGTTCGTCCAATAACCTGGTCGTCGCTATAACCTGACCGCCAGATGACCCCAAGATTTTGGCGAAGGCGGCCCGGCGGGCCGATACTTTGCCGGGGGCGCGGACAACATAAGCGGTGGAGGGCTTCGCCTCCACGAGGGAGCTCACGAGATGCGGCACTCGTTCGTCGGATGCGTATTGCTCTTATGGGCCGTGGAAGGCTTCGCCTCCACAGGCGCGGCGGTCTACGGTCAAACCGCGCCGTCGCCGGCCGAGCGGATGCTCAACGAGATGCTCAAGCCGGCCCCGGCGGCGGCGCCGCCCACGACGCGGCCGGGGCAGGCGCCGGTGCTCGAACCATCCGGATACGTCCCCAAGTCCAACAATTCCCAGTTGCTCCGTGAAGGCACCGACGTCATCGCCAGGACCGGTCATCTGAAAAAATCCCCCGAAGGACACTATCCCCTGTTCGTCTTCGACCAACAACCGAGCCTGTCCCCGATTCAACCGATGCTCGTTCTTCCGAACTTGCAGCTCATGTCCATGGAAGATGCGGCGTCGGAGACCCGCCAGAACCTCAAGTTCACCGTTTCGGGAATTATCACCGAATACGGAGGAAAGAACTACATTTTGCTGGAGCCCGGCCCGGACGAAATCAGCCGGCAGACGCCCTCGACCGGTTCTGTTCCCGCGGGCGCGCACGGCCCGGCGCCGGCCGAGCAAATGCTCAGCGCGATGCTCGCCGCCGACGGTCCGTCGCCCTCCGCGCCGCCGCGGTCCGCGCCGCCGCAAAATGATCTCACCACCGGCTCCGGCGCCCTCCCGCCCAAAACGCCGCTTCTTACCCTGTTGCCCGAACAGTCGCAAATCTTCGATCGCGTATGCCGCTTGAGTCCCGGCGTCGACCCCCAGCAGCTACAGATAACCCTTGAGGCCGATGGCGCCGCGCTCCAGGATCCGCCCCTTATCGTGCTGCCCAATCTCAAGTTGACGGCCTTGGAAAATGCCTCCGGCGGTCTTCACGACACCCGATTTCGCGTGACCGGCGTGGTCACCGAATACCGCGGACGCAATTACATTCTCCTGCAAAAGGTCGTCGTCATGGCCGATTCGGATCGGCAGTTCTAAATGTTTCTCGCTTGGCCGATTTGGCTGGTCTTGCTGGCGCCCTGGGTCGGGCTGACGCTATGGCTGCTCTGGGGACAATTGGACCGGCGGGGCGTTCCATTTCTGAAATTGTGGCGGGATGAAACGACCCACCATCGCAAGCCCAACCGTGCCTGGGCCAAGCCGCCGCTGGCGCTGATCGCGCTGCTGGCGGCGATGTTCCTCGCGATCGCCGCCGCCGCCGGGCCGATGGTTCGGATTGGACTCAATCCCCCAGCTACCCCGCCGGAACCTTCCGACGTGAAAATCGATTGCCTGGCCGTGCGCGCCGGACCGACGACACAGGCGATGGTCCGCCTGCTTAACCAGAGCGATCTCTCCACCGCGAAGCTGACGATCCGTGCCGATGGGAAAAAGCTGCGCACCGATCAAGTCACCTTGCCCGCCCGAGGCCAGACGCACAATTATTTTCTGATTGTTCCCGTGCCCGCATCGGCCGTCGAAGCCGAAGTGGAATGTGATGGCGCCAGAATCGATCATCGCGTCCGAGCCACGCGGTGGGCGGCCTGGCCGATCGTCGAAGCCGCAACGCCGCTGCCTCCGGAGTTGCGGCGGATGATCGACGTCTACGGCCGCCATCGGCCGCCGGGGGAAGGATCCAAACACGTCGCCGTGCTCAGCGCCTCCGCCGTCGCGCCCCAGGAGGAGCCGGCCGCGATCGTTGCCGACGGTTCCGCCGCCACCACGGCGCTCTCGAATCTTGAACCCCCGGCAGTGCTGGATAGTCCCCTGACCAAGTCCGTTGACTGGGAAAAAATCCTCAGCCGCGCCGGAGTTTCATCGCCGCCGCCCGGGGATTGGCAGCCGATCGTCACCGCCGCCGGTGTGACGGTCCTCGCCGTCCGTCAGCAGCCCGTCAAGCGGGTCTGGGTCGGATTTCAATCGGATGAATTCTCGCATTATCCGGATTTCGTGATCTTCTGGAGCAACGTATTTGATTGGCTGGAAGATGGCGGCCAGAACTACGAATCTGCCCCTTCCCCCTTGCCCGCGGCAACATCGCTTGCCGAGGCCAATCCATCCGCCAAACCTTTGGCCGCGCCGTTGTTTTTGGCCGCATTGGGCCTGATTTGCATCTCGGCCGTTGCCTTCAAGTCACCCAAGCCGCCATGGCGCAACGGCTTCCAATCTTGACAGGTTTTTCCCCCCGCCGTACTTTGCCCCTCATGGCCGAGTCAATTCCCCCGGTCTCCGTGACCAGTCAGAAAGACATCCGCGTTGTTGAATTCACCAACAACAAGATTTTGGACGAAGGAAATATCAGCAATATCGAAGGAACGCTGGTCACGTTGATCGGCGAAGTCGCCAAGCCCAAGCTGCTTTTGGATTTCGCCAACGTGGAGCATCTTTCCTCGGCGGCGCTGGGAATGTTGATCAAAGTCAACAATATAATCAGGCAGAAGGACGGCCAGTTGCGGCTGGCGAATATAAAGCCGCAGATATTTGAGGTGTTCGTTATCACAAAGCTGAACAAGCTTCTGAAAATCCTGCCGACGCGATCCGAGGCTTTGAGCAGTTTTTCCCAATAGGTCTTTTTCGCTTGTCCGGTCGGAACGATTGTTATGGACGAGGCGGGGTCGAAAGATCGAGGCCCGGACAGGCGGTCGGGATCGTCCCGGCCGGACGCCAACGGCGCCGCGTGGTTTGAATTCACGATTTCCTCCAACGATGACGCCGCCTGCCGCGCCGTGCAAAAAAAAATCCTCGACGAGGTCCATCGCCGCGGGTTTAATAACCAATCCGTTTTTGCCATCAAGCTGGCCTTGGTGGAAGCGATGATCAACGCCAACAAGCACGGCAACCGCCTCGATCCGAAAAAGAAGGTCTACGTCGAAGCCACCGTCACGCCGCGCCAAGCCGAAATCGTCATCGAGGACGAGGGCCCGGGATTCAAACGCGCCGCCGTCCCCGATCCAACGCTCCCGGAAAACCTCGAAAAATGCGGCGGAAGGGGAATCCACCTCATGGAAGCCTACATGAACCAGGTCGAATGGAGCCATGGCGGCCGCCGCGTGCGCATGGTCAAGCGAAATGAGCCGGACGTTCTTCCCAGGGCCTGACCCCCCCTCAAAACCCGCTTTCCCTACCGGACGGTGGAAAGACATTACAATCATTCGACGACATGCTGATCCCGCTGCACACTGACTGTCCCCTGCGACGCGTTCCCTGGATGAATTGGACGTTGATCGCGCTCAACCTGGCCGTCTTCATGGTGACCAGCATCTCCGGCGATCACGGCTCCCACGGGCCGCTGGCCCTCTATCACGGACAGGCCGTCCGCGACCTCCTGGCCCTGGATCCCCAGAACCCCGCGCTCTGGCAATATTTCACCTACCAGTTCATGCACGAGAGTTGGCTCCACGTGCTGGGGAACATGCTGTTCCTCTACATCTTCGGCAATAACATCAACGACCGCATGGGACACCTGGGATACCTCGGGTTTTACCTTGCCGGCGGCGTCATGGCCGGCATCGGTTACGCCGCCTTCGATCCCTCCCCCGTCATCGGCGCCAGCGGCGCCGTCGCCGCCGTTACCGGCGCTTATCTCGTGCTTCTGCCCCGATCGAATATCACGCTGCTGTTCTTCTTCATTTACATCGGACCCTTGGAAATCTCCAGCCTCTGGTTCGTCCTCTTCACTTTCCTCCAGGACGTGCTCGGGGAGGTCCGGCCCGAACTGCTCGGCGGCCGGGCCTCGGAATCCGTCGCCCACATGGCCCACATCACCGGAACCCTCTTCGGCGCCGTGCTCTGTCTGCTCCTTCTTGGCCTGCGATTGCTCCCGCGCGATCAATTCGACATGCTCTCGCTGCTCGCCCGATGGAACCGCCGCCGCCAGTACCGCAGCATGGTCAGTCAGGGCTACAACCCATTCGGCTACGTTCCGCCCCAACCCGTCGACGTCCGCCCCCAGGAGCTTGACTCCCGAACGTTAAAAATGCTCGAAATGCGCGCCGAGATCAGCGAAGCCATCGCCCATCACAACCTTCCGCACGCCGCCTACCTCTTCCTCGAACTGAAAAAACTCGATCCAACCCAGATACTCTCCAGGCAGGCCCAATTGGACGTCGCCAACCAGTTGGCCAGCCAGCAGTTCTTCGAGCAGGCCGCCGACGCGTACGAGCAATTCCTCACGCACTATCCCAATTTCGAGCAGATCGAGCAGGTGGAATTGATGCTCGGGGTGATCCATGCGCGGTATTTGCATCGCTACGATCGCGCCCGGCAGCTTCTGCTCCGCGCCCTCGCCCGCCTTCACACCGAACGCGAGATTCAATGGGCCAGGTCCGAACTGGAAAGGATTGAGCCGCTCATCACCCCCCAACAAGGCCCGCAGGGTTAAAGAAGCATTTCAAATCCAGTTGATCCGCCCCCAACGCCCACGGCGCTGCCGTGGGGTTCTGTCGTGCGGTGGGGGGGCGGCCGATCACGGTCTCGGCTTGGATGAAGCGGCGTGCTTCGCCTCGATGAGCGCCCGCTTGTTGGCGAGCCGGTCGGGGTAATCCGGCGGCAGCGGTGGGTCCATCTTCTGCACCGCATCAAAGAACTCCATCGCATCCCCGTACGAATTTGCGTCCTCCATGTTTCCCGCCGCATTGACAAACTCGGTCGCCACCGTCTGCGATGTCACCTTCAATGCCGGATCGTTGCCGTATTGCTTGATGATGCTCGACGCAAAGCTCGCCGCATCGTCCCAATGCTTGGCGGCCAACAGCGCATCGACAATCTCCTTGCACAGCGCGTTGATGACGGCGCCCGACGTGCCCCGGTTGGCCTTCCAGTAGTCCAGCGCCGCGCGAAATTCGTCGGCGGCCTGAAGCGGCTGGCCAATGGCCGGGTTCACCAGCAGCGAACCCACGTTTTGCTCCTCCTCGGCAAGTTCCTGCCTCGCCGGACCGCCGGCCGCATCGTTCGCCGCGTTCTTGATGTCCTGCGTAAGCCGTTCGCACAATTTCTGCCGCACCAGCAGCTCCTTCGCCGGCTGCGACGTCAATCCGTCGGCAAGCCCAACGAGACTTTGCTCGTCGATCTTGGGCAACTGGACCCAGAATTGCAGCACGTTCCACGCCGCCACCTTGATCTGGTCGTTGGAATCCTTGTTCATTTGATCCAGGACGGCGAGAATATATTGCGTGGGATCGGGCAGGGGACGCAGCGCCTCCACTGCCGCCAGACGCATTTGATATTCATCGTCATGAAGGTGCCGGGCAATTGCTGGCGCAAACGGAGCGGCATCCGGCATGTTCCCCAGCCCGACCAGCGCGTTGGCGCGAACGTCCAGCGGCTCCGCCGGCAACAGCAACCGCTGGAAAATGTCCGACAGCGAGTTGTCATGAATCGCCGCCAACGCTCCCACGATCGCCTTGCGAAGCCCTTGCTGGCCCGGAGCGTCCGTCCCCGCCAGCGCCGCTTTGAGCGCGTCGATCGCCAGGGCTTTCAGCGCCGCGTTGTTGTTGATGAGTTCGCCTCCTTGGCGGATGCCGTCCGCCGCCGCGATTCGCACGGAACTCGACGGACCCTCCACCACCAGTTTCAGCATCAGTTCGATGGCGTGAAGGTCGTGAAGAGGCGCCAGCGACGTGATCAGCCGCACCCGAACGAAATCATCCTGCTCGCGCGCCAGTTGCCCCACCAGATCGCCCACTGAGTCGACGTCCCCCGACAGCGCCGTCGCCGCCGCGGCGCGAACCGCCGGCGACGGGTCGGACAGCAGAAGACGCGTCTGTCGGATCGTCCCCGGTGGCGCCCCGGTCGCCGTCCGGCTCTCATGCACCAGTTCCGCTCCCAACTCCCGTATTTCCGGCGCCGGCGAGCGCAAATACGCAAGCAGGATCCCGGCGCGGTTGGCTGGCGAAGCAGTCCAGAAATCTCCGCGAAGCAATTCGTCCGCCGCGTTCTGAAATGTCCTCTGGTCCGCCAATTGGCTCTCGAATGCCTCGCCCCGCCCGCGGATGATCGCCTTGCCGAATTCCTCTTCTGAAAACCCCGAATATTGCCCAAACCACTTTGCCCATTTGTCCGAATCGTGGTCCAGATCGGTCCGGCCCGTCATTTCGATCAGCGCATCGCCCGCTGCTTCGCTGATCTGGTCCTGATCGTCATGCAGCAAATCGAGCAGGGTTTGCGCAGCCAGCTTCTGGCTGAAGGTTCCCAATGCCCGAATCACCGGCTGGCGGATGTCCGTCCGGTCGGATTTGGCCTCGGCGACCAGTGCCTGCAAGACCAAGGTGTTGCCAGGGTACTGCGCCAGTGCCTGCGGCGCGGCAGCGGCGGCGGCCGGCTGGCGGCCCCGCAGCATCCCGATCAGCGGATCGACGAAATCCGGGTCGGGCCACCCGACCAGCCCTAAAGCCCTGGCCAATGCGACCTTAGCGGATTCCGGGCCGGTCTTCAGAAGGGTTAAAACCAGTGCATGCGCCGCCCTATCGTGTTGTGCCACCACCCGCATGGCCGCCAGGTCGGCCGCACTCTGCGAAACGTTAGGATCCTCAAGTTCCGCCCGGGGATCCGGGGCCGGGGCATCGCTCGCCCCAAGGGGCGAGGAATTTGCCTCCGTGGGCAGGCTTTGCCCAAGCCCCGCGCACGGCGCAAACGCCGCCGTCGCGGCCGACCACCATACCGCCCTGATCCACCGATGATGAATCACTCTAGCCCTTATCGTCGATCCCCGCGAACTTACCGTATTTACCACCCGTCGCAAAGTCGTTTGCCAAACGATATGAAGAACAAAAATTACCTGAAAAATTCCGCCCGGCATCTTGCCAGGAAATCAAATTGCTTGCTAAATTAGCCTCTTGACCGCCGGAAGTCACCCGGTTCCAGGGTTGGGTGCATTATGAACGACTGGAGCGATGCCGAGCGCCGCGTCGAAAAGGCCCAGCAGTTCTTCGAGCAGCGCAAGTGGTCCGAGGCGCTGCGCGAGATCCGCCTGGCTACCAACATCAATCCCTACAATTGCATTTGGTTCTTCAATATGGGCCTCATCCTCGACGAACTGGGCCGCTTTGAGGAGGCCCTCGACGCTTACCGCCAGGCCGACGCCATCGATCCTAATGATCTGCATACCCTCAATCATATCGGCGTTGACCTCTTCCGCACCGGCCGGCTCGACAAGGCCATCGAGACTTTTGTCCAGATCGAGCGCATCGACCCCTCCTTCGAGCCTTCTTACTGCAATCGCATCATCGCCTATGCCCAGCGGGGCGACCACGAGCTGGCCGAGGAAATGTTCTACACCGCCCGCCTCTACAAGGAGAATTGTCCCCACTGCTATTACAACATGGGTTGCAGCCTCGACCTCCGCGGCCTCTACGACAAGGCCATCTACTGCTGGATGCGCTCTCTCGATCTCCAGGGCGCTCAGGGCGACGTCCATGTCCGCATCGGACACGCCTATCGCAAAAAGGGCGACCTCGAACGCGCCCGCCGACATCTCCTCACCGATTTGCGCCTGAATCCCGGTCGGACCCAGACCCTTCTCGATTTGGGTGAATTGCTCGTGACCATGGGCTGGCTCCCCGAAGCCGATGAAAAATTCCGCCGCGCCATTGAACTGGCGCCCAATGAACCCGGAGGATATTACCATCACGGCCGGCTGCTGTTGCGCATGAATCGCGACGATGACGCCGCCAGCGCCTTTTCCACCGCCTTGCGCCTCGACCCCACTTTCCCCGGCGCCCACATGGGGTTGGGCCGGATCAGCTTCCGCCGCGGCGACCTCGGCGCCGCCCGAAACCGCTTCCGCGCCGAACTACAGCTTCGCCCCGACCAGCCCAAGCTCCTTTTGGAACTCGCCAACCTCCTCATGGATACCGGCGAAAGCCGCGCCGCACTCGCTTGCCTCAAGTGGCTCGTTGCCATGAACCCCCGGGAAGTCAGCGGCTGGCTTAACCTCGCCGTCGCACAATTCACCCGCGGACATTACAGCGAGGGAATCACCAGTTGCATGACCGCCCTGGCCAAAGATCCCGGAAACGTCACCGCGATGTACAACCTCGGCCTGGCGCACGAGCGCCTCGGCCAGCATGACGCCGCCGTCGAATGGGTCCGCCAGGCCCGCCGCCGCGATTCCCGCGATATCGCCCTGCAACGCCTGGAATTCCGTCTCCACGTCATCGGCCTCAAACGCCGCGTCCAAACCTCCATCCGCCGTTACGCCCGCTGGTTGAAGGTTTGGTAATCTCTTCAATTCACCAGATCGTGAACAGCAGCAGTTGCATCAGCCAGGTTTGCATGAACGTCAGCGACATCGTCCATTCGAGCAATCGCCGCTCGATGCTCCCGCGGAGGGCGAAGCCCTTACCGCCGGCCCGGCCGATCCACGAGGCGGCGGCCAATAGTCCGACCGGCACGAAAAACAGCCAGATACGCTCCGTTTCGTGCGTGAAAAGCCCGGCGAAGCTGAAAATCAGCACCGACGCCACCCCCGCCATGTTGAAGCGATCCGCCGGCGTACGCCCGATGACCGAACGAATAGTTTGCTTCCACCACAGTACGATCACCGGGAATCCCACGCCGATCAGGAACGCGATCAGGTTGCTGAAGCTGACGTCCACATATCGGAAAAAGGAAATGCTGAACGTCTTCATCGCGTAATGGTCGTAAAACCGCGACGCCCGAAAACACGCCAGATAATTGAATCCTGTCAGCCCGTAGAGAATCGCCAGGCACAAAAAGATCACCATTGCACAAATCGCAAACGAGCCGGCAACGCGCCCGATCCGCTTGGGGCTTACGGCAAGTTCCAGGATCGCGTAGATGAACGTCATGACCCCGACGCAGACCGTGACGTAGCTGAGCATCAGGCTCGCCGCCACCACAAACCCCGCGACGATCGAAATGCCCGTCCCCGGCTCCACGATCGCGCGATGCAAGAAATACGTCGACCACAGCATCGCCACCAGAAACACCCCATCCATCGAAGTCGCTCCGAACAGCACCAGGCTCGGCGCCGTCGCGTACAGCGCCAGCGCGATCGACGCGGTTTGCCGCCCGGCCAGCCGGCGAGCCAACAGATAGAACGGCGCCACCCCTGTCGCGGTGATGAACACCGCCGACCATGCCGCTGTCCCGATTCCCGGTCCCAGCGCCCGCCCCACGAAATACAAAACCAGCACCGCGCCCGGCGGATGCGTCCGCGAGTGAATGCTGTAGTGATACAGGTTCTGCACGTACCCGTGCAGGAATTGGCCGACTCCCCGCACCGCCGGAACGTCGCTGAAATATTCCGATCCCGGCCAATCAAACGGCTTCCAGATCGCCTTGGCGCTTCCGTCCATCATCGCCGTCGTGACGTTGATGGCAAACACGAAGACGAACGCCGACAGCAGCGCCAACGCTTGGGGAAACGGCCTGGCAATCAATCGCCTGACCACCCCGGCCCAGCCGGCGAACGCCACCGCCGGAAGCGCCAGCAACGCGCTCTGCCAACGAGTCCGCGTCGGCGGCAACCGCAGCCACGAATACCACGGCGGCGCCGTGGACCGCCGCGCCGTCTCCGTCTGCAGCAGCATGATGACCGCGATGTATGCCCCCAGCAGCACCACGCACGCCGCCACGCCTCGCCAATATTGGCCAAGTCCCACACGCGGCTCAGGCTTGGGGGGTGGAGATTGCAACACCTCAGTTCACCTTGGCGACGATCATCGTCACGTCATCGGTCGGTTTAGCCAAACCCGTGAACCGGCGCTGCGACCACAAAATGGTTTGCACGATCGCTTCCGCGCTCGGCCCGCCCGGCGCGAACGCCTCGATGATCCGTTGCTTCCCAAATCGTTCGTGCTCGAAATTCATCGCATCCATCAGACCGTCCGTGTACAGCAGAAGCGTATCCCCCACGCGCAGGTCCACCAGGGACTGGACGTATTTCTCCTCGGCGTCCACCCCCAAAACCATGTTGTCGCTGTTCAACTCAATGATCTTTCCATCGCGCAGGATCATCCCCGGTGGATGGCCCGCATTGCAATACGTCAGCCGCCGGTTCCGCCCGTCCAGCACCCCGTAGAAAAGGGTCACGAATTCCCCCGGGCTGCTGTCCCGGCAGAGCATCAGGTTGATTCGCCGCAACACCTCGTACAGATAATAGACGTTATCCACCTGTGCCCGCAGCGCCGCCCGCACCGCCGCCATCGTCAGGCTCGCCGGCACCCCTTTGCCGCTCACGTCCGCGATCACCATTCCCAGGTTGTTGTAGGGCAACTCGATCAGATCATAAAAATCCCCTCCCAGCTCGTAGCACGGAACGTACACCGCCGCCAGATCGACCCCCGGTATCGCCGGCGGCTGATGCGGGATCATTCGATGCTGCACCTGCGCCGCCATCTGGACTTGCCGTTCCAACGCCTGCGACTGCATCGTCTCCTGCACCAGCCGCGCATGCTCGATCGCCGCCGCCGCCTGCGCCGCCACCGCTTTCATCAGATCGATCTGAAACTGCGTGAACGTCTGCTCCTGCGCCGTGTAAACCCGCAACACCCCGATGTTCTTCCCCTTGTACCGCATTCCCACCGACAGCATCGAAACGATTCCTTCCCGCTTGGCTTCCTGCGGAAACAGCACCCGAGGGTCCTGGCCCATGTTCCGGACGTATTCATACCCCTTCGACGCCATCGCCTGTTGGTCGATTGCCGCCTGGCTCAGCCGAATCCGCCCTTTTCCCAAATATTCCGCCGACAGGTTATGGACCGCCTTGATCACCAATTCGTCCCGATCGTAGTCGATCAGCCGCAGCGACGACGCCTTGGTCTCCATCACCTCGCACACCGCCCGCACCGTTCTCTGGAGCACTATCCCCAGGTCCCGCGCATCCGCCAGCATCATCGTCACGTTGTAAACCGCCGTCAGCTCGTTGATCCGCTGGCGAAGCTGGAACTCCTGGTAGCACAGCTTGGCAATGGCGTTGGCCAGCAGGAACAGGAACTGGATCGCTGCCGGCTTGGCGCCCCGCGTCCGCGTCAGTTGTCCCACCGCCTGCTTCAGTTCTTTCACGTCCACCCCCAGCTTTTCGCTCAACGCCGCCAGGCGGCCCTCGTCCGGCGGGGGGGCGACGCTACGGGCGGCCATCCGAATCGTCCCCAATCTATGATTGTTCAAGATGATCGGCGCGACGTATTCTCCGCCTTCCCGCTGGGGTCCGTCCTGCTGTGCCTCGGCGATCACACTCTGGCGCTTGAGAAAATCGCTGGTCGGCGTCGGCTGGGTCAAAAGGTTGCCGTCGGCGTCCGTGATCGTCGCCTTCACATTGGCAACCGCCGCGAACCCGTCCTGGATTTCCTGCAACGTCGACAGGTCCATGAAATCCGTTAGTTTCAGGCGATCCGGATCAACAGCAGGCATCGAGTCTCCAAGGCCTCCCGTCCCTTGGAGGCGGGGTGAAATTGTAGACGCCCGCCCCATGCAATCAACGCCCCCGCGCCCCGACCGAAATTTGCCAGCCCCCGTATTGAAATCAATCCTCTTTGAGTGACAATTGCATTTCGCAACGCGAAAATCTTGCACCGCTGGAGAATCCATGCCCACCCGCACCGTTAACGGAACAACTCTGTTTTACCACGAAGCCGGACGCGGGTTGCCCCTCGTCCTCCTTCATGGCTTTCCCCTCAATCACCATATCTGGCATAAGCAGGTCCACGATCTCTCCGGCGTCTGCCGCGTCATCACTCCAGATCTGCGCGGCTTCGGCCAATCCGTCGGCGGCGGCGCATTCACCATCCCTTCCCTGGCCGAAGATTTATACCTCCTGCTCTCTCAGATTCGCGCCCTGCCCTGCGTCCTCGGCGGGCTCTCCATGGGCGGTTACGTCGCTTTGGCGTACGAGCAACAATACGCCTCCACCCTCCGCGGCCTGATGCTCATCGACACCCGCGCCGCCAGCGATCCCCCCGACGTCCGGGCCGGCCGCGATGCCATGATCGAATTGGCCAAAACCGCCGGATCCGCCGCCGTCGGCGAACAAATGCTGCCCAAAGCACTCGCCCCCGGCGCCGTCGAAAGCCGTCCGGACCTCGTCGCCGAGTTGAAGTCCATCATGGACGGCTGCCCGCCGCAAACCATCCAACACGCCCTGGCCGCCATGCGCGACCGCCCCGACTATCGCCCAACGCTGGAACGCATCGCCGCACCCACCTTGATTATCGTCGGTGATTCCGACGCCATGACCCCGCCATCCGTTGCCGAGGAGATGCAACAGTCCATCCGTGGCTCGACGATTTCCATCATCAAGGACGCCGGCCACCTGTCGCCCATCGAGCAACCTCAGCAGGTCAGCCGCGCCATCCGGCAGTTCCTCGTCTCCGCCATCGGCTCCTAAAGCTCAGATCGCGATTTACACCTTGTCAAACCCTGACCGTAGTTCTAAACTTGCCCTGTAATTCGCTAGGGGTGATCGCCAAACCGCGATCTGAGAACACACCCTTGGTACCTGATCCGGATGATACCGGCGTAGGGAAGCGAATGGACTCCTTCACGTCCAGCCTTCCCCCCTTTAAGGAGACTCCAATGCCCCAATCCGAGCAAACGATGGATCGTTCCTACAATTTGCCGCCCCTGGGCGACAATCCCTCCACCGACCGCCAGGGGACCACTCCCGGCTCATTTGCCCAAAAAGGACGCGTCGGCACCCCCTACGCCTTCAGCTCCCCCGACACCCCCGGCATGCCTGGCGTCTCCGCACTCACCGCCATGGATTTCGCCCGCCCCCAGGATCGCGATGGCCGCACCCAACTCGAGCAGGCCCGCACCGGCGTCGTCTCGGCCGAAATGAAACGCGTCGCGCTCCGCGAGCCCCATCTTTCCCCCGAGCAAATCCGCGCCGAGATCGCCGCCGGCCGGATGATCCTCCCCGCCAACAAGGTCCATCTTCAATACAAGCTCGAGCCGATGTGCATCGGCCGCGCTTCTCTCACCAAGATCAACGCCAACATGGGCGCTTCCCCCGTTTCCAGCGGCACCGATGAGGAAGTCGAAAAGCTCAAGTGGGCCGAACGCTGGGGCGCCGACACCGTCATGGACCTTTCCACCGGCGGCGATCTCAACGCCTGCCGACAGGCCATCATCCAAAACAGCACCGTTCCCATCGGCACCGTCCCCATCTATTCCATGATCATCGGCCGCAAAATCGAGGATTTGACCTATGACGTCATCCTCAAGGAACTGGAGAACCAGGCCCGCCAAGGCGTCGATTATTTCACCATCCACGCCGGCGTTCTCCGCGAGCATCTTCCCTACGTCAAAAAGCGGCTCATCGGCATCGTCAGCCGCGGCGGAAGCCTCCTCGCCAAGTGGATGCTCATCCACAACAAGCAGAACCCCATGTACGAAATCTTCGACGACATCTGCGACGTCATGCGCCAGTATGACGTCAGCTTCAGCCTCGGCGACGGCCTGCGCCCCGGCGGACTGGCCGATGCCTCCGACGAAGCACAGCTCCGCGAACTGGCCACCCTCGGCGAACTCACCGAACGCGCCTGGGCCAAAGGGGTTCAGGTCATGGTCGAAGGACCCGGGCACGTCCCCTTCGATCAGATCGAATACAACATGAAGCTCCAACGCAAACTCTGCCATGGCGCGCCCTTCTACGTCCTGGGCCCCCTGGTCACCGACATCTTCCCCGGCTACGACCACATCACCAGTTGCATCGGCGCCACCGCCGCGGGATTTCACGGCGCCGCCATGCTCTGCTACGTCACTCCCAAGGAACATCTCGGCCTGCCGAAAATGGATGACGTCAAACAAGGCTGCGTCGCCTACAAGATCGCCGCCCACGCCGCCGACGTCGCCCTCGGCATCCCCGGCTCCCGCGACCGCGACGACGAACTCACCAAGGCCCGCGCCGCCCTGAACTGGCAACGCCATTTCGATCTCAGCTTCGATCCGGAACTGGCCCGCGCCTATCACGATGAGGATTTGGAAGTGGACACCGATTTCTGCGCCATGTGCGGACACGATTGGTGCTCCGTCCGCATCAGCAAGGAAATCACCGATTTCTATTCCGGCAAGGATGAATCCTCGCAACCCCCAAAAACCGCCGCCCCATCCCCCGGCCTAACCGCCGCGGGCATCGAACTGCTCAAGCAGCGCGCCAATCTCACCCCCGACCAGATTATGGCTCTCGCCCACAAAGGCAAAAAAGCCGCGTGTCATAGCGATAACGTGAGGGATGCCGAACAAGCCAAGCGGGTCCAGTTAACGATTCTTCGGGGCGAGGACGCCCCGGCTCGCGCATGAAAGTCATTGCATATCGCATCACTTGGGGCACGTATTGAACGCCCGCAGCCGGTCAAGGTTGGAGGAAAGGCGTGCGTTCCATCTTCGGAGGTCGATTCGTATATCGAACAACCCAAAAAAGAGCGGAGGGAAGGAAGGATCGTGGGTCGTGGCCATAAAGACTTTTGAAGTTCATAACATTGACTCTTTATTGGATGGAGTGCGTAAAACGTTCACTTCGTTTGAGCAAGCAGTTGTTTGGTTTCGCGGTCATTCCAACGCCGATTTTAAGCTCCAATCGACGGTTCACCGTAAGGGGATACCGCCTAATGTTGAGCACAATTTGGCATCTATGTTAATCCAAAAGGCGAGGTTGCGCTATTCTTCGTGCCCAGATCAGCGCGATTTGGCAGGTTGGTTGTCGTTAATGCGCCATTACGGGCTCGCGACCCGGTTGCTCGATTGGACAGAATCCCCATTGAATGCCGCATTTTTCGCGGTTGGATATGACGATGAGGTGAAGGGTCCCGCAGATATTTGGGCTTTGTCACCCTGTGATCTCAATAAGCTGTTCGGCAAGGTAGAGCGGACAATGTTTGACATGTCATCGCCGATGGTGGAGCGAGTTTTGGGAGGAGCATTTTATGACTGCGTTGCAGAATCGGTATTTGCAGTTCATTCTGCGGAAATCGATATGAGGATGTTGCTTCAACAGAGTCGTTTCACGATTCATGGACTTGTTACCCCATTGCAGGAGTTGCCAGAAGCAGACCAATTTCTGGTGCGATTTATAGTGCCTGAGGCTGTTCGTAGGCATTTATCGCTGGAGTTATTGTTTGCAGGTTTGCGCCTCTCAAACATTTTTCCGGACTTGGGGAATTTGGCAATTGACCTCGAGAGACAGTTGTTCGGTGAGCTAATTGCTACACCGACGGCGTTAAGGACGACAATAGATTGATTTGTTTTGCTTTTCAGCCGAAGCGGCGAGTTCACGGCAAGGTGCTAAAACGTCGACTTTATTCGGGAAGATTGCGTCTCTCTTGGGAAAGTAAGGCGACGACGTTTGCGCTTCATACTGCCGACAGACGTGTGGCAGTCAAAAACGACGCGCGGTCGGTCGGCAGATGGGTTCATTTGCGCGATTTCCGCCGGGATTGGGCGTGGAAGGCCCTGCGGACTTCGGTGACCGCTTCGTCGAGTTCATCTTCGGTGACGCCGCTCCTTGCGTACCGGCGCCAAGACCTCATCGAACGTTGAAGTGGCGGCGTCGATGAGAGACTCGACGAATGTCGCGGGAGTCTTGCCCAACTCGCGCGCCTTTTCAGCGGCCGCCTTGAAATGCCGTTTGTCGAGCGTGATGGTAGTACCCATGTCAATCATCCAAAAAACGATGCTGTTCCAACTCTAGCATGGCGGTTTTCCACCGTCCAGATTAAATGCCGTTATGTCGTTTATGCTCACCTTGGCAGGAGCTGAATATCGAACAAATCCAGGTCCTGTGCGCCGAAGCGTTTTTTGTATTCTTCCGTGCCGCGGAGAAGGTTGAAAACCGGCGACCCCGCGGCGATGGCGTCCTGAATCGCCAGGCTGAAGCTGACGATGCCGGGACTCCATCGGCGTTGGGACAATTCATAGCCGGTGTTATAGATCATCGGACCGCGGTCGCTGCGGAGGCACAGCAGCCAGGCCGACGGCTTGCCTTCCAGCCACAGTTCCTGGAGGAAGAAATCGCCCTGGCGGGCCAGGATGGGGCAGAGCCGGCGGAGGAATCCGACCAGGACTTCATCGGTGAAGTCGGCCTTGCAGGATTCCGATTGCCGCATGGCGGCCAAGGCACGATCCAGAGCGGGGACCAATTCTTCCTCACGTTGGATCGTGAGCCATTGAAGATGCGCCTTGGTCCGGGCGTTGTGGATTTTGCGTTTGATTTCCTTTCGTTCGTGGGAGTCGAGCGAGGCGAGATAGTCATCCCAGGATTTCGGCAGCATGATGTACGGCGCTTTGTCGGCGAGAGTTTCGCTGTATTCGAATCCGAAGTTGGATGCCAGACCCGGAAGAATCTGTCGAAGCGGCGAATCGCCGTGGATCTGATGAAGCAAGACCCCGCCCATGGACCAATCCCACAATTCATCAAGCAAGCGGAGGATGATCTCCCAGCATTCGGGCCCAGCCTGCGAATCGACCAGCGGATCGAGATAGTCGGTGACACAGCCTCCCGGTGTTTCGAGCATGGACGAGGCATTCAGCGCCAGAGGAAGAACGGCCAGGAGCTGCTGTTGCCGGGAGACGGTGATGAGCCGGAACTGGCCGGCGGAGACGAATTCGTTGACGGCGGCGGATTGCCACGCCGGGCAGAGGAAAACGGTAGCCCACGGATTTCGGGCGAGCAATTCGTTCCAGCGCGGCAGGAAATCAGGATCGTCGGGCCAGTCGCGGAGGCAGCGGGCGCACAGGCCATTGCGCTCCAACGGATCGAAATCGCGGTTGTTGCCGGCGATATTAAGCGCGGCGGGGATCAAGGCGCGCAAGGCGCCGCGCATCCGGCCGGCGAGTTGAAACATTCCCACCATGGGTTCCGCCACCTCCGAGCCCTTGGCAGGCCCTTGAGGATTTATCAGCCTTTGCCATCGGGGACTTGAGAACATCGCGGAAATTGGGGAACGCCGCACGTGAATCCGACGCGGAAACGGCGCAGATTCGGGATTACAATGCCCGGTCGCATGACGCTTGAGCAGCAATTCGAATCCGGCAGGTCGCATCACCAGGCGGGCCGCCTGGCGGAGGCGGAGAAGATTTATCGCCAAGTCCTGGCCCGGCAGCCCAATCATGCGGACGCATTAAATCTTTTGGGGGTGCTGGCCGTGCAGGTGGGCCAGTCGCAACTGGCTGTGGAATTAATCCGGCGGGCAACCGCGATTTGTTCAACCAATGCGTTCTATCACGGCAATCTCGGCAACGCACTGACGGAACTGGGGCAACTTGACCAGGCGATCGCGTCCTATCGGCAGGCCGTTCGGCTTCAGCCTGAGTCTGCCGATGTCCACTACAACCTGGGCATCGCCTTGCAACGCAAGGGGCAGCTTGACGAGGCGATCGCCGCCTATCGCCGGGCCGTTCGGATCAATCCGGATTATTCTGAAGCACACTACAACCTGGCAATCGCCTTCAAAGACGCGCGGCGACTTGACGAGGCCATCGCTTCCTATCGGCAAACTATTCGGCTCAAGCCTGATGACGCCCGAACGCATAACAATCTAGCTTTGGCGCTGTTGACGCGGGGGGATTTTCAACGAGGTTGGGAAGAGCATGAATGGCGATGGAAGTGCAAGGATTTTCCGTCCCCCGCGCGAAACTTCGCCCAGCCGCAATGGGACGGCTATCCCTTGGAAAATCGCACCATTCTGCTCCACACCGAGCAGGGCTTGGGAGATGCCATTCAATTCATCCGTTACCTGCCGCTGGTGGCCCGGCGGGGCGGGAGAATTATCGTTGAATGTGATACCGAACTCCAACGGCTCTTCCGCACAATGGCCGGGAACTACCCAATCGTGGCCCCAAGCCAGCCCCTGCCGGTCTTTGATTTTCACTGTCCACTGCTAAGTCTGCCGCGGGTTTTCGGGACGAATTTGGCCAACATTCCCAAAGACGTGCCTTATTTGCATGCCGATGCCGAGGACGCCGGAAGGTGGCAACACCGGCTGGCCGGCCATTCCCCACTTGTGAAGGTGGGCCTGGGATGGGCGGGAGATCCAGCCCACAAGAACGATCGCAACCGCTCGATGAAGCTGGCGAGGTTGGCGCCGTTGGGACAGGTTCCCGGCGTGCGCCTCTTCAGCCTACAAAAGGGCGCGGCTGGCGCCGAAGCCAAGACTCCGCCGCCGGGCATGGAACTGATCGATTGGACACAGGAGCTGAAGGATTTTGCCGACACGGCAGCTTTGATCTCCAATCTGGACCTGGTTATCGCGGTGGACACTGCCGTGGCGCATCTGGCCGGCGCCATGGGCAAGCCCGTCTGGACGCTGTTGCCATTTGCCTCGGATTGGCGATGGCTGCTGAAGCGTCAGGACAGCCCTTGGTATCCAACGATGCGATTGTTTCGCCAGCCCCACATCGGGGATTGGGACAGCGTCATCTCGACAGTGGTTGAGGCGTTATCCCTTTGGATCAAGAATCGCCCCTGATTTTCCGGAATCTTTTGCCGCGCCAGATCGGCCAAACGCTTGAAATGGGCGTTGGGGCCGGTTAGATTGCGTTCGGTGTTGTACGCCGGAGCCGGTCGTTTTGATGAACAGCAATTTCTCCAGGGCACAAGCAAATCCTGCGAGTCGGCTAGCCTTGGGTCACGTGGGATTTCTCGCGGTTTTCGCGCTCGCATGGAGGCAGCGGGAACTCATCTATCGCCTCACTCGCCGCGAAATTGAAGCTCGATATCGCGGATCAATTCTTGGAGTGGTCTGGCTATTTTTGATGCCGCTGCTCATGCTCGGCGTGTACACTTTCGTGTTCAAGGGAATTTTCAAGACGCGCTGGGAGGGGACGGACTCGCCGTTTTTTCTGATTCTGTTCTCGGGCCTGATCCTGTTGAACATATTCAGCGAATGTCTGGGCCGGGCGCCGGGGTTGGTGTTGGGAAACGTGGCCTACATCAAGCGGGTGGTTTTTCCGTTGGACATTTTGGCGTTCGTGATCCTGGCGGCGGCGTTGTTCGATGCGGTGGTGAGTTTGGCGGTCCTTTTTGTGATTTACGTGCTGCTGTTGGGATTGCCGCCCGCGTCGGCGCTGTGGCTGCCTGTGGTGACGATGCCACTGATATTGTTGACCCTGGGGCTCGTGTGGTTCGTCGCGGCGCTGGGAGTTTATCTGCGGGATTTGCGGCAGGTGGTGGCGGTGGTGCTGACGGCCCTGCCCTTCATGTGCCCGCTGTTTTTTCCGTTTACTGTTTTTTCGCATTTCAGCGCGTGGGTGGCGCGGGCGATCAAGCTGAATCCATTGACGATTCCCCTGATTGAGCTGCGCCAGATTTTGTTTTTCAATCAAACGCCGGACTGGATCGAATGGACGGGGTACGCCTTGGTGGCGTGGCTGGTGGCGTATTTGGGGTTGGCCTGGTTCCGATACGCCCAGAGGGGGTTTGCCGATGTCGTCTGATTCAAACCTCGCCGCCCAGGTGCGCGGCCTCGGTAAAATGTTCCAGATTTACTCCAGGCCGGAGGACCGCCTCAAGCAGCTTTTGTTCGGCAAGCGCCGCAAGTTCTATCGCGAGTTCTGGGCGCTGCGCGACGTGGACCTGGAAGTGCACCGGGGTGAAACGGTCGGGATCATCGGCCGAAACGGATCGGGCAAGAGCACGCTGCTGCAAATGATCTGCGGCACGTTGACGCCCACCTGCGGCGAATTGGACGTGCGCGGCCGGGTCGCCGCCCTGTTGGAGCTGGGCACCGGATTCAATCCCGAATTCACCGGCCGTGAAAATGTCTTTCTCAACGGCGCCATCCTGGGTCTGGACCGGCGCGACATGGAAAGGCGGTTTGACGCGGTCTGCGCTTTCGCCGACATCGGTCAGTTCCTCGAACGGCCGGTCAAAACGTATTCCAGCGGCATGTATGCGCGGCTGGCGTTTGCGGTCGCCATCAGCGTCGATCCGGACCTTCTGATCATCGACGAGGCGTTGAGCGTGGGCGACGAGGCCTTTCAACGCAAGTGCTTTGCCCGGATCGAACAGATTCGCGATTCCGGTGCCGGCGTGCTTTTCGTATCTCATTCGGCCGGAAACGTCATCGAGCTGTGCGACCGCGCCGTGCTTCTGGATCAGGGCCAAAGGCTGCTGACCGGCAAGCCCAAGATGGTTGTGGGTCAATATCAAAAGCTGGCGTATGCGCCTTTCGACCAGCGTGCGGCCATTCGCCAGGCGATCCTCGACATGGACAAGGGAACGGCATCGCCCGCGCCGGCCGCTGCCACGGATGCGACGGCGGCGAATGCAGCGGCCGCTAAACCGGATGCCGAAAAAGATTTCGCCTTTTATGATCCGTCGCTGCAACCGGCCAGCACAACCCATTACGTCAGCCAGGGCGCGGAGATCGTTGACCTCATGCTCCTCGATTCGGCGGGCCGAAAAGTCAACGTGCTGCGCAGCAATGTGGAATACGTGTATGCGTACACCGCGAATTTCACCGCTCCGGCGTTCGGTGTGCGGTTCGGGATGTTCGTCAAGTCGATCACCGGCGTGGAGATCGGCGGGTTGATGTCCCATCAGTTGGGTCAGGGAATCGATTGCGTCGAGGCCGGCTCGAAGATCGCCGTGCGGATTCGCCTTCGAGCCGCGCTGGCGCCGGGCGTGTATTTCCTTAACGCGGGAATCGTGGGCTTGGTGCAGGGGCAGGAAACCTATCTGCATCGGATTTTGGATGCGTTGATGTTTCGAGTGGTGGGCGACAGCCCGCCGCTGGTCAGCGGGTACGTGGATTTCTCGGCCGTTCCATCGAAAAGCAACGTCGAGTTGGTACACTATTCCGCCAAACAAGAGGCTGCGGAATTGGCGGGATCAGGGGAGGGGCGGGCCGGGCGTTCATGAATCACCCTGTCGTCAATACGGATTCGGCGTCATCGGCCCCGGTGCGGGTGGAACTCGGCCACGCGGTTACGCCGCGGCGGGCAATTCTCATCCTGGGGATGCACCGTAGCGGAACCAGCGCCCTGACCAAGGTGTTGAATTTGTGCGGCCTCGATTTGCCCGCCGATCTCTTGCCGGGGTTCCCCGACAACCATCGCGGTTTTTTTGAGCCGAGGAAGATCATCGGCCTTCACGACCTGATGCTCCAGGCGCTGGGGTCGAGCTGGGACGATCTGGGCGCAATTCCAACCTCTCGGCTGGTGGGAGCGGAAACCGCCGAGTATCGCCCCAGACTTCTGGAGGCGCTGCGGGAGGATTTGGGCCAGAGCCGGCAGTTTGTGATCAAGGACCCGCGCCTCTGCCGCCTGATGCCGCTGTGGCGGTTGATTTTGGCGGAGTTTGGGGCCCAGCCGTCGTGTGTTTTGGCCATCCGCAACCCTCTGGACATTGCCGCTTCGCTGGAAGTGCGAAATAAATTCCCCATCGCCAAGTCGCTGGTGTTGTGGCTCCGTCATTTCCTGGATGCCGAGCGTCATACGCGCGATTTGCCGCGTACGTTTGCCAGTTATGACGCTCTGCTGGAGAACTGGAAGGGGACGGTCCGGCGGATCGAGCAGGATTTGTCGCTGGGGCTTGCCCCCCCCGGCCTCCAGACCGAGGCACAGATCAGGGAATTCTTAGAGCCGGCGCTTCGTCATCATCGCCACTCGGCGCAGGCGTGGGAGGAATCGGATATTTCACCGTCGGTTCGGCGGGCTCATGCGTGGGGGGAACGCGCGGTGGCAGGCGAGGCCGTGGACAGCGCGGAATTGGATGACATCGCCGCGGAGATCGACCGCGCGGCGGCGATCTTTGTGCCGGTCGTCAAGGCTCAGCAAGAGGCGCTGGCGCGAGCGGGCCGCGTCGCGGAGGATCAGGGCAAGTCGATGACCGAGCAGTCGGAGCAGACTGCCCGCGAGCTGGCGCGCCAATCCAAACATGCCGACCAGCTCGCCCTCGAAGTCCGTCAACGGATCGCCGCTTCGCTGCGCCAGGCGGAAGATGCCGAGCAGCGAGCCCTCGAAGCACAACAACGGATCGCCGTGGTGCAGCAGCAGGTCGCCGACGTTCGGCGGCTGAACCAGGAATTGACGCGGAAGTTGGACGCACAACGCGCGGCGGCCGACCAATTGCGCGATGCCGCCGCCACTCGGGAAAGAGATTTGGCGGCGTTTCGAAGCGAGATGGATCGGTTTCAAGCCTCCTTGTCGTGGCGGGCGACCGCCCCGATTCGATTTGGAGCACGACTGGTTCAGGCGCTGAGGCCCGACCGCGGACCGCGCGGGGCTTACGGGATGACCAAGAGCCAATTCCATGAGGCCCGCCAGCGCGTGGCGGCGACGGGGCTTTTCGATGGCGAATATTACCTGTCGCGCTATCCCGACGTGGCCGCATCCCGGATCGATCCGCTGGATCACTACGTGCTCTTCGGCATGGCGGAAAAGCGCGATCCCCATCCGCTTTTCCATACAGAGTTTTATCTTCAAAAGTATCCCGATGTGGCCGCAGCCGGGATTGATCCGCTCCTGCATTACGTTGAATATGGCGCCAGCGAATGCCGCTCGCCCAATCAGTTCTTTAATTCCCATTATTACCTGCAGCGCTACCCCGACGTGGCTGCGGCGGGGATGAATCCACTACACCATTATTGCCTGACGGGTTGGCTGGAAAATCGAAATCCGCATCCGCTGTTCGACGGCGCGTATTACCTGCGGCGATATCCCGAAGTCGCCAAGGCGAAGCTCAATCCGCTGCTGCACTATTTGCGATGGGGATTGTCGGAGCGGAGAAATCCCAACCCGTGGTTTGACGTTTGCTGGTATCTGGAACGTTATCCGGACGTCGCGGTGGCGAGGGCGGACGCGCTGGAGCATTATCTTTGCCGGGGCGCGGCCGAGGGACGCGACGCCGGGCCGATATTCAGCACCAACTATTACCTTCAGGAACACCCGTGGCTGGTCGCCGAGGGCGTCAATCCGCTGATGCATTGGGTGACGGAATTGGCATCGGGCCGGGCGACGGAAAGGTATTGGAATCGACCCACGCCGCTCCGCCGGAATTTGCGCCCGACGCGCTCGGACTCCACCGCGACAGGCGCAAACTTGAAACAGTGCCCGCTGATTTCCATCCTGATTCCGACCTTCAATACGCCGGAAAGATATTTGCGGGCGGCCGTCGAGTCGGTGATGGCGCAGACCTATCCCAATTGGGAACTATGCATCTGCGATGACAGCTCCCAGGAAGAATCGACGCGGGCGGCGTTGCGGGAACTGGAACACGGCCCGGAGCGGCGAATTCGCGTGAGCTACCGCGCCGCCAACGGCGGCATTTCGCGGGCGAGCAACGACGCTCTGGCAATGGCGAGCGGCGATTACATCGCCATGCTGGATCACGATGACGAGCTTTTACCCGATGCGCTGCTGAGAATCGTGCAGTCGATCGACCAGGACCCGACCGTCGACGTTCTATACAGCGACCAGGCCTATTTGTCGGCGCAAGGCGAGGAGCAGGAACCGCTTCTCAAGCCCGATTGGTCGCCGCGCCTGCTCTGGGGCGTGATGTTCGTCGGGCATCTGTTGGTCGTGCGACGGGAACTGGCCAGCGCGGTCGGCGGATTCCATCCTCAATTCGACAACGTGCAGGATTTTGAGTTCATGCTTCGGGTAAGCGAGAAAACCCGCCGCATCCGCCACGTCCCGGAGATTTTGTATTATTGGCGCCGCGCCCACGGAAGCGTCTCGCGCAAGGGCGATGCCAAGAGCGGCATCCCGGCGCTCCAGGCCCGGGCGGTCAACGCCCATCTGCGGCGGATAAACGTCAACGCCATCGCCGAACCCAACGACCGCCATGCGCATCGGTTGCAACTGGGCCCCGCGAAGAACGCCGCGCAACCGCCGATCAGCGTCTTCGTCCGCCCTTGCGGCGATGCGGCGGCGCTGAATCGTTGCCTGGATTCGATTTTTTCCAAAACGCGCTACGAGTGGTTCCAGGTCTTTGTCGTCGGCGATCAGCACCCATCCGATGCGTTGGGCCGGTTCGGCGAAAAGGTCAAGACCCTGCCGGCCGATCCGATGCTGGATCGAATCGACAATCCCGATCGTATTCCAGGCGATTTCTGGGTTTCGCTGAGCGCCGAGTTGGAAATCCTCTCCCCGGACTGGCTGAGGCAGATGGTTTTCGCCGCGTCGCTGCCAGGGGCGATGTACGTTTGTCCGCTGCTGTTGCAGCCGGGCGGCATAACCGTCGAGGAGGCCGGTTTGATTCTGGGGCTGGGCGGCTCGGTCGGACCCGCGCTGCGAGGCTGGTTGGCGGAATCCGACGGACACGCGGGTTCATTGACGTGCTTGCGCGAGGTGTCGGCGGTTTCCGACTGGTGCGTGATGGCCTCACGCCAGACGGCGCTCAAGCGCGCTCCGGATGAAGAGGCGTACAAGAGCGGCTGGCATCGGATGGCGCATCGATCGGCATGTTTGAGCGGGCAATCGGGATGGAATTTGTACGCGCCGCGGGCGGTGCTGCGGCGGACGACGTCGCCGCCGGCCGACGCGCTCGCAGCCCAGGCCCAGCGGATTGACGCCATGTTGTTCGCCGATTTGTGTCATAAGATAATTCAGCGCGGCGACCCTTTTCACAATCCGAATTTCAGCCGGGTTGGCTCCGGATATCAGTAATCGCAATATGAAGGCGCTATTAATCCATCATGCCGTGGGATCGCAGCACGTGCTGCACGTCTCTCATGTCGCCAAGGGCTTGTCGGATTGGGGCGTGGATGCCGTCGTAGCCGTACCGGGCTCGGCGGCGGCGCTGGGTGAAATCGGCCCCGTCAAAATCAGGGCGGTCGAATTTCCCCAGGCTTTGGCGGGAGATTTTGGTTTCTCGGGCGGTGGAGGTCCCGATCTCGTCCATGCCTGGACGCCGCGCGAGCACGTGCGGGAATTAACCGAGCACGTGACGGCGCGATTCGCCTGTCCGTACGTCGTTCATCTGGAAGACAACGAGCAGGCCGTGACCGAAGATGAATTATTCGATCACCGTCGTCGCGATTGGCATGGGACGCCGCCAGGGTTGATCGACGTGATGGTGGCGCACCACCGCTCGCATCCGACGCGGGCGCGACGATTTTTGGAACGTGCCGCCGGGGCGACTCTGCTGATGGATCGGCTCGCCGAACACCTGCCCGCCGGAATCCCTCACCTCACCTTCTGGCCGGGACACGACGCAATTTTTGCCGAGCCGCCGTCGCGGCAGGCGGCGCGCGCATCTTTCGGCGTCGCGGATGATGAGATCGCGTTGGTATATACCGGCAACGTTCATTGGTCGAATCTTCCGGAGATTCAAAGCCTGGCGATGGCCTTGGTGCTGCTGAGGCGGCAGGGCATGCGCGTGAAGCTGCTTCGGACGGGATCGAGTTATGCCCCCGCGCCCTGGGATGGGCTGGAAGAACTGAAATCGGTCGTGGTGGAACTGGGATTCTTGCCGCGGCAGCGCATGCCGGAATTGCTCGCCGCCGCCGACGTCCTCGTGCAGCCGGGCGAATCCAATTCGTTCAATGATTATCGATTCCCTTCAAAATTGCCGGAATATCTGGTCAGCGGCCGGCCGGTCATTTTGCCTCGCACCAACCTGGGCAATTTTCTTACGGATGGAGAGAACGCGATTTTGCTCGACAGCGGTCAGGCAACGGAATTGGCGCGGAAGATTCGCATGGTCGCCCAGGACCCCGATCTGACCGAGCGATTGGGCAAGGCGGGGCGGAAGTTTGCGATGGAAAAGCTGAACTGGGAAAAAACGGTCCCGCCGATTTACGACTTTTACCAGCGCATTTTGGCCGATGGAACGTCAAAGCCCGCTCGCTCGCGCCAATTTGCATCACCGCAATATCCGCCGGATCTGCCGGTGAAGCTCATCGCGTTTTATCTGCCGCAATTTCATCCGATTCCCGAAAACGACAAGTGGTGGGAACCGGGATTCACGGAATGGACCAACGTCAGGCGGGCAAAACCGAATTTCGCGGGGCACATGCAGCCGAATCTGCCGACCGACCTCGGATTTTACGATCTGCGCGATCCCCAGGTGCTGCAAAAGCAGGCGAAGCTGGCTCGCGAGCACGGGATATTCGGATTTTGTTACTACTACTACTGGTTCAACGGCAAACGGCTATTGGAGGCGCCGGTGGATCGGATGCTGGCCAGCGGACAGCCGGATTTCCCATTCTGCCTTTGTTGGGCCAACGAGAACTGGACGCGGCGTTGGGATGGACAGGAATCCGACGTGCTGATGCACCAGGACTACTCCAATGACGCCGATGAGCGATTCATCCGGGACATTATGCCGTTCTTTCGGGATCGGCGCTATATTCGCGTCAACGGCAAGCCGCTGCTGATGGTCTACCGCGCCGATCAGCTTCCCGACGCCAAACAGATGGCCGAGCACTGGCGCCGCGTGGCGACGGAGAACGGATTGCCCGGGTTGCACCTGACGGCGGTGCAGAGTTTTGGGATTGGCGATCCGCGCGTTTACGGGTTTGATGCCGCCGTGGAATTCCCGCCCCATGCGCCGCATAACGTCATCGACCCCGGCTCCTGGCCTGACTTGAACCCAAATTTCGCGGGCTATCTGGAAGACTACACGCTGACGGCCGAAGAATACGTCACGCGTCCGGCGGTGGGATATCCGTGGTATCGCGGCATAATGCCCGGCTGGGACAACACGCCGCGCAGGCTTGAGTCGGCGCATATATACGTCCATTCTTCACCTCGGGTCTACGAGGCGTGGCTGCGGCAAACGGTCGGCCAGACGCTCGGCCAGCCGGGACAGGCGCCCCTCCTGTTCATCAACTCGTGGAATGAATGGGCCGAGGGCGCGCATCTGGAGCCCGACCAATGGCATGGACGCGCAAATCTGGAAGCGACCCTTAGCGGATTGGCGCTGGGGATCGCGGATGATGCTCGCCGGCGGCGGTTCAAAGCCACTGCGGATACGATCATCCAAAATATCCGGCGGATGGCCGCGTCGGGCGTCTCTACCCCGGGCGACGTGACGTTCACCGAGGCAGTGCAGGTCGCGGATATGCCGATCGACGTTGTGACGACGCCGGGGGGGACGTCCCCGGTCTGGATGGACCCGGCCACGTTGGCGACCGTGGCGGCGAAATACGAGATGAATTTCAAGGTCCCGCCTCTCAGCTATGCGACAGTTTCAGATTTCTGCGACAGCGTCGACCATTTGCCGACATTGGCGACGGCCAATGGAGATTTGAAGGACGTTCAGCGCCCCTGGGTGCTGAAGGCGATTCTGGGCCGCGTCCCGCGCGGTGGAAAGTTGCTGGAGATCGGCGCCGGTGAGCCGTTGGTCGCGGATTTGCTCCGGCGCCTGGGCTATGAGGTGTGGATCGTCGATCCTTATGACGGGACCGGCAACGGGCCGCGGGAATTCGAGCGATTTAGGCGAGAATATCCGGGGCTGCGGTTTGTCCGCGATCTCTTCTCCGATCGCTTGCAAATCCCCAAGAAAAGCTTCGATTGCATTTACTCGATCTCGGTTTTGGAGCACGTACCGGCCGAATTGCTGCCGGGACTTCTTGCGGGACTGAGAAAATTCCTGAAAAACGCCGGATTGAACCTCCACGCAATCGATCACGTGCACAAGGGGCAAGGCGATGCCCAGCATCTGGCAAAGCTGCGGATGATGGTGGAGGGATTTGGGTTGGGCGCCGAGAACCTGGACAAAATGCTCCAAACGCTGCGCGGCGATCCGGAAACCTATTACCTTTCCGCCGAGAGCCACAACCGCTGGCGCGGGAACACGAAGTACTCGGAGTTTCCCATGCGCGTCTGCGTGAGCATTCAGGCCTGCGGCATCGCCAGTATGATCGCCGATCCGAACTCGATCCGGCGCGACGGCCGGATCACGACCGACGCGACCGCTTGAATCTCATAAGGAAGTCCATCTCGCGCCCGCGCATTTCGCGAACGATGGTGACGATCACCGTCCAAAGCTCGGCGTTTGAGGCAGCGGCGAGCCAAAAAGATGCGAGCAAATAAAGATTGCCAAAATTCTAAACCTCGATATCCTATATGCAGAATAGCCGACCGCGTTCGGCAACGGCCCGTGTGGGAAATCCCCCGTTTACGCCAAAAAGCGGGAAGCGGGCGAATGCGGTGAACACAAGTCGGATGCGTTTTAGATTAAGATTTTCCGGATAAGCTTGCCAGTTTTACCTGCGCGCTCGTAAGGGGCGTCATGCCCGAAGTTTACGGCTTGAAGTTTGTCTTTGTCTCAAGGCGATTGACGTGAGGGGCCGGCGACTGAAGGCGCAACGGCGGAGCTGATGGAGAAAACCCTGCACACTCCGATGGTGGGCGAACATCCGACCATGAGGCGGCTGCGCGAACTGGTCGTAGCCGTGGGACGGCGGGAATGCACCACGCTCATTCGCGGTGAGAGTGGCACCGGTAAGGAACTGCTGGCGCGGCAGGTTCATCTGGCCGGCCTTCGCGCGACCGGGCCTTTTGTTCCCGTCGATTGCTCAACTCTCCGCGACTCCCTGTTGGAATCCCAACTCTTCGGCCATGTTCGCGGCGCGTTTACCGGCGCGGCCTGCGACACCCTGGGATTTTTCCGCGCCGCGGACGGGGGAACCATTTTTCTCGACGAGATCGGCGAGCTTTTGCCCGAAGCGCAGGCCCGATTGCTCCGATGTCTACAGGAACGCGCCGTAGTCCCCCTGGGAACGTTTCGCGCGATCCCCGTCAATGTGCGGGTCATCGCCGCGACGCATCGCCCGCTGGCGGAAATGGTCCGGCAGAACGCGTTTCGAATTGACTTGTATTTCCGTCTCAATGTAGTGGCCCTGGAAATCCCACCGCTTCGGAATCGCAAGGACGATATCCCGCTCCTGGCCGAGCAGTTTCTTGGCGACATGGGCCGGATCTATGACGAACCCCCTCACAAAATCTCGCCGGCCGCGATGAAGCGATTGTTCGAATATGACTGGCCCGGCAACGTCCGCGAACTGCGGAACGTCCTGGAGCGTGCCTGCGCCCTGACCCAAAATGCGACCCTGACGGTCGAGGACCTGCCGTCGGAGGTGACCACCCGGTCGGCTGAATCCGTCCCCACCCTGGCCAAGGCGATCGTGTCGCTTGCTGAATCGGAGCGACAAGTGATCGCGTCGGCCCTGCGCGCCAACGGCGGCAACCAATCCCGTACGGCCCTGGCCCTGCAAGTCGAGCGTCATCGGCTCGGCCGCATGATTCGCCGCCATGGGCTGCAAACTCTCCTTCATTGATTGTCTTCCCGCAGCAGCCACTCAAAGCGCCATCTCCGCCGCAGAGGTTGGAACAAAACATTCCAACTGGTACGCCGCGCTCCAGCAGGACGTAACTCCCTTCGCACGCTCGGCATCAAACGGAAGCCTGGAACAAAACATTCCAAAATCACCCGTTTTTCACGCCGTGGCGTCGGTGTCGCAATTCCATCGCAACTCCGCAACTACAAACCGATTGCGGGAAATATGTCGCTCCACCGGCGGCGGGCGCGCCCTTCGCTCTGAGGGAGCTATGCGTTTCTCGTTGAACTCACGTCGAACCGGTCGTTAATGAACGAAACGCCCGGCGATTACGGTTCATCCGCGCAGCTGAAAACGCGCGGAGTAACCGGCGAATTTGAAGCGCGAGGTTTTGTCGGCGCGTGCCGACGGAACAGAACAAACCGGCCCCCTTTTTGGATAGGAGAAAGTTATGAGCAAGCAACAAGCCATATTGGAAACCCTGCTGGGAGCCGCGGAACTGAACGGCGATCGATTGGTTGCCAACAGCATCCGCAACGAACTCTTCAAAATGATCCATTCGCGTCAAGCCGACGGCTACCAACGGCTTGCTCGTGCGGCTTCGGAGCCCAGGCGCCCACACTGCAAGGCCGCTTGAATCCATAAGTCGTCAGCGGCTGTTTTACGTTCCCCCGGAGATAGAGGGTCTTCGTCCCTTTCCTTCCGTGGATCAAAGTCCGGTTACATCAGGCGGCGATTCAAGGGACCCACAGATGATGCCCATAATCGTCATGACAGTGATCGGCAACGTGCCGCGGCACTGGCAACCGCCGAGCGACCACAGCTCTCCGACGCCACCGGGATTTTGCTGGCGGTTTGTGCCGGAGGGTCCGTTCGCGGTTCAGTTCCGTTCGATTTTGCGAATGGACGCCCGCGCCGTTTTGGTGTGGGTTGGCCCAGACGACGCCATCGGTCGAGCATCGAAACTGATCGGCCGGCTTTTGGCAGCAGGGCTCCCGATCGTGATTGCCATCGCCGAACTGCACGACCCATGGAGCGAATCCGTGCTGCGCCAGGCGGGCGCTTTGTACATCTGTGCCAATGAGGCTCAACAGCGGCTGGGCCAAGTACTGGAGTCAATCCTCGGTCCGCCTTCACTTTCAATCGATGTGAATACGGTTAAGTCTTTACGGGAGGTAAACATGGATGCGAACTAAAACTTTGAAATGACTCGGCCCGTAATTGTGGAAGGGTTCCCGAACCTTTCCCAAGAAGAATCAAGGAACAAAGAAGGGAATTGCTACCATGAAATTAGCGACAAACACCCTGATCGCGATCGTTACGCTGTCTCCAGCCGTGGCGAGCGCACAATACACCGTGACCGTCGACGCCGACAACGACTACGCCCTATATACCGGCAACAGTACCACTGCCACGACTTTCTATGGCTACCAGTACAATTCCCTCTCCAGCCAACTACACGTTGCCCAGTCCTACAACGTCACGTTGAATGCCGCCAACGATTACGTCTATGTCGCCACCTGGGGCGACCTTTCCGGCGCGGCGGGGCTTCTGGTCGATCTCTCCTCCTCCATATCCGGCAACCTGTTGCTCCCGAGCGGATCCATCGGAGCCGGGCAGTGGCAGGTGGCGGCGACGGGCATGTTGCTCCCGGCAAGCGCGCCCCCTCCGGACGTTTACTTCAGCGACCCCGGCCTCGCCAACGCCATCGCCGCCGCCAACTCTGCAACCGACCCCTCCGGCGGATGGGTCACCCCAACCGATTACACCACCTACGATAACGCGCAGGGCGGCGTCTATACCGACGTCTACGGTTCCCCAGGCATCGTCGTGCCCCAAATTTCGCCCACTTCCCAATGGATGTGGTACGAAATCCCCGGCACCGGCGGCGGTGATGCTCCGTTCTACCCGGACGTGAATGACAATGAATATCTCCTCTTCCGCATGCCCGCCACCGCCGTCCCCGAACCGGCATCCGCTGGCCTGATCATGGCCTCGGGCATCGGCGTGCTGGGAATGCGAAGGCGAAAAACCGCTTGAAAAAAAGGAAATCACCCGCGCCAGTCGACGTGTGTCGACTGCGATCGAAGATCACTAACTCATAGGAGCTTCCCATGACTTGCTACACTCTTCAACGTCGTTCGATTGGAATTACAACAATTGGACTTTCAGTCTCTCTTGGCATCGGATCGTTCGCTTCGGCCCAGCCGCTGCCAGGCGAAGTGTTGAAGTTCCAGCAGCTGCCGCTGGGCGACCTGGCGACAAATCCAGCTTCCCGGTTCCCCGGGCATGACGAACTCAGCACCGCCTCTTTAAACACCGCATCGCAGGGCTATAGCGGCACCTTCGCGGCAGACGATTTTTCCGACAACGTCAGCAGCCCCATCGTCGATGTCCAGTGGTGGGGTTCGTATCTCCCCAACTCCGCCGCGCCCGGCCAAGTTCAGCAATTCCTCGTCTCGTTCGAAACGAACGTTCCGGCCACCTCGGCTTCAGGTTTCAGTCAGCCCGGCCAATCGTTGAGTTCACAAGTCGTCACTCTTGGCGCGCTCGCGCCAGCTTCCGGAACTTTCACCGAAACGCCCCAACCCACTGTTGCCGGCGGCCCCGACGGACAAATTTACCAATATAACGCCGAGCTGACGAATCCCTTCCCTGAACAAGCCGGTACGGTTTACTGGCTGAAAATCGTCGCTCTGGATACGCCCGGTGCCGCACCCGTTCAATGGGGATGGCACAACCGCGATTACACGATTTCCGATCCCCTCGCCGCTCCTCCGGGCGATTCGAACCTCGGCGTCAATGATGTTGGGCAGACGGTCTATCAATACCTGGATGACGCCGTCACCGGAAACGTCACGTACCTGCCGAAGGCCCCGCCCCCGCAGGATCTGATTGAAACCAATATGTCACCGCTGTTCTACAGCAATAACCCAGCCATCGACGGCTTTGGGGCGACCGGCGTGGCAGCGCCCTCGGAAGACCTGGCGTTTTCTCTCTACTACAACAACGTTCCCGAGCCCGTCGGGTTGCCGCTGTTGGCCGCCGGCATGTTCTTCCTCCGCCGTCAACGGCGAAGCGCGTGAATCCCAGCTCCGGCGGGACGCCGGCCACTCCGCGCCTCGCGGTCCGGCAACAGTACAAGTGCCCTATACCCAGAAAGGCAAAGATATGATCTCGAGAAAATTATCATCCATCGTAATTCCCGTTATTGGCTTGGCCCTGCTTACCTGCGGCCTGGCTCGGGCGAATAATCTGGTGACCAACGGCGACTTCTCCTCCTACGTCTCCGCCCCCAAAAACTACTTCGGCACCGTTCAACCCACCGACTGGGCGAGCAACTCTTACGCCTCCATTGATGCTCCGAACACGGCGGATGATCCCCTCGCGCCCTGGGTACCCGTCTGGGGCCCGTTCCCCAACCCCCCGTTGGGCGGCAATTTTCTCCAAGACGACGGCAGCTCCGGCCTGTCGCAGCCCGTCACCCAGACAATCAATGGCTTGACCGTCGGGCAGACATACAACCTATCGTTCTACCAGGCGGGCGGGCAGCAACTGAATGATTATGGCGCCACATCCGATTATTGGCAGGTCAGCTTGGGCAGCCAGACACAGAATTCGGCTCTTATGTCTGTTCCGTCGGCAGGTGTCTTCCCCTGGCAGGCGCAGACGCTGCCGTTCACGGCCAGCAGCACGTCGGAGGTGCTGAGCTTTCTGTCTGTCGGCAGCGGCGGAGTGCCGCCGATGGTCTTTCTCGCTGACCCTGACCTGGAGTCAACCGTGCCCGAACCCTCCGCCTTCCTGTTGCTTACCGGCGTCGGTACGGTTATCGCTATCGGCAGACTGGGCCGCCGTCTGCATGCGTATCGAACCAACGTGGCCGCGTAAGCGACTGCGCTCAATCTTGCTCCCTCTCGCGGTACGCCGCGAGAGGGAGGGGTGAACGTCAGATCGAAGGCTTTTATCATGGCCGCACAATTCCACGCAATGCTGATTACGATTCTCCGCCTCTCCCTTTGGCTGGCAACTCTGGTCGTCATCTTCGTTCCCCTCGAGCATCTCTTCGCCGTCCATCCGCAAAAAATTCTCCGCAAAGGAATCGGCGTCGATCTAATCTACTTTTTCATCAGTACTCTTCTCCCCGCGGCTGTGCTCGCCGGTCCAATCGGTGTGCTTGCCTGGATCATCCATCGTGCCGTTCCGAATAATTTTCTAGCCATCTCCGCATCCTGGCCGCTCTGGCTCAAAGCCGTCGCCGCCCTGGTCCTTTCCGAGATCGGCTACTACTGGGCCCATCGCCTGAGCCACGAAATCCCCTTCCTCTGGCGCTTCCATTCCATCCATCACAGTGCCGAGGAAATCGACTTCTTAGTCAACACCCGTGCCCATCCCATCGACTTGGTCTTCAGCCGTTTCTGCGCCTTGGTCCCCATCTACGTCCTGGGCTTGGGCGGCCCGAAAACCCCCTCCGGAACTTTGGTCCCAGTCCTCGCCACATTGATCACCACAACCTGGGGCTTTTTCATCCACGCCAACCTTCGTTTCCGCTTCGGACCCCTCGAATGGCTCATCTCCACCCCCGCCTTCCACCACTGGCACCACACTCTCTCCGGCCCCATCAACCACAACTACGCCTCCACCCTCCCTTGGCTCGACCGAGTCTTCGGCACCCATCACCTCCCCAAAGAATGGCCCACCGCCTACGGCACCGAAGAAAAGCTCCCCGACTCCCTCACCGACCAGCTCTTCTATCCCCTACACAAGCACGCTCGAATTGCGCAACCCGCCCCCGCTTCCGAGTGACACCAGTTCCAACTCCAGCGAACCGCTCCTGCCCCCAAACGTGTTCTCCCCGTCAAAGCCGCATTCACGGACAATGGCTGATCCCGGTCACCTATGAGCGCGATCGGTCGTTCAGGGCGTCACGTTCGGATCTAGTCGGCTGCTATCCCAATAACCGATTCCGCCAGTCTGCGTATAACCTCCGAGCGTCCCCGTGGCGTTATTGTTAATGCCGATCCACGGCGTAGCGTATCCATTGCCGAGAAACAAGCCCTGTGTAACGGTGATCGAACGCACGGACCCGTCACAATAACAGACGTTGATTTCTCCGGTCATCGCGGAAGATTTGTTGGAAAACGCAAGTGCGCCGCCCTTTGCAACTGTCGCATAGTGCACGGGAGCGGTATCGCCAATCGTCTGATGGAGCGTTTGGGTCGGCGTATATCTGTCTATAAACCCGGACCCTCCGGAACCCGTCGTATAAAAAGGACTGAGAAGCGCCGCAACTGCGCTGGTGGCGTTGGCACTCCCCTGCTGCGTAAAGCCATAGCTCGCCGGATTGAAGGTTGCGGTAGCTTGGGCCACGCAGAAAGTTTGCACTTGCGGAAAATCGCCGAAGAGAATCGTCTCGGAAGAGAACGGAACCCTCTTGAGCGGCTGCGCCCAATACACGCTGCCCGTGTCGTTAAATGGATTGTAACCCCGGGGCGCCGGGCCAAGCGACGGGAATCCAACGCTCGGGGACTGAGGCGCACCGTTTGCCGCCGGGACATTTTCTATCGCGACTCCGCCAACTACGGCGCTGTACTTGTACGTAAACAGACCATACGCAGTGGGATCGCTGATCTGCGTGTGGGGCATGTCGTTCAGCACGGCAGGACAGCATCGAACCAAACTGGCCACCGGAATGCTCAATAGGCTGTACAGGCTGGGAGACCGGGTATTGGTCAGATCGGGCGTCCCCGCCGGCGCTTTTCGCACGCAGTATGTCCACGCGGGTGGGAAGTACCCGTTGTTTTCCGACTGGTATTCGAAGCAGGACTCACCAAGTTGGCGAAGGTTTGACGCGCACGCCGTCAGCTCGGCGGCCTGGCGGGCTTTGTTCAACGCCGGCAGGAGAATTCCAACGAGCAGCGCGATGATCCCGATCACCACCAGCAATTCCACCAATGTAAAACCGCGGCGTTCCATGCGATTCATAAAACTCCCTTTATTTGAGGTTGGCCTGAAATCCCCCTGCCATACGCTTACGTCGCCGCCGCGCCAGGACGCCGACTGCGCCCAGCGTCAACAATCCCGTCGACGTCGGTTCCGGCACGCTGGATGTCGGTAAGGACAATCCGTTGGCGGCGGCGAAGGCGTCCAAGGCCGCGACGTCGCCGGCCGACACGGCCGCGCCGCTCACGCTCTGGTTGAAGTTCGCCGCCAGGTCCGTGAAGTCGGCGGCGTTCACCAAACCGTCGTAGTTGAAGTCGCCCTGGTCCCAGCCGGTGACCGGTTGGTTGAAGTTCGCCGCCAGGATGGTGAAGTCGGCGGCGTTCACCAGGCCGTCCAGATTGGCGTCGCCCAGCAGCGTGTAGGCCACTTCGATCTGGCCGGAGACCAGGCCGGAGACCTTGCCGTCGTTGCCGTCGGCATAGCCGACGCCGTAGGACAGGCCATTGGTCTTGATTAGTGCCGCCGAGGAAATGATGCCCGGGCCGTTCCACCCGCCGCCGTTGTAGCCGGACTGAATGTACCCGGCGATGGTTGAGAACGGATCACTGGAGCCGTAGGTAATGATGATGTGGTTGTTGTTCACATCGAACTGGCCGCTGCCGGTGATCGACAGGGACGTGAGGTCGATGGGGCTGGTGACGGCGGGGCCGGTGCCGCCGGAGACGCCGGTGGCCAGCTTCAACGTTCCAGCCGTGATGCTCATGCTGCCGACGCTCAACGCGGTGCCGAGGGTCAGCGTACCGCTGCCGGATTTTGTGAACGCTCCCGCATCGACGATCTTGCCGCCCATGCCGCTGATGGTGTAGTTGTTGGAACTGTTGTTGACGGTCACCGAGCCGGGGCTGATGGTGCTGGTCAACGTCACGGCATAGTGGCCGTTGTTGGTGTCGTTAAAGGTGACGGCAGCGCCGTCGCTGTAGGTCGTTGCGGCGCTACCGTTATTCCAGTTGTTGTTGGTGGTGTCCCAGGTCACGCCGTCGGTCGGCGAGCCGGCGCCGGTGTTGTTCCACGTCATGGTGGCCGGACCGGTACTCGTGACGACCAGGTCGATGAATCCCGCGTCCACGGAATTGCTCAGCGCATACGTTGCTCCGGACCCGCTGGGCAACGTGAAGTTCGAGAGATTGATGGCATCGACCACCGTGCCGCCGCTGCCGTCGCCGATCAGCCGATAATCGTTTCCCGCGACCGGCGTTCCGCCGAAGGTCATTGCAGTGCCGGATGCGATGGAAACAGTTCCGGAGCCGAGGGTGAGCAGATCGCCGTTAGTAATCTCGCCGGACCCCGTGCCAAGGTCGAAGTTGAGGGTGGTGAGATCGCTGGTGGTCAATCCGCCGATCGACAGGCTGCCGATCGTTCCCATTCCGCCCGGTGCGATCGTCTGACTGGTGGTGTTACCGGCAATGACATTGCCAAGGACATAAGCGGTGGCGCCGGCGTTACTGGCCAACACACCGCCGTTGAGCGCGACATTGCCCGTACCCGTGGAACTGGCCGTCAAAGATGCCGTGTCGTAGGCCGCCACCAGCGTGCCGTTGCCGATCGTGGTGCCGCCCGTATAGGTATTGGCGCCGGAAAGGGTCGCCGTGCCCGTACCGACCTTGGTTATCGCGCCGCCCACCGGTGTGGCGCCGGCAGGAGTGTCGCTCAGGATGCCCGAGAGCTTGGAATTGCCATTGTTGTTGCCGAGGGTGAGATACACCGGCTTTTGTCCGTCGCTCGTGGCGAGAATGATGTTGCCGTCGCCCGGGTGCACCGAAGTGATCGATCCGATGCTCACGATGTTGTTCGTGCCGCTCGGAGAGAAGACCAGGGCGCTGCCGACGGAATTCGGATAATAGATGTCGGCCGTATCGTTGGGGGCCGCCGTATAGTTTCCGTTGATGTCGAGATTGGCGTTGATCAAAGCCGTGCTGTTGCCCACGAATATTTGGGCGGCCGCGGCATTCAACGTCATCGTGCCCGTGTAATTGGTGCCGTCGCCATAGAACTCCACGTTCTTCGGCGGATTGGTGTTGCTGGCTCCGCTCACCGTCACGCTCCCGCTGCCGGATAGGTTGCCGCCGATCTCCAGCGGCATCTGGGCATATTGGACGGTCAGCGCGTTTCCCGTGCCGTTGATGGCCAGCGATCCGATCACATCGATCCCGGTCTCGTCAGCCAGGGTAGCCGAGCCGTTGAGCGTGAAATTGTTGCTGAGGTTGAAAATATAGGCCGTGCCTCCCGTGCCCGTTCCCGCCTGGGAGTTCAGGTTGACGGTGGCGTTGGAAACCGTGACCGCGCCGGTGCCCAATGCGTTATCCGTGAACGGCGCAAAAGTCGCGGGCGTCACGCCGTTGCCGGCATTGACAGTCCCGCCGGTGATGATCGTTCCACCGGAATAAGTGCTGCCAAGATTTGCCAGGGTCAACGTCCCGCCCGTGACGGTCAGGGCCATCACGCCGCCGCCCGCGCCGTTGTTGATCACGCCGTTGTACGTGCCTCCGCCGGTCACGGTCAAAGTGGTCGTCGTTCCGGTGGCGTTATTGGTCACGACTGCCGTGGTCGCCGCGGCGGCGGCGTTGAACGTTGATGCGGTGATGCTGTAGCTGTTCAGATCGAGCGTGGAATTCGCGCCCAGATCCAACGGCACCGCGTCGATGCCCTTGCTCGATCCCATCTGGACCTCGCCGGAAACGACGTCGATTCCCAAACCGACCGTGTTGTCGCCGCTCAACACCACCGTGCCCGTCCCTGTCTCGGTGATGATTCCGACGCCTCCGCTGACGTTGCCGGCGTACGTCAGGGTGGTCGCCCCCGGTGTGTCGAAAGCCAGGGTCCCATTGCTCCTCACATTCCCGGTCAGCGACCCGGCGCTGGTCGCGCCGTCGCCAATCTGAAGCGTGTCAAGCAAATTGATCGTCGTCCCGCCGCTGAAAGTATTGCCTGTCCCCGTGAGGATTTGCAGCCCGGCTCCCGCGATAATCAGCGACACCGATCCCGCCCCGTCGGTGATATTGCCCGCATACGTCATCGTGCCCGTGGTCAGCGAGTCGGTGATCCCGGCATACGTACCCGTCGAGTCGGTGATGAGCCCGCCGGAGCCGGCGATTCCATCGAGGCTGATCAACTGGCCATTGAGATCGAGCGTGCCGCCGTTCACGGTCAGGGAACCCGTCCCCAGCGCCGTCGTAGTGCCGATTTGCAGCGTGCCGTTGGCAATGATCGTTCCACCGGCATACGCATTGTTGCCGGCCAGCAGAATGTCGCCGGTTCCAGAGTTGCTGATGGTCAGTGTGTTGGCCGTCCCGCCATTGATGACCGAGGAAACCGTCAGAAGGTTGGACGAATTGTTGGACCAGGTTTGAGGCGCGTTCAGTGTGAGGCCGGCGATGGTGATGACATCCGTTCCGGCGTTGGGGCCGGCCACGATCCCGTTTCCCGTGGCCGCCGCTACAATCGTGACCGTCCCAGCGCCCGCGATGGTCAGGTTCGTCGCGGTGTTCAGCGTCAGGCTGTCGATGGAGGTGATCGAGCCAACGTTGGTGCTGGCCTCGTTCGAGACCGTCGTTACCGTTGAGGAGAAAATGACCTGCGTGGGACTTCCCGGGTTGCCCACGCTAACTCCGTTGGCATCCACCCAATTGGTCGTTACGCCGCCAGCGCCAAAATCGCTCCAGACGGTATCTACGGCTCCATTCCAATATGCGAACAAAGGCGGAGGCGGCGCCGCCGCGACCGTGAGCACCAGGCTCGTGCCGCCCGGAGCGCTGAGAGAGGCTATGAACGTGTTGGTGTTGGTGGAAAAGGCGCCCGAATTGAACGAGAAATCGCTGGTGCTGATTCCCGTTCCGCCGTTGATCAACGTGTAAGTGTAAGTGTTCCCCGCCGTCAACGTCCCGATTTGCGCGAAGTTGAGGGCGGTTGTTCCGACATCGCTGAAGTTTGTGATCGCCAGTGAGTCGTTGACGGCGGTCGTGGCGCCGATATCAAAACCAAGTGAACCGCCGCCGGTGAGCGACAGGCCGCCCAGCGTCAGCATGTCGCCCGCCACGCCGTTGCGAAGGTCGATCGCGCCGCCGCTGTTCACCGTGACCGTGCCGCCGATGACGCTCATCGTGCCTGCCGTGCCGGTAGTCGCGCCGGCCGTGGTGAGGATTCCGCCGCTGTTCACCGCCACGGGCGTGTTGCCCAGGGAACCCCCGCCCTTCAAAACGAATGTTCCGTTGGAAATCGTTGTCGCGCCGGTGTACGCATGGGCCGGATTTGTCAGGATGAGCGTCCCTCCCGCAAGGGAAAGTGCCGTCTGCCCGGCCCCGTCGCTTATCACGCCCGCATATGTGCTGGTTAATGTGCTTGTCCCAAGCACCGTCAGCGTCGATGTGGCGGCTGGGTTGCTGTTGGTAACCAGCGCGGTCGTAGCGGCGGCATCATTGAACTGGCTGACGGTAACGCTGTAGCTGTTCAGATCCATCGTGGAATTCGCCGCCAAGGTCACCGGCACACCGTTCAGGCCCGTGTTGGACCCCATTTGCATCGTTCCCGCCGAGATCGTCGCGCCCCCGGTCATGGTGTTGTTGCCGCTCAAATTCACCGTGCCGAGGCCGGTTTCGGACAATGTTCCTGTCCCGCTGACGTTCCCACCGTAACTCACCGTATCCGTGGCGGGCGTGTTGAAGATCAGGACGTGGCTGTTCGCGACATTGCCCGCAAGCGAACCGGCATTGGCCGTCCCGTCGCCGATCACCAGCGTGCTGGTGGTCCCGATGGTCGTGCCGCCGGTGGCGGTGTTGGTGCTTCCGGTAAGTACCTGGACCCCTGCTCCGGTGAGATTTAAGCCGACCGAGCCCGCGCCGTTGGTGATTGACCCGGCGTACGTCATCGTGCCCGATGCGAAAGTATCGGTAAGAATCGACGCGGTCGTGCTGGAGTCGGCGATCGTTCCACCACTTCCGGCAATTCCTCTCAATGTCAGCGCGTGGCCATTCAGGTCCAGCGTCCCGCCGTTGATCGTGGTGACGCCGGTGCCCAACGCCGTCGCGTTGCCGATTTGTAGCGTTCCATTGGCGAGGATCGTTCCGCCGGAATAGGTATCCGCGGCGTTCAGCAAAATCGCGCCGGTCCCGCTGCTGTTGATGGTCAGCGTGTTGGCGGCGGCGCCGCTGACGACCGAGGAAATCGTCAGCAGGTTCGAGGAATTGTTCGACCACGTCTGCGGGCCGCCCAACGCGATGCCGGTGGTGCTGATGACATCCGTTCCGGCCGTACTGTTGATCACGATCCCGTTGCCGGTCGCAACTCCTTCCAGCGTCAGCGTTCCGCTGCCGCCGATCGTCAGGTTCGTCGGGTCGTTCACCGTGATGCTGTCGACCGCCGTGACTGCCCCGATCGTCGTGCTGGCTTGCCGGGTGGCGCCGCTGGCGGAGAAAATGACCTGCGTCGCGCTGGTGGGAATGGCGACGGTATTGCCGTTGGCATCCACCCAGTTGGTCGAGTTGCCGCTGCTGTCGCTCCACACGCTATTCAGGTTTCCGTTCCAATATGCGATGGCGGCCGGCGCCGGAGGGCCGCTCACGGACAGCATCAGGCTGCTGCCGGACGCGAAAACGTCCAAAGTCAAGTTGGGGAATGCGTCGGGATTGTAGGTGAAATCGCTGGCGCTGATTCCGGAGGCGCCGCTGATCAGCGTGTACGTGTTGTTCGCCGCCACAGCGCCGATTTCCGCGAAATTGAGCGCCGTTGTTCCGACATCCGTGAAGCTGCTCACCGCCAGGGAGTCGCTGAGGTTGTTGGTTGCTCCGATGTCAAAGCCAAGCGATCCGCCGCCCGTGAGCGACAGGCCGCCGTTCAGAGTCAGAACATCGCCCGCCACTCCATTGCGAAGATCGATCGCGCCGCCGGTGTTTACCGTTACCAGGCCGCCGACGAAGCTCGTCGTGTCGGTCGTGGTGTTGGACGCGCCGACCGCGCTGAGGATTCCGCCGCTGTTCACGGCCACCGCCGTGTTCCCCAGCGAGCCGCCGGCCTTCAATGAAAGCGTTCCACTGGCAATCGTCGTCGGGCCGGTGTACGCGTTGGCCGCATTGGTCAGGATGAGCGTTCCGCCGCCGACCGAAAGCGCCGTCAGTCCCGCGCCGTTGTTAATCAGCCCCGCATAGGTGCTGGTTGCTGTGCTTGTGTTTGTGACCGTCAGCGTGGAAGTCGCGGCCACATTGCTATTCGTCACCAGCGCAGTGGTCCCCGATGCGCCGTTGAGCGATTTGACGGTGACGCTGTAGCTGTTGAGATCCAGAGTGCTGCCGGCCGCAAGTGTCACGGGCACGTTATCCAGGCCCGTGGCGGAGCCCATCTGCATGAATCCGGCCGTGATGCTCGCGCCTCCGCTCATCGTATTGTCGCCGCTCAGATAGACCGTGCCCGCGCCCGTTTCGGACAACGTCCCCGTGCCGCTCACGTTGCCGCTGTAAGTCACGGTGTCCGAAGCGGGAGTATTGAAGATCAGGGTCTTGTTGTCGGTGACATTGCCCGGAAGGGATCCGGTATTGGCCGTCCCGTCGCCGATCACCAGCGTGCCCGTCGAAATCGTAGTGCCGCCCGTGAATGTATTGGAACTCCCGGTGAGGACTTGAGTCCCCGTTCCGGCCACGGTGAGGGCCACTGAGCCCGCGCCGTTGGTGATGGACCCCGCGTAGGTCATCGTCGAGGTGGTGATCGTGTCGGTGATCGCAGCGGCCGTGGCGATGGAATCGGTGATCGTTCCGCCGCTGCCGGCAATTCCTTTCAGGGTGATCGCGTGGCCGTTGAGGTCCAGCGCCCCGCCGTTGATGGTGATTCCGCCCGTGCCCAGCGCCGCGGCGCTGCCGACTTGCAGCGTGCCGTTGCTTATGATCGTTCCGCCGGAATAAGTGTCGGCGCCGGTCAGCAGGATGTCGCCGGTCCCGCTGCTGTTGATGGTCAGCGCGTTGGTGCTGGCGCCGCTGACGACCGAGGATACGGTCAGGAGATTCGATGAATTGTTGGACCACGTCTGCGCCGCTCCCAGCGCGATGGTGCTCGTCCCGATGACATCGGTTCCGGCCGTGGAGCCGACTGTGATCCCCGACACGGTTCCGATCGTGAGCGATCCGCCTCCGATCGTCAGGCTCGTCGGATCGTTCAGCGTGATGCCCGCGACGGCGGTGATCGTGCCCAGGGTCGTGCTTGCATCATTGGAGGGGCTGCTCGCCGAGAAGACGACTTGTGTCGTGCTGCCCGGGACTGCGACACCGTTGCCGTTGACGTCCACCCAGTTGGTCGATGTTCCGCTGCCATCGCTCCAGACGTTATCCACGGTTCCCTTCCAATAAGCGGTGGCAGGCGCCGCCGCGGTCGCGTTGACGACCAGCGTGAGGTTGTTATTGCCGGTCGCGGTGGTCGTCAGCGTAAAGCCGGCAAACTGGTTGGGATTGAACGCGAAATCGCTGGTGCTGATGCCCGATACGCCGCTGATGAGTTTGTAAGTGTTGCCCGCGGCCAACGTGCCAAGAGACGCGAAATTGAGGGTGGTCACACCGGTGTTGTTTAAGGTGGTGATGACCAACGAGTCGTTGACGTGGTTCCCGTTGACGTCAAAACCAAGCGAGCCGCCGCCCGCCAGGGACAAGGTTCCTATCGTCAGAGTATCGGTTGCGGCCGCATCGCGAAGGTCCAGCGCACCGCCGCTGTTGACCATGACCGTACCGGCGATTTGGCTCGCGGTTCCGACGGTGGTCAGGACCGTGCCGCTATTGACGGACACCGTGGTATTACCGAGCGAGCCGCCACTGGTGAGCTGTAGAGTTCCCGTGTTGATGTTGGTCGCGCCCGTGTAAGTGCTGGTGCCGGTGAGGGCAAGAATTCCCGTGCCGGTTTTGTTGAATCCGCCGTCGGAAAGCACGCCGCTGAGGATTGCGTCCGGCGTCCCCGTGCCCCGGTTGACCTGGACGGTCTGCACCGCCCCGTTGAAGTCGATCGGATTCTGAAAATTCACCGTCTTGGTCGCCGCGGTCGCGCCCAGGATCAGCGCGTCGCCCGTCGGCACAAATCCCGCGGTATTCCATTTGACCGTTCCGAGCGCTCCGCCAAGATCGACTGTCGCATTGGCGCTGATTGCGGCGAAACCGCCGGAATTGGTCCATTGCACCTGGTTCGCGCCCGTGCCCACGCCGCGGTTGAACGCCGCCACGGTCGTCGTCAAACCCACCTCGCCCCCGTTGATGACCAGCGCGCTCGTTCCGCCGGTCGCGCCCACGCCGCCCGGCAATGCGTTGGCGCCGCTCAATTCCAATATCCCGCCCGTGACCGTGGTATATCCGTTATACGTGTTCGTTCCGGACAGATTCAGCACGCCCGTGTCCGTTTTGGTCAGGTTGCCCGCGCCGGCAAGATTCTGGCTGACAATCGCTCCGGCGATGGTCAATGTGTTTGTTCCCGTCACGTCGATCGTCGCGCCATTGCTGCCGATGCCCACCGACCGGTTGTTCGTCCCCGCCGAGCCGTTGTAGAGGCCGAACGTCGCGTTCGCTTCGAGCGTGCCGCCGTTGACGTTCACCGCCGCGCCGGTGGCCGCCGCGCCCAGGTTCGTGTTCTGCGCGATGATCAGCGTCCCTCCGTCGATCGTCGTGCTGTTGGTGAACTGGCTGGTAGCTGTCGTTGTCAACGACACCGTTCCACCCCCGCCAATGGTCAAGGCGTTTCCCGAGCCATTGGTGTCAATCGCGGTATTAATTTCAAGCATGCCCAGCGTGTCGTATTGGAAGATCGTCAGACCCGCGCTGGGCGCGCCCACAATGTCGCCCAGAGCCCCCGAGATGATCTCCGTATGCGCGCCGACGTTCGGCGTCATCAGAATCCCGCCGCCGTCCAAAGTAAGACTTGCAATGGTCAGGGATACCGTATCGTTTGCCGCGGTGTTGAAGCGGATCGTGTTGGTCTTGGCCGCGGTAAGAATGAGCGCGGTACTGGCGACGATATCCGTTTCCTGGGCCGCCGTTCCCACCGCGAAGGTGGTGCTTGCGAAATACGAAGCCGTCGGCAGGCCGACGACCTGCCCGCCGCTGCGGACCGCCCAGCTCGTGCTGTTGACCGTCACGTTCGCCAGAATATTTCCGAAGCTCAGGACCCCGTTCACCTTCGAACTGCTGCTGGCGTTTGCCTGCGTCGTCGTCATCGTCGCGCCGGTGGGCAGAATGATGTTCATCTGCCCGGCGAGGTCGTTGTTGTTTGTCAGGGAAGCCGGCGGCGCGGTCCAGTTGCCCGTGCTCATCGACAGCGTGCCGCTGCTGCCGGGATTGAGATCGATCGTCGAAAATCCCGCGGAAAGATTCACCACGCCGACGCTCTGTGAATTGGCCGCGCCTGCCTTGCCGTCGATTTCGAGCGTTCCGCCGCCCATGTTGAGCTGGCCCGCGGTGACGCCGTTGTAGAGGATGTTCGAAGTCGGCGCGCCGGCGGCGCCAAAGTTCAGGTCCAGCGTTCCGCCCCCGAAATTCGTGGTCGCCGTCGTGCCGGCGCCAACTGAGGTGTCGCCGACAGTGGTCGTGCCGGTGTAGGTGTTGGCTCCCGTGAGGTATAGCGTCCCCGCGCCGGATTTCACCAAATTGAAATTTCCGCTGATTACGCTGCTGATCGCCAGGTTGCCGTACGCCGTGTCCGCCGTCAGGTTGCCATTCAGAGCCAGGTTGACGTTGGAAATCGTTTCCTGGCTCGTGCTGCTGTTGGTGATGCTGGCAGTGCTGCCGTTGCCCAGGCTGATTGACGAGCCGTTGTTGGTGCTGAAGGTGTAAGCGGCGGCTCCGTTGAGGAAAGAGATACTGCCAATGTTGAATCCCGCGCCCAGATCGTCGTTGAGCGCCGTTCCGCTGCTGCCGGCGGCGCCAAAGTTCAGCGAATCGCCTGAACCCGGAGCGCTACCGCCCCAGTCAACTCCATCCGACCAATTATTTGTGGCCCCGTCGTTGCCGATCCACGTGTCCGACGCCGCATGCACTCTCGTGCCCAGCGTCAACCCAACTCCAGCCGCCAGCGCGGCCGCCAGTGCCCTATTCCGCTTCAACCGCAATCGTGAAAACCGCTCGCCGCGAGGCGCGTCGATTCCACGGTCGTTCTGCGCATTTTTCATTTTCTGCCCTCAAAAGAGATGAGCCAACGACATCCCGTACTCTGAGCTAGAGCCCCAGAGGCCCATAAAGATCAGCCAATATTTCGCTCTCGATACCCGGACCTGAGCGGAACAGATTTGGTGAACCAAGCGCCCGTAACACCCACGGCGCCCACAACAAGGCCGCTCAATTCGGGCGGAACATTACCATAAATGAATCCGTTCACGACCAATAATTGTGATCAGATTTATGGCATTCGTGCCAAATCCATGGAAAGATGGCGAAACCTTGAGGAGTAAAACGGCTTCAATGTGCGTCCATCCCGGTTGTCGCGCGATTGCCTTGCACTTGATCCTCGCGATGCTCTCCAACGTATGTATCAATTTGATCGACGGATCGCAGCCGAACCCACGCCGTGCGAACAGCTCGAGCCGTCGAGCGAATCCGTTTGCTTCGCTGTCAGATCGTCCACGGAACCGTGCGTGCCGCGGAAAATCGAATCACGCAGCGCTGCGACAATGTTCGTCGATGCTGGAAATGCTCATCCACACTGCGCTATTGATCGTGATCGATTACGGGGCCGATTACCGCTGGGGAACACTCTGCAACCCGCCAAACCCGAATGATGTCGGAAATGAGCCGGTATGAACATTGTCAATAGACGGCAGTCGTGCGGTGAAATGATATAATCCCGGTGAAATCCGCAGCGGTGGCGACCATTTATGTCAACCGTTCTACGCCAATCCTCAACGGGCCGAGGGACTTGCGTTCCCGAGTTGCTCTGTCCCGCGAGGGATTGGAAGGCGATTCCAACCGTAGTCGTGAATTTACGCTAGCCCAACTTCGTCAGTTAGGGAGCTGAATCGCCCCTGGCAATAGCGCCAGGGCCGATTTTGGTCGAAAGTCTTCACTACATTTCGGGCATCTTTAATCGCTCCGGCAATCTCAGACCCAGCCG
>Ga0181538_10000284_pt1 | contig 59884 bp, 52 predicted proteins | sample PEATcosm2014_Bin_40_FD_119773 | JGI IMG/M metagenome (GOLD analysis project Ga0181538, IMG submission 119773) | Peatland microbial communities from MTU Mesocosm Facility, Houghton, MI, USA - PEATcosm2014_Bin23_30_metaG | ecosystem: Environmental > Terrestrial > Soil > Wetlands > Peat | place...
GGATTGGCTACACTGTGTCATAGCAAAGGCCGTCTTTTTTTGGCGTTAACTGCTGTGTGGAAACTCAGTTATGCCATGAAAGGCGGCTTTTTGCCAGTGCCCCTGTGAGAAATGGCGGCTAAGTCGCACGTGTCGGTAGAAGCAACCGTCGGCAATTGTTCGTGCGCGAAGGGGAACGCCCACGTCAATTGCAGCGGGGCTACGAGCGATTCCGGGAAAAAGCTACCGTCGGGCCCGCGCTTGGCCAAACCCACTATTTGCAACCGAACATCTTTGGCCGGGCTCCAGCTTCGCCGGTTTCTGACGACGATATGATGATAAAGTGCCTTCTTGCCGTCGGCCCGGAAATTCAAGTCGCCTCGGCCGGCGCGAAGAGAGAGTTCGATCTGTGGGCCTGCGAACCAGGTTCTGACTTTATCGCCCCAGACGGCTAGTATGGCGACGGCAGCGCTCATCGCCGCTGATGCCCACTGGGCAAGATTTCCCACTTCCATAGTCAACGAACCACTTTAGCATTCACGCCACGCGCTCACCAGTGGTTCACATTATTGCTGCAAGAGGCCGCGAGGTTCGAGTTGCGTGGTACGTCACGACCGCCGCGGACCTTATCAGAGCGGTTCTTCTCATTCCCCCGTTCCGAGCGACTCGATCATCGTCGCGGCTGAGATAGCGTTATCGCATCACTCCCGCGATGTCCCCCGTCATGTCAGTTTGACCCAACACGCCCGGCCGTCGAAGCGGAGCCAACGGGAGCGCCAAGTCCCGATCTGAGAGATTATGCTCAGATCGGAGTTCCTGCGAAAATGCTTGTCGGGAGGGCTGTCTTAACGCCCATGGCCCCTCCACCCCCTTCATTTCCGTGCCTCTGCTGGGTCGTCCATGCGCGGAGACGGCGCGCCGCTGCGCGATTCGTGGGCGGTGGCGGGGTCGAAAATGCGCTTGTCTTCGGGGAGAGCCTGGTAGCGGGCCGGGTCCGGGCGGGAAGCGAAACAGTCGCTCAGGTCGGATGCGGTTTGATCGAAGAGATTTAACGGCGGCACATGCAACAGCCGGAAGATGGTCTTGAGCAGGCCGGGGAAGCTGGTGTTGGTGTGTGAGACGTAGTTCTTTTTGAACCACGGACCGGCGCAGAGCAGGACCGTGCGGTGCGCGTCGATGTGATCGACGCCGCCTTGCGCATTGTCTTCGGTGACGAACACCGCCATCTCCTTCCACCATTTCGTGCCCGAGAGGTATTCCAGAATGCGGCCCAGGGCCAGATCGTTGTCCACAACGAAGGATTCCCGGTAGGGATAACCGTCCTCGGGACGCGCATCGGCCATGTGGTCGTTGGGCAGATGAATGAACAGGAATTGCGGCAGGTCCGAGCCTGTGCCGACGTACTTTTCGGCGATCTCATGAATGAACTGCGAGGCGCGGTATTGGTCCGGGATGTTCATGTCGAAACCCGGATACTGGCGCGAGGTGTTGCGGTAGAGGGGCTCCGGCATGGGCACATTGGTGAGAAAGCGGGCGCCGGTGGGTTCGAGATCGCCGCTCTCGTCGACTCCCGCCAGCTCGAATCCTTCGCCGAAGTTGTAAAAAAATATGCCGTACCGCGCAAAATGGTGCCAGATGGTGCCGGCCTCGAGTTGTTCCTCGGGATGCACGGAAGAAGCCGATCCGGCGAACAGCAGCCGGCCGGGTGCGGCGCCCAGCCGAAAATCCTTCTTCTCGCTGTAGGCCGCCAGCAGCGAGCTTTCCGTCCACGCGTTAGGATACGACCCAACCAGCCAATGGTGCCCGCCGGCGCTCACGTCCGAATCGGCGTAGAAGTTGTCGCTGAAAGTCCACTGCCGCGCAATCGCGTGGTGATTAGGAGTCACCTCGAGGTCCCTGATGCTGAGGCGCTTCCCGTGACCGTCGAGATAACCGCGGCTGCCGAACCGCGCCATTTGGGGCGAACCCACGGCCCGCCCGTTGGATGCCTCGCGGATGTCTCCGAAGACTTCGTCGTAAGTGCGGTTCTCCTTCACAATGAGGACGACGTGGCGGATGCCATCGGGTAACGCCCGTGGCGCGTCGGGACGAGGCGCGAATCCGTCGGCTTGCATGACGAACGCCGTGTGCGCCGCCAGCTCCTCTGCGCGCGGGAGCGGAAAAACAGAAACCGAGCCTTGGCGCAATTCGCTGGGAAGAATTCCGTTGAACGCCGCCCACAAGGAGACACTCGGCCCAACACCATTACCTTTGGCGTTGGTCACGAAGGCGTTCTCGCGATCGAGGGCCACGCGCGTGGGAAACCAGCCCACGGGAAGGTGCCCGACAACCCGCCGCTGGCGCGTATCGACGACGCCGACAGCGTTGATTCCCGCCTCGGCCACCAGCAGCCAGCCGGATTTTTCATGGTATGCCATCCCGATGGGCAGCACGCCGCGCAGGGTTTCCAGGCCTGGAATGCGAATGGGAATCTCGGCTTCCACACGGTTGGCGGCGGCATCGATCACGGTGATGGAATCGTCGTTGGCATTGGAGACGAACACCTTCCCGGCGGCGGCCACGATGCCCGACGGGCTGCTTCCGCCGTAGCTTTGTTCGCCGAAGGGAATTCCCGTGCGAATGAAGGTCTCCACCTTGGGAGCGGCGGGGCTGGAAACGTCCACCACGCAAACCGAATTGGACTCGAGCACATTCGGATCGCCCAAGCCGGGAACCATGACCGGGCCGCGCTCGGTCTGGCGCTCGACACCCGCGGCAGCCTCGGCGCTGGGAAATCCGAAAGCCGGGAACGGCAGGCCGGTAGCCCGCGCCTGTTGCGGATCCGCTCCGGGGATGGCGCGGTATTCGAACATGCCGAGGTTGGTGACGTAGAGCTTGCGCCGGTCGGGCGAAAGCGCCAGCGCAAAGGGCAGCCGGCCAACCCGCACCGATGCCAGCACCTGGCGCGAGCGCGTGTCAATCACCGCCACGCGAAAATTCGCCTGGTCCACCGCATAGAGAATGTTGCGCTCGGCGTCGAACGCCAAATCACCTGTGAAGCTGTCGCCAAAGCCGCCCTGGTTGAGGTCGATCACGCGGCGCCGCTGGCTGGACCAGTCGAACAAGCTGATGCGTCCGGAATTGCCTTCCGAGGCAAAGACGGCGTGCTCGCTGGAGAGCGCCAGCCCCATGAACACGCTGCGCCAGTCGCGGGCGTCAAACTCGTCCAGCATATCGATGGAGCGGGCTACCAGTTGGCGCACTTCCCAGCCGCCCCCCTTACCGCGCTCCATGACCGTCAGGGAATTCCTACCCGGCCCTCCGTTGGAGGTGACCACGGTCCTACCCGAGGCGCTTACTACTAGCCCGAAAGGACCAGAACCGGTGGGTTGCTGCTCTCCCAGCGGCGTGATGATGCGGCCGCCGGGCAGGATCGACGAGGCGGGGGTGCCCACTGGGCCCCGGAGGGCGGGGCGTATGCCGGCCGGCGCGGAGTAGGTCTGTGCGACGAGGGGGAGGCTGAACGTCAGAAGCGCCGACGAGAAGCGCCATGCGGCGGGCACTTCTCCATCATAATCGGCGGAAACCGGAAGTGCGTCATCTGGAATCCAACATGGCGAAGAATGCCACAGTGCCACCCTATATCAAAACCACTCGAAGATACCCCTTATCTTTAGTGACACCCGCCACTTGTGGAACCGCTCGAAGGGGTCGCGAAAGGGGGCTGCGATTTGGCACGCCAAATGCTTTTTGGTTATCCTGAGTTTAAGGTTCGTGGCATCGAGGGCGTCATTATCGAAGATGCACGCGCGCCTCAGCCATTGGACAAGAGGGTAGAGGGAAACCGTCTAAGGAGGAGACTAATGGCATCCAGCATTGCAAGGGCGGCACCTCAGAATGCATTGGAAGACCCACTTGCGTTTCTGCCGTGCTCGAGGATCGCGGAGTTCAGGAAGGGTCAGCTAATCTACAGCCAGGACCAGCCTTCCACCAGCATCTATCTCGTGATCGAGGGCAAAGTGAAGGTTTCGCGGACGGGGAATGACGGCCGCCAGGTAGTAGTGGACATCTATCAGCCCGACGAGTTCTTCGGTGAATCGGCCCTCCTGAATCTTCCACACCGGTGCGAACAGGCCGCTGCTCTCGACAACACCAGGCTGATGGCGTGGTCGACCGCGGAAATCGAGGACATGGTCGCCAAACGGCCGCGGCTGGCGGTGGCGCTGCTGCAAATCCTGGCCAAGCGCTCGATCGATTTCACGGAGCGGATCGAGAGCTTGTCGGTGGACAATATCGCGCGGCGCCTGGCTCGCTCGCTCATCCGTTTCGCCGACCGTGAGGGGACGCGCGGAGACAACGGATCGGCCCGCATGGCGCCGCTCACGCACGAGCTGCTGGCGCAGTACGTCGGCACCTCGCGCGAGATCGTGACGCATTACATGAACCAGTTCCGGAAAGACGGTCACCTGGAGTACTCGCGGAGAGGCATCGTCCTCGACCGCAATGCTCTCGGCGAGTGGCTGCGGCAGGGCGCGTAGGCGGCTGGGTCAAAATGTGGTCCGGGCCGTTTGCGCGGTCCCTGCGGAATCGGCGATCTGGGCTTGGAAGGCACTGACCTGCGAAGGGTCTCCCGTCACGGGGAAGACGGCCGTCAGCAGAAAGACGCCGCCCAGACCCGAACTCTGAAAATAACTTGTGAAACTGGCCGTGGCGTCGGCGGTAATCGCCCCCGGCGCAACGGTGTTGCCGGCGGCGTCGAAGAACGTGAAGGTGAGCAGGCCGGCCGTGCGGGTGTTGTCGAAGCCCGTCACCTGCACTTCGACGCCGGTCGCGGACCGCACGCCCTGGACCGAAGTGATTCCCACGGTAGCGGGCAGGATGGTGATATCTTGCTGGGCCGTCACCCCGCCTAATGTCGCGGTGAAGGTGAGTGCGCCCGCCGTGGTGCCGGTCTGAAAAAGCGCCGTGAGTTGATCGCCGAAGTGTCCCTGGGTATCGCCGGGCGAGACGTTGAAGGTGGCCGTTCGCAATCCCGAGGCGAACACGATGGCGGCATCGTCCGGGAGCCCTGAGGCAGGCTGAAAGTCGAGCGTCAGCGTTCCGTTCCCGCTGGTCTTGGATGTTGCGTCGAGCGTGACGGTGACCGCTCCCTGCTGGTCGCTCAGGATCTGCGGAAGACTGATCGAGAGGCCCGGGGTGGGCAGGGACGGCGGCGGTGGAGGAGGAGGCGCGACGCCCGTCCCGGTGAGCGTGCAGGTGCTGCCGCCAACGACCAGCGAGCCGGTGCGGACGCCCGTGGCGGTGGGAGTGAACTGCACATAAAAGTCGGCGCTCTGGCCTGGCTGGACCGCCTGACCGCTGGGCACAGCACCGCTCATCAAAGCGAAGTCGCCGGCCGAAACCGCGATCGCCGGCGCCGTCAGGACCACGGTTGTCTGGTTCACAACGGCGAAATGGCGCGCGATGCTGGAACCGAGCTCGACCGAGCCGAAATCCACCGGGCCCGCGCCGAGCGGCTGGAGACCCGCACCCGAGTCTGCTTCGTAGGTCAACTGCACGCCCGTCCCAACCAGCGCGTAGGTTTGGCTGCCAATCACCAGCGAGCCGCTCCGCGAGCCCGCGGCCGTGGGACCGAAACGCACATCGAAAGCGGCGCTTTGGTTGGGCTGGAGCAGCATACCGCTGGGCGCGACGCCGCTCAAAGCGAAATCGCTCGCCGCAACCGAGATGGCCGGCACCGTCAGGACTACCGCCATCTGGTTCACGGCCACGAAGTGGAGCACCGCACTGGAACCGAGCTGGACCGAACCGAAATCCACCGGCGCCGTGCCTAGCGGCTGAAGACCCGCTCCCGTATTCACCCCGTAGGTCAGCGCCGGCAGCACAGTGGCGAGCAGCAGAAGCGAAACTCCTCCCGACTGCAACGACGCGCTGTAGGAGCCGGCGCCCGGGGCGAGAAAAGTCACGGTGAAATCCACCGTCGCTTGCGGACCGAGCGCAAACGGAGGCGCCGGCCCATTCAGCGTAAACCCGACGCCGGCCACCGACAGCACGGTCACCGTAGCCGCGGCGCTGGACGTGTTTTGCAAACGAAACCGGGCGGCGGCTGCCTGATTCGGGTAAACCGAGCCTAGATTGTAGACGGCCGGCGCGGCCACCTCCGCGATGCCGTTCACCACGAAGAGGCTGAACTGCCCATAAACCGCGGGCGCGAGTGAAGCCGCAAGCAGCAGCACGCGAAGTAATCGTGCGCTCATGGCTTCCCCACCGTGATGGTCGGCGCCCCGATGGTCAAGCTAACCGTCGGAACGGGTGCGGGAGGAGCTGACAGAGCTGCTGGAGCCGCCGGCGCAGGGGCGCTCCCGGACTTTCCCGCGACCAGGATTCCCGCCGCCGCGCCGCCGGCCGCCAGCACCGCCACCACGATCCACTTTCGATATCCGTGGGAATTGCCGGCAGTGGCGGGGTGCCCTCCGGCCGCGGCCCCGCTTCCCGGCTCGGCAATGTACTGGGAGGACACCATGCCGGCGCGCGCCTGCTCTTTGGACGCCACGATGCGAATCTGGAAAGGTCCGGGAGCGCGGTTCAACTGCAAGCCATGCACGCTGGCATGTCCATGGCTGTCGGTGACCGCCACTTCCGTCCGCATGCCGTTGGCGAAAACGCCGCCCGGGCCCTCCTCGGGAAGGTGAAAACTGACGGCCGCGCCTTCCACGGGCTTCCCGGTTTCGTCGGTGACTTCCACGGTCAGCGGGCGCGTGCTGCGCGACCCGGGAGCGTGTACCGCCCCGTCGCCCTCGATGACGCGGATCTGAAGAATGGCGACTTGAGCCGTCGCCGTGCAACTAAGCGCTAGGACAAACGCCGCTGCCAGACAAACTCTAGGGATGTGTACTGGAGTAGTGACGCGGTCAACCGGACTTTCTCACTAATATTACGGTGATATTGTCCGGGCCCCCGGCTTCTTTGGCCGCCTCAATCAAGCGGTGGCAGCTATCTTCCAGAGTCCAGGCGTTCGCTCCGCCGCGCAGGATCTGCTCGATTCGATCCGCATCCAGAACGCCGTGCAGCCCGTCGCTCGAAATCAGCACCAGCGCGCCCACCTTCAAGGGCACGCAATAGTAGTTCACGGTGAGCGGCGCGCTGGCCCCAATGGCCATGGTCAGCACGTGCCGCATGGGATGATTGCGGAGGCTCTCCTCGTCCAGCCCGAGCGGCCGGCCGACTTCGTTGACCCAGGTCTGGTCGTGGGTGATGGCGCGGAAGCCGCCGTCATCCAAGAGATAAGCGCGGCTGTCTCCTACGCTGGCGATGAAGAGGCCTTCCTCGGTTTCGAGCGCCACCACCAGGGTGGTGCCCATGCCTTCCAGGTTGGGGTCGTGCTGCGCCGCTTCGAACACGCGGCGGTTGGCTTCCTCGACAGCTTTCCGCAGCACCTGGGAATCGCGGTGCTGGGCCTGGAGCACCATTTCCGCCACGGTATCCACGGCCAATTGCGATGCCCGCTCGCCGGCTTGGGCGCCGCCCATCCCGTCCGCCAGCACGTACAGTCCCAGCTCCGGTTTGATCAGGCAGTAGTCTTCATTATTCGCTCTTACGCAGCCTTGGTCCGACAACGCGAAGGCTTCCAACATTCCCACTACTCCCTTCAGGCATACCGCTACACGCTCAAACTGTAACACGGGGTTAGCCGTGCCTGGAACCGCAACCGCAATTCTAGCCGATGGCAAGCGGTAAAATGGTGCTACTCTCCCCATGCTTTGGAAACGCCTCCGGCTGACGCTCGAAATGATCAAGTTCGAGCATTCGGTCTTCGCCCTGCCGTTCGCCCTCACCGGGGCTCTGCTGGCTTTTCGCGAGAGCGGCTCGAGCGCGGGGGAAGTTGCGCGCAAGCTGCTGTGGATCGTGGTGGCGATGGTGTGCGCGCGCTCGGCGGCCATGGCCTTCAACCGGCTGGTCGATTTCGAAATCGACGCGCGCAATCCGCGCACCAGGATGCGGCACCTGCCCACCGGTCTGCTGTCGCGCGGGTTCGCCTGGGGGTTCGTGGCGGCAGCGTCGGTCATCTTCTTCCTGGCCGCCGGCCAACTGAACCGGCTGTGCCTGCGCCTCGCCCCGGTGGCGCTGGGCACGGTGTTTCTCTATTCCTTCACCAAGCGGTTTACCTCTTTCTCGCACCTGGTGCTGGGGTTCTGCCTGGGAATCGCGCCCGCGGCCGCCTGGATCGCCGTGCGCGGCTCGCTGGACCCACGCATCCTCTGGCTCACCGCCGCGGTGACCTTCTGGACCGCCGGTTTCGACGTCATTTACTCCTGCCAGGATTACGAATTCGACATCGCCGAGGGCCTCTACAGCGTGCCGCGCGTTCTGGGCATCGCGGGAGCTTTACGGGCAGCGCGGGCGATGCACGCGCTGATGGTGGTCTGCCTGCTGGCCCTGGTCCACACGCTGCACCTCGGGGCCCTGGCGCTGGCCGGCGTGGGCGCCATTGTGGTGCTGCTGGTATACGAGCACAGCCTGGTGAAGCCGCACGACCTTTCGCGCGTCAACGCCGCCTTCTTCACCATGAACGGGTATGTGAGCGTGCTATTCTTTTTATTCTGGGCTGCTGATATACTCCTCCTTAAACCGGGCGCCTGAAGTATGCAAGTGGTAATCGACGATTGTCGTCTTGTCCCTATCCGCGGTAAGGTCGAGGCGGGCGAGCGGCTCTCTTTCGACGACGGCGTGGCGCTCTATCGCACCTCGGACATCCTGGCGCTGGGCTACCTGGCCAACCTGGTGCGCGAGCGGCTCCACGGCAACGTCGCCTTTTTCAACGTGAACCGCCACATCAACCCCACCGACGTCTGCGTTGCCAGTTGCCGCCTGTGCGCCTTCGGCAAGCGCGTGCGCGATCCCAAGGCCTACACCATGTCGCTCGAAGAGGTGTGGCAACGCGCCGGCGAGGGCTGGAGCGAGGCGGTCACCGAGTTCCACATCGTGGGCGGCCTGCATCCCGAGCTTACGCTGGACTGGTACTGCGAGATGCTGCGCGGCCTGAAGCAGCGTTTCCCGAGGGTCCACCTGAAGGCCCTGACCATGGTGGAGATTGCCTACCTGGCGCGGCGCACTAAGATCCCGGTGCGCGAGACGCTGGAGCGCCTGCGTGACGCGGGCATGGATTCGCTGCCCGGCGGCGGCGCCGAGATCTTCAACGAGCGCGTCCGGCGCATCATCTGCGATCATAAAATCGACGGCCGGGAGTGGCTGGAAGCTGCCCGCGCCGCGCACCAGTTGGGTCTCCCCTCGAACTGCACCATGCTTTACGGCCACATCGAAAACGAGGAGGACCGCGTGGACCACCTGATCCGCCTGCGAGAGCTGCAGGACGAAACCCACGGTTTCGTGACCTTCATCCCGCTGGCCTTCCATCCCGACAACACGGCGCTCCAACACATCCCTAAAACCACGGGTTTCGCCGACATCAAGAACATCGCGGTAGCGCGCCTGATGCTGGACAACATCCCGCACATCAAAGCATACTGGGTGATGATGACGCCGCGGATCGCGCAGATCGCACTGCGCTTCGGCGCCGACGATATCGACGGCACCATCGTGGAGGAACGGATTTACCACGACGCCGGAGCTACCACTACGCAGGGTCTGCGGCGCGCGGAGTTACTGCAACTGATCCGCAAGGCGGGCCGCGAGCCGGTGGAGCGGGATACTCTGTACCGGCCGGTCGAGCGGACGGAAGCCACGTTCACGGTGCTGGTGTAGCGTGGCGCCGGAAGGTGCGCGATGAGACTGGACGATCTAAACCGCCGCGATTTCCTGGCGACGGGAACGGGCCTGTTCGTGTTTTCCCATGCCGGACCGTTGGACGCCCAGCAGCCCGCGACCAGCGCCGGGCGGAGGTCGTACCCCACGGATTTCAACGCCTACCTGCGCATCGGCGCAGACGGCCGGGTAACCTGTCTCGTCGGGAAGGTCGAGATGGGGCAAGGCGAGATGACCGCGCTGGCGCAATGCCTTGCCGACGAACTCGACGTGGCATACGATTCGGTGGACATGTTGATGGGCGACACCGAGCTTTGCCCGTGGGACTCGGGGACAGGCGGATCGACGTGCATACAGATGTTCAGTTTCGTACTCCGGCGGGCGGCGGCTGAGGCGAGGGCGGTCTTGCTCCAAATGGCGGCCGAGCAACTCCAGGCGCCGGTGGAGCGCCTCAAGGTCGACGCTGGGGTGGTCACCGACCCGGCTGAGGGCAAGCGGATCGCCTACGCACAGATCGTCCGAGGAAAGCGCATCGAGCGCCACTTGGGAAATGCACCGTTGAAATCCCCGGCGGAATTCCGCCTGATTGGCCGGGCACAACCGTGGAAGAGCGCGGCGGACATGGTCACCGGCAAGACAAAATACGCGGGCGACATCTCCGTTCCAGGAATGCTCTGCGCGCGGATTCTGAGGCCGCCGGCGCATGGCGCGACTCTGAAGAACGTGGATACAAGCGCCGCGGAGAAGGCGGGCGCCCGCGTGGTGCGGGCCGGCGATCTGATCGCCGTTCTCGATGAGCGGCGCGACGTGGCGGACGCCGCGCTCCGGCTCGTCAAGGCGCAGTTCGACCAACCCCCGGCGGGCCCGGACGATCGAACGATATTCGACCATCTCATCAAGACCGCGCCGCCGGCCACACTGGTGGGGGAGAGCGGCGACCCGGCGGAAGGCGAGAAACTGGCCGCCCACATAGTCGAGGAGACTTATCTCAACAGCTACGTGGCGCACGCGCCCATCGAAACGCATTCCGCGGTGGCCGCCTTCGAAGATGGCAAATTCACCATATGGGCGAGCACGCAGTGGCCGTTCCAGGTGAAGCAACAGGTCGCGGAAGCGCTGGGTGTTTCGCCGGAAAGCGTGCGCGTCATTGCGCCGGTGGTGGGGGGTGGATTCGGCGGGAAGAGCGCCACAACCCCCACGGGCGCGCGGCAGGTGCATGAAGCCGCGCGATTGGCAAGGGCCGCGGGCAAGCCGGTACAGGTGGTGTGGGACCGTGCGGAGGAGTTCTTTTACACCAACTTCCGGCCGGCTGCCGTGGTGAAGATCCGCGCGGGTCTCAGCGGCGCGGGCAAGATCGTCTCCTGGGTGTATGAGGTTTTGGGCGCCGGCAACCGCGATTCCATCTCGGTTTACGACATTCCCAATCAGCGCACCACCTCAGCCGGCGGTTGGCAGGACACAGCGAATCCTCCCGGCATGCACCCGTTTGGTGTCGGGCCTTGGCGAGGACCGTCGGCCAACACGAATACGTTCGCACGCGAATCGCACCTGGATGTGCTGGCGGCCAAGGCGGGTGTAGACCCGGTGCAGTTCCGGCTGAACCACCTGACCGACGCGCGCTTGCGGCGCGCACTGGAAACCGCGGTCGAGCAGTTCGGCTGGAAACCGGCCAGGGCGCCGAGCGGGCGCGGCGTAGGCATGGCCTGTGGAACCTACAAGAACGACAGCCGCACGGTTACCATGGCCGAGGTGGCCGTGGATAAGCGGACGGGGCACGTGCAGGTGAAGCGTGTGGTCTGCGTGATGGACCAGGGCCTCGTGGTCAATCCGGAAGGCTCCCGGCTTCAACTGGAAGGCGGGATCATCATGGGGTTGGGGTACACGTTGACGGAGGAGATTCACTTCAAGGGCGGCGAGATTCTGGAGCGCGACTTCGACACCTACCACATTCCGCGCTTCTCGTGGGCGCCTAAGATCGAGACGTTCCTGATCGACAATCCTTCAATGCCGCCGGTGGGATGCGGCGAACCGCCGGCCATCACTGTGGGCGCGCTGATCGCCAACGCGATCTTCGATGCTGTAGGCGTCAGGCTGCTCCATCTGCCGATGACGCCCGAGCGGGTGCGAGCGGCGATTCAACGGGCATAAGCGGAGGCCTTCAAATTGAGATCGAAAGGTGATACTATCCTGTTCTAATCCAGGTGAAGACGAGGGCCTGGATTGACCGCTAGGAGAGATCGTATGACAAAAGGGTTACCGCGCAGGAGTCTATTCCAACTGGCCGGCGCCGCGGCGTTGCTGCGGAGCCGCATCGCTCTGGCTCAACAAGCACCGCCTCCAGGTGGAGCGCCCGTCCCCGGCCGCTCGGGGGCTGGGCGGGGCAGGGGGATGGGGATGAATAACGGCGCGAATCCCGAACCGTTTCCCGAGCTGGAGCGGCGCGCCACCGTGGCGCTGACCCAAGGCGAAGACCGGCGCAAGAACGTGTACAACGCCTTGATGGCCGTCGACAAGGACCTCCAGCCGAAGTTGAGGACCAGGAAATATGTGGTCATCAAGCCGAACTTCGTCAACACCGTGAACCAACTGGCCGGGAGCCATGTCGATGCCGCGCGCGGCATTCTGGATTACCTCGCGGAGCGCTTCAAGGGGCCAGTGGTAATCGCCGAATCGTCGGCGGGCAACACCCAGCAAGGGTTTGACAACTTCAAGTTCACCGCCTTGCCCGCGGAATACAAGAGCCAGAAAGTGCAGCTTATCGACCTGAACGCGGAGGCTAAGTTCGAACGGATTACGGTGCTGGACAAGGACCTGCATATCGTTCCGATGCGGCTGGCGGCGCGGCTTCTGGATCCGGACGCTTTCGTCATCTCCTCCGCCATGCTGAAAACGCACAACACCGCTATTGCGTCTCTGTCGATCAAGAACATGGTGCTGGGAGCGCCTCTGCACGAGGCGCCGGGCGAGATGCCGCGGTGGAACGAGAAGCGCAAGTTCCATGTGGGCCTCCGCATGACCCACTACAACATGCTTCTGACCGCCCAGCGGCTGGCGCCCAGTTGGGGCGCTTCAGTGATCGATGGTTATGAGGGGATGGAAGGAAACGGCCCCAGTTCAGGGACGCCGGTGGCCTCCCGGCTGGCTTTGGCGTCGGCGGATTTCGTGGCCACGGACCGCGTGGCCGCGGAGTGCATGGGAATAGATCCGGAGTGGATGGGCTATGTGAAGTACTGCGGGAATCTCCACCTGGGCCAGTTCGATCCGGCCAAGATCGACGTGATCGGCGCGAAGGTGGCGGACGTCAAGAAAACGTACCGCATGCACGCAGATATTGAGCAAGAGTTAGACTGGCGAGGCCCCATGACGGAGCTACCCTTCAACCTCGGGTGGGTGACGCCGGTCGGCGACGAGCGCCTGGCATAGCTGGTAGTTTACGGCAGCGGCTTTTCCCGTTGCAGCAGGTGCAGGATATTGCCGTCGCAGTCGGTGAAGAACACCAGCGCGTTTCCGCCCTTCTTCTCCGGCTCGGTCAGGAATGAAACGCTCTTGCCTTTCAACCGCTCGTAAACCGCGTCAAAATCCGTCACCGCGATCGCCAGGTGCCGCAGCCCGGCGGCCTTCATGTCCGGCGCAGCCGGCGGTGCGCCGTAGGCCTCGATGATCTCAATCATCGACCCGTCCGAGGCCTTCAGAAACGTCGTCTTGCTGCTCGCCGACTGGTAGTTGATGACAAAGTCGAGGTGTTCCACGTACCAGCGAGCCAGCTTGTGCGGATCGGGCGACGCGATGGCGGTATGTTCAATGCCTTTGACCATACCCGGATTGTAGCAGTGCAGCCTGCGGGCTGCCGCCGCGGCGGGCCCTCATCCTCACGTGCAGCCACCCGGCCCACAGCGCCCGCGCCCTACCCGCTGAGGATCCGAGCGCCGAAGCCCGAACTCTTCGCGGTTCCGTTGTCACTCAAACTGTACGACAGTACTATCGTAAAGTCTCCCGTCGGTGGACCAAAGGCTGACCGTGCACTGTTTGAGGCTGGTGAACGGCGAGCTGGAATACAGCACAAAATTCAACGTCGCGTTCTGGCCGGCATTGAGCGTCTGCGATTGCGCCGCCACGGGGATGATTCCGGTGGTGCACTGGGAGACGGAGGCAATAAAATCTGCCTTGTAATCACCGGCGTTCCAGATCACCACCGTCATGTTGTTCGTGTGTGCGACCGTCGGTTGCGCTTGGGCGGATTTGATCGCTCCAATGGAATCCGTTATATCTTCATTGAGCGCCACGGGAAAAGCTGCCGAATTGGTCTGCAATGTGAGCAAGGAGTCGGACATCAGCTTTATTATCACGGCATTGACTGGGCAGGAAGCAGGATTGGCCTGGCAGGTAGGATCCGACCACGTGCTATACAGCGGTACGCTGGGCGAGACCGTAACCTGGTACGGAGTTCCTGTCCCCTGGGCCAGGTTCACAATCACGCTGTAGTCGCTGGCGGTTCCGGAAGGCCCGGGCTGCTTCGATATCTGTGCGTGATAGACAGACCCCGGCCCGGACGTCGAAGTGTAAAAATCCAATGTCACAGTCTGTCCCGCGGTCAGATTGACCATGAAAAGCGTTTGCTCCTGGCAAGTCGGCACCACCGGGTTGCACCCTTGATATGAGGGGATCCAGCCCACCAGCCCGCTCATATAGCTCGTTGTTACCAGGGTAATATCCAGCCTTGCTGGTTGGCTGGTGGTGGTGCTCTCCTTGCTGTCCAGCGCCACCGAGGTGGTTGGGGCCGCCGCAGCCGCCGTCACCTGTATCCCGTAGTTTATCCCGCCGTTGGACCTTGCTCCCGAGACCCAGTTCTGCACCACGCTGGTGACATCCACCGTCACATACATGCCGGAAGCGGCCACCGGCACGTTGGTCGCAAAGGCTGCAAACGCGGCCGGCTTGGTGTTGTAGGTGACCGTGCTTTCCGTCCACGGCGACTCGATTTGCGCGAAGTCCAGGCCGCCGGCCACCAGCGCTTTGTCGACGTACACCGTCAGCGTGGCCTTCCCGATGTTCGCCTGCGCGGCGCCCGCCAGGCAGGTCAAATCGAACTGGATGAGGCCCGCGTTGGCGGACGTCGCTCCCGGGCCCACCGAGATGGTGCCCAGGTTTCCGAAATTCAGCGCCGGGTTGGCCGGGCTGACATAGGTATCCGCCGCCACCGGGCATGTTACCGCCCAAGCGGCTGGCGCCAGCAACAAGGAAGCCGCCCATGCTACCAGGTGAAGCTTCCTCCACCGCTTCCGTATCGTGAACATATAGACCTCCAGCTATTGCAATGACAATGTCAGTTAGGAAATCCGTGCTTATCGGCGCACTACCGGGCTCACCCCGGCATGCTTCCGGCGCGCTAACAGCGCGACGAGTCCGAGCAACGCCGCCAGCAAGAGCCCCGAGGCAGGTTCCGGAACGGGCGCGGGCGCCGCCGCATCGACTGGCCCGATGGTGAAATCGAAATATGACGACCGTGGGTACCCCCCTGGATCGATAAAGGGACCTCCGGTGAAGTTCCCGGTTCCGTCCAGCGCGAAGCCGTCGGCCAAAGTGGGGCCATTGGGAGTGTTCTCCTGCTCCGTGACCACCACGAAGTAATTGCCCGCCGAGCCCAATGCCGCCTGTACATAAGCGTCCAGGCACAGGCCGCTCACGGGATCCAGCGCCCGTCCGCCGGTAGCGCAATTGTAGGGAGGGACGCCGCCTACGACGCCGCCGGCGTCGTAGGCCAGCAGGTCGCCGGCGCTATCGAACAGCGACAACACCGGGGCGAAGCCGCCGCCGGGCACGGTATTGCCCAGCGGGTCGACGCCTCCCGCGTAGGACCACGATTCCAAGTTCACCGTGGCGGGCGACGCGATGGTGAAGACGAAGTCGGCCTGGTTGTCATCCTGTATGAAATTGCCGGAGAAGCTGAAATACATGGGATCTGCCGGCGCCTGAGCGGCCGCAGCCAGAATCAGAGCGAGGATTCCAAACGATCGCATAGGGTTGCCGTTTTCGAAATCGGAATCATTGTAGAAGATTGGAAATCCTCTGTCAATGCAAATATCGAACAACAAGACCTGAAAGTACTACGTTTTCAAGTACTACGCGTTCAAGTACTTTTCGCTGCTAAAATGTTCGCGTGGCTCCAAAGGAGGAGTACTCGCGGGCGGACGTGCGCCGCCAGTTCGGGATCTCCGCGCGCCAGCTTCGAAGCTGGGAGCGCCGGGGATTGATCGCCGCCGCCAAGTCCTACTCCTTCTCCGACCTCATTGCTCTCCAGACCCTCATCAAGCTGAGCGAGAAGCACATCCGGCCGCGCCAGATCGGCCGCGCGCTGGAGTCGCTGCGCGAAAAACTCGACTGGGTCAAGCAGCCGCTGTCGGAGCTTCGCATCGTCTCCGACGGGAAAAAGATCGCGGTCCACCTCGCGGGCCAGAAAATGGAGGCCATCAGCGGGCAGATCCTTTTCGATTTCGACGCCGCCGTGCTGGGCGGGGTCAAGAGCTTTCCTGACCGCAAGCGCGCGGTCGATCGGACACGCGAGGCGGAATCCTGGTTCCAGAAGGGACTCGATCTCGAAGAGACCGGCGCTCCCATCGAACAGGCCATCGAAGCCTACCAGAAGGTGCTCGAATTGAACCCTGGCGCCGCCGGCGCGCTGGTCAATCTAGGCACCATCCATTACCGCCAGCGCCAGTTCGCCCAGGCCGAAACGTATTACAGGGAAGCCATTGACGCCGACCCCGGCTACCCTCTGGCCCAATTCAACCTCGGTAACCTCTACGACGAGCAGGGCCGCGTCGAAGAAGCCTTTGAACACTACCGCCGGACCCTGGAGATCAACCCCAACTACGCCGACGCCCACTTTAACCTGGCGCTGCTGTGCGAGCGCACCGGCGACCCGCTGAAGGCCGTGCACCACTGGAAGGCGTATCTGAAACTGGACCATTCGGGGCAGTGGGCCGAGATTGCGCGGCGGCAGTTGGAACGGCTGCGGCAGGCGACCGTGGTTCACTCCCGGTAAGCGCGCGGTTTCCGCTATCCTGAGATTCTGGAGCCACCAATTTGAATCGCATTCTTCTGGCGTTTCGCTGCTTTTTCAACATCCTCTTTCACGGTGCGCTTTCCGCGGACGCGCTCGGCGCGCTGAAACTGGTGCGCCGCGAGCAGGCAGCACCGGGCGGGGTGCCCTCTGGGCCCGGCACCGCGCCGGGCGTCCCGTCGAGGACGCCGGCCGACGGCGCGCTGCAGATTTTGACCATCCTCCAGCGGGATTCCCGCTTGGTGGATTTCCTGATGGAGGATATCGCCGCGTACTCCGACGACCAGGTGGGCGCGGCGGTTCGCGAGCTTCACGATCAATGCCGCGACTCCCTGACGCGCTATGTCTCATTCCAGCCGGTGATCGACGGCGTCGAAGGCACGCCTGCCAAGGCGCCCTCGGGCGACCCGAAGGCGGTCAGGTTCGTCGGCAACGTTCCAGCCACGCCACCCTCCGGCGGCACCTTGCGCCACAAAGGATGGCGCGCGGCGAAGGTGGATCTTCCGGACCTGGCGGCCAAAGAGGATACCAGCATCATCGCGCCCGCGGAAATCGAGATCGAGTAGAGCGCCGCATGAAGATCGGCATCGACTTGGGCACCACCAACTCCGCTTTTGCCTATATCGACGAAGGCGAGGCGGGGGACCGTGACTTTCCGCCGGTGCGCATCTTCGAGACGCCGCAACTGGTGGCCGCAGGGCGCATTGAGCCGCGCCGTACGCTGCCTTCGTTCCTGTTCCTGGAAGACGGACAGCCAGTCGGTGCGTACGCGCGCGACCAGGGCGCGCTCATTCCCACGCGCCTGGTGCACTCGGCGAAATCCTGGCTCTCCAACCCAGATGTGGATCGAACCGCCAAAATCCTCCCGTGGGATTCGCAGGAGACGGGACGCGTGCTCTCGCCGGTGGAGGTTTCGGCGCGCTTCATCGGCAAATTCCGGGAGGAGTGGGACCGCGCGAAAGGCGCGCCGCTGGCCGGGCAGGACATAGTACTCACCGTCCCCGCATCCTTCGACGAAGAGGCGCGCGAACTCACGGTGATGGCCGCGCGCGAGGCGGGTCTCGAGCGCCTCACGCTGCTCGAAGAGCCGGCCGCGGCGTTCTATTCCTGGATCGCCAACAACCTGGCGCAGTCGCGCAAGAAGCTCTTCGACGGACAGACGGTGCTGGTGTGCGACGTGGGCGGAGGCACCAGCGATTTCAGCCTCATACGCGTGGCGCGCGATGGCGATCTGGTCAACTTCACGCGCACGGCGGTGGGCAAGCACCTGCTGCTGGGCGGCGACAATCTGGACCTGACGCTGGCCTGGCTGGTGGAGACCAAACTGGGCGTGCCGCTCTCCATTCGCCAGCGCAGCGGGCTGCGCCGCCAGTGCACCGCCGCTAAAGAAAAGCTGCTCGGCGACGCCAGCCTGAAGGGCGTAGAAATCACGGTGCTCGGCTCCGGCTCGGCGCTGATCGGCAAATCGCTCAAAACCGAAATCCTGCGCGAGGAAGCACTGGAACTGGCGCTCGAAGGCTTCCTTCCCTTCACCCAGCGGGGCGAGGCGCCCAAGGAGGAAAAGCGCAGCCTGTTCCGCGAACTCGGCCTGCCGTACGTCTCCGACCCGGCCATCACGCGCCACTTGAACGCCTTCCTGGAGCCCACCGGCCAGGTTCCCGACGCCATTCTCTTCAACGGCGGTTTCTTCATTCCGGAGATTCTGCAAGCGCGCGCCGCCGATGTAGTGGGCCAATGGTACGGGCGCCGGCCCGAGATTCTGGAGAACAGCGAGCTCGATCTGGCCGTGGCGCGCGGCGCGGCCTACTACTCTTACGTGCGCTCGACGGGCAGCGGCGTGCTGGTGCGCGGCGGCTTGCCGCGCACCTACTATATCGCTCTGGGCGAGCCTCGGGAGGGCAAGTTTCCGGCCGTGTGCCTGGTGCCGCGCGGGGCCGAGGAAGGGGAATCCATCGAGATTGACAACCAGGCGCTGCAGCTTGTCGCCAACCGCCCGGTCTCGTTTCGGCTCTACAGTTCTCTCACGCGGGCGGACGACAAGCTGGGCGACGTGCTCGAATTCCACACCGGCGATCCGGACTTGCACAGGCACGCCCCGCTCAATGCCGTGATCCGCTTCGGCAAGCGGGCCGAGGAGCGGCTGATTCCAGTGAAGCTGGGCGCGAGATTGACGGAAATCGGCACGCTCGAAACCTGGTGCGAATCGAAGATCGGCGACAACCGCTGGCGGCTCCAGTTCGAGCTGCGCAAACCAGCGGCGGTCGAGCCCGCCGAACGGAAAGCCGCGGCGGTGGTCGGCGAGCAGGCTCTGAAATCGTCGCTGGAGCTGATCGCGGCGGTATTCTCGGCCACCGCGAAATCGCCCATCGCACCGGAGGAAGTCCCAGCCAGGCTCGAGCAGAGCATGGGGCTGGGCAAGAACAGTTGGCCGCTCTCCGCCATCCGCCAACTGGCGGACGCATTTCTGGCGGCAGCCGGTGGCCGCAAGAAAAGTCCGGCTTACGAGATTCGCTGGCTCAACCTGTGCGGCTTCTGCCTGCGCCCCGGCTTTGGCTATCCCGGCGACGATTTCCGCCTGGAGCAGGCGCGCCGCATCTACGCCGCCGGCCTCACCCATGGCAACCAGGTGCAATGCGAAGTGGAGTGGTGGATCTTCTGGGGACGCCTGGCCGGCGGCCTCAACCGCAACCAGCAGACCGATGTCTACCAGCGCCTCTCCGGCTTTCTGCTGCCCCGCGGCGCCAAGAAGCCGCCGCGCATCAACGCGGCGCTGCTGCGCGAAATGTGGCGCACCGCCTCCAGCCTGGAACTGTTGCCCGTGGGCGCCAAAACCGAGCTGGGCGAGACGCTCCTCAAGCGCGTCAAAGCCGGCGATTTCAAGGAAAGTGAGCTGTGGTGCCTCTCCCGCCTGGGCGCCCGCAAGCTTTTCTATGGCCCGAGCAACCTGGTGATCCCGCCCGCCGCAGTGACGCGTTGGGTGGAAGCGCTGCTAAACATCCCCACCGCCGGCGACGCCCTGGCCGCCATGGCCCGCCGCACCGACGATCCCATGCGCGATCTGCCCATAGCCACGCGCGAGGGAGTCAAACGGAAGCTACAGACCTTGCCCCACGCCGCCCGCCTGGCCGCGGTTCTGGAAGGTGAAGAAGACGACAGCGCGCTGGGGCGGATCTTCGGAGAGGAACTGCCTTCGGGGCTGGTGCTGGAGAGGCCGGGGGCGGCTGGCTGACGCGCTGGTGCGGGGCCGCGCCAGCTATGCGAACAGCGCTAGGTTCCGGCGACCGCTGTCAGGCCTGTTCGTCGAGTTGTTTAAGGGATTCTCCATCCTTAGTCTTCCACACGATAAGTCCGTTTGCGCTCCCGCCGTGTACAACGACCGCAGCCGCAGATGGGCTAGAAAACTCGGCATCCTTGGTGAAGACCAAGAACCCACCTTTCTCAATGAGCGTGCCGTCGGCTATGAGCTGTTTGCGCTGGGCTACCACGTAAGGATAGTTTTCGGCGGATGGGCGCTGCTCCAAGACCGCGGTGGAACCGTGGAACACGACGAAGCCGTTCGCGGTGCGCTGGCCTCGCGCTTCAGCTCCCTTGACGCGGCAGAAGAGCACTCCGCCTGGCTGAGCTGTCGCGGCGGGTTGAGCGATCGGCGTGAGGATGTCGGAGCCCAGGACGGGAAGGAGCTGCCGAATGCGGGCCAAAAACACCTCCATGTCCTCCCGGTCCGATTCGGGAAGCTTCGAGCCGCCAGCCTGATTCTGTTCGAGCGCGAATCTGTTGATCTGAGCTGCTTCGGCGAGGAGGCGGCTTTCGAGATACCTCACATGAGCCTTAGTCAGGTTCTCGTCCTTGCTGACAAAGACGATGGCCGAAACCCAAAACTCCTTCGTCTTGTGCTGCTTCAGCCGCTCGCGAATGATTTCCGCTTCGCCGATGTAGGCGCGGGGTGCGTTGGTAACTGGGTCGCTGCCAATAATGAGGATATAGACTCCGGCCTTCTCGAGTTCCTCGCGAGCTAGCAGTTCCTCTAGTTCGGTGCGGGGTGCGGCAACGGCCTTGCCGGTCCAGTTAGAGATCTCGGCAGTGCGTAGACTCTTCGCGTCTCCGCGTGGAAGGAAGAGTTTGATAGTCGCCGACGTCATGTGCTCCATCACGTCTGGACCTTGCGTACCCCGAGGGTGCCTACGCGGTCCAGTGTCCTCGATTAGACCTCAGTTCCACACGCCAGTCAAGCGGCTTGAGGGGGGCTAGGGAGGCCATCACGGGCGGGAGGCGCTCGCGAAGTGCGAAGCCGCGAGACCGCGAACCCGCGCGGGTCACAGAGGACGACCGTCCAGGGCGACATCGACTAGGGACGAGACGGCGCCATGGAATTGTGCCGGCGTCTTTGCCAAGATCGATACGCGCCCGCGCTGGACGCTGAATCCCCGGCCTGATAGAATCCTTTTGTATGCAAGGCAACCCAAAAGTCATCGCATTATTGAATGAGGCGCTCAAAGAAGAGCTGACCGCCATTAACCAGTACTTTCTCCATTCCGAGATGTGCGAGAACTGGCACTATGACCGGCTGGGCGAACATATCAAGAAGCAGTCCATCGATGAAATGAAGCACGCCGAGGCGTTGATCGAGCGTGTTCTCTTCCTGGACGCCACCCCCAGCATGACGGAACCGATGCAGCTTACCGTGGGACAGAACGTGCAGGCCCAGATTGAGAGCGATCTGAAGCTGGAGATCGGCGCGGTGGCCATGTACAATCGCGCCATCCGGGTGTGCACGGAAGAAGGCGACAACGCTTCCCGCGAGTTGTTCGTGCGCCTCCTGAAGGACGAGGAGGAACATGTGGATTGGCTGGAAGCGCAGCTCCATCAGATCCAAGAGATCGGGTACGAGCGATTCCTCAGCCAGCAAGTCAGGGACGGCAAGTAACCGGTTCCCCCGGTGCCCGAGCTTCCCGAAGTCGAGACCGTGGTGCGCTCCATGGCGCCGCTGGTGGGGCGCCGTATCGTCTCCGCCGAATTCCGCTGCCGGAGAGTGTTGCGCGGCGGCGATCCGAGGGCCATGGCGGCGCGCATACAGGGCCGCGGAGTGGCGGGCGTCCGGCGCTATGGAAAGTTCATCCTGGTGTCTCTTGAAGGCGGCGGATACCTGGTCATTCATCTGGGCATGACCGGCCGCCTCCTGCTCGGCGGCCCGGCGGGCAAGCACACGCATGCCGTCCTGACGCTCGACCGCGGCGTCCTGCTGTATGATGACAGCCGGCAGTTCGGCTGCATCCAATTCAGCGAGGAATTTCCCGAGAGGGTTGCGAAGCTCGGACCCGAGCCGCTGGAAGTTCCGTTCGAGGATTTTGCCGCCGCGCTCAAGCGCCGCAAGACGCGCATCAAGGCGCTGCTGTTGAACCAGAGCTTCCTCCGCGGATTGGGCAACATCTACGCGGACGAAGCCCTTTTCCGCGCCGGAATTCATCCGCTGGTGGTGGCTGCGCGCCTGCGTAGAGACCGGGCGCGGCGGCTCTATGAAGCTATTATCGCGGTGCTGACGGAGGCCATAGCCGCTGGCGGCTCTTCGATTTCCGATTACGTGGATGCCCAGGGCCGCAGAGGCTTTTTCCAGTTCAGCCACCGCGTTTACCAGCGCACCGGAGAGCCGTGCCTGGTCTGCGGGACATCGATCCGCCGGGTGCTGGTGGCGCAAAGATCATCGCATTTCTGCCCCCAATGCCAGAAACGTTGAGTGAAATGCTTCTGAAACTTGGCGTGCGCCCGCCGCGTCGTATGTGTTGAAATAGGAGTGACCGCATTCCGCAAAATAGAGGAGATTTCTGACGTGAGACGCATTTCCCGCTACCTTCCCCTGCTGTTCGTGCTGTTCTGTGGCATTCAGTTTGCCAGCGCCCAGAGCGCCTTCGACTTGAACTTGGGATTCGGCGCTATCCAGGATAAAGCCAGCTCCACCCAGGTCGATCAAGAGTTGAATACTTGCACGACAGGCGATCTTTATCCGCCTTGCGTGTCGACCCCCGCGCTCAGCGGGTTCATGATGGGCTTTGGCGGCGACCTGATGCTGTGGAAGAAACTCGGTGGCCAGTTGGGTGTTGGCGCCGAGGTGGGTTTCCAGCCCGCCAAAGAGAATTACATAAACCTGAACGCGTCGGCTGCGGCAAGCGGGCTGAGCAGCGAAAGCATACAGTCCCGCATGACGCTATTCGATTTCAATGGGATTTACGAGCCGGTCAACAACAAGAAGGTCACCCTCAAGCTGGAGGGCGGCATCGGCGTCGCGAATCTCAAGTTCTATGAGAGCGGCTCCTCCAGTTCCGTGCTGGGCAGCCAGAGCCAATCGGAGTATTTCGGAAGTGCCAACCACTTTCAGGTGCACGGCGGCGTGGGCGTGCAGATCTATGTCAGCGGCAACTTCTTCATTCGCCCGGAGTTCGATGTCCACTACGTTCGCAACCTGACGCAGTTTGGAAGCAACATAGTGACGGCCGAGATGGTGTGGGTGGGATATAGCTGGGGCGATCGCTAGAGCGCTGGCTGTGCGAGTTTCGGAACGGACTCAAACAGGCGCCGGCAATGCCTTGACGCCTGTCTGACCCGCGCCGGACTGATCAGTTTGAGCAGGGAAGGCGCGTGTTTTGTCTTGTGGTACCGGCCTTTGCTCGTGTCCTTCGTCGCGGTCTTCAGAGCTTCGAAAACATCCTCCTTGAGGATCTCTTCAACGTTCGGATTCCCCCGGACAACATCCTCGCGAAACTCATTGCGGTAATATTTCTTCAGTGCTTCGGCATCGGCCAGAAACCAGGCCTCCATGCACTGTACCATCCAGAAGACCGTGTCTTCCGACCGAACGTCAATTCCCCGTGGCTGGCAGATGGTCTCAAACAGCTTGCCGTCATCGGGCCCCTCGCTGTCGATCAGCAGAATGTTGAGCGAATCGGGGTGGGTGTCGAGCGCCAACCGAAAAACTCCGCACGGGTCCGCCTTGCCCGCTATGAGCTTCGGCGCCCGCCCGAGTGTTGAGGTGAGTTCCTTGAGGAACTCCGAGAACCCCTCTCGCAAGGCTGGATCTCCTTCGAAATGAATCCTGACTTCGCTCACCATCGATTCCCGCCGATTTCACCCATCCGCCACAGTTCGCCGAGACGATAGCGATCAAGCCACTTTTCCAGTTCACTGGATTGCAGGCGGTTGAACTGGGTACCTCCATCCGGCCCGCGCTCGCAGACCACCACCGCCTCGGGTTCGTCGGAGAAAGCGCCGACCAGCGCATCGGAGTGAGTGGTCACGATCACCTGGCACTTTTCGGACGCCTCTCGCAGGGCATCGGCGACCACCGTGAGCGCATCGGGGTGCAGCCCCAATTCCGGCTCTTCGATGCAGATCAAGGGCGGCGGCTCGGGATGTAGCAAAGCGGCCAAAAGGCAAAGGAACTTCAGCGTGCCATCCGAGAGCCGCCAGGCTGAAATCGGATCTGGAATGCCACGCTCCTTCACATACGTCTGTGCCACCTCCGCCTCCAGCCTGACCCGAATGTCTTCCGCACCATCCCAGAGTCTTTGCAGGTACGCTGTCAGCCGGTCCAGCTTCCCCCAGCGGAAACTAAGATTTTGCAAGATCAATGCCAGATTTCCTCCACCATCCAGGAGGAAATCCTTCTGCGAGCCGACGGAAGCACCCCTTCGCGCTTGAGATGTGGGGCTTGTATCGAACCCGTGGAGGATCCGGATCGCGCCAAACGCTTCGCCCAGCCGGGTCGTCGGACCTGGTTCCGACGGGTCCCGATAGGCCGACAGCAGGGATTGGGATTCCGAAATGTCCATCTCGCTGGTCGGCTGATCGAGGAACTTTCGGATTGTTACGTGGGTGGCACCTCGCTGGAAAAAAAACCGGCCACCGACAGACCGGAGCAACTCAGCGACCATGGATAGACTCCCACCGCGATCACCAAACTCCAAAAAGTATTGCAGAGGCTCCTCGACCTTAGGAAGCTCGACCTGAGCCGCTATTTTCGCAGTAAGCCCGCGGGGCTGCCGCTGGGAGATCCACTGCCGCACGCCGCCGCCCCACATCATTGCGCCCAGCAAGTCGCCGGGCGCCGCATTCAACAAACCGATGGCGGAAATCAGATTAGACTTGCCCGACGCATTCGCCCCGATGAGCACGTTCAAGGGCCGCAGACCCAGCGTCGTCTCGCTAAACGACAGCAGATTCGTCAGGGTGATGGAGTGAAGCAGCATTGCCATTGCCCATTGTAATGGCAGGCGCGCCCGCGCGCTATTCCTGCGCCGCCGGCGCCGGCGCTTCCGCCCCCAGGTCCTCGACTGGCGCCGGCGGGTTGTAGTACAGAATGCGCTGGCAGCACTCGCATGCCAGGACCTGGTCGCCCTTCTTGACGTCCTGGTAGAACTGAAGTCGCATGGCCAGGTTGCAGCCGGTGCAGCGGCCATCTACCGCCTCCACCACGCCGATGCCCTTGCGCGCCTTGCGCGCCCGCTCGTATCGCTGGTAAGTGGGGGGCGCGATGCCCGAAACGATCCCGGCACGTTCCTTGAGAAACTCGCGCGAGGACGCCTCATCGGCTGCGGTGCGCGCGCGCGCCTCCTGCTTTTCCGCCTCGACTTGCGCCTTTTCGGTCTTCAGCGCCGCTTCCGCCAGCTTCACGTTCTTCTCAAGCGGCTCGGATTCGCCCATCATTTCCAGGATGCGGTCCTCGAACTTGCGGATCTCCTTCTGGCAGAACTCGATCTCGTTCTGAAAGGCCCGGTACACTTCGTTGGTCTTGGCCTGGAGCATCTGGTCCTTCAGCTTGGAGATCTTCTGCTCCTGCACCTGGATCTCGGCTTCGCACTTTTTCCGCTCTTTCTGGTTGGCGGCCAGCGCGGCGCGGTCGGCTTCCAGCTTGCGCTCGTGAGCGAGCAGTTTTTTTTCGATTTCGGCGACGTGTTTGGGCAGAGAGGCGATCTCGCGCGCAAGCTCCGCAAGACGGTTATCGATCTCCTGCAGCCGGATCACCAACTTCAGGTCGGGGAGCATTCCTTATCGAAGTGTAACATGCGTTTCCGCGCGCTATTCCACGCGCCGGACCTCCACCTGGCGTTAGATTTCCCGGGTCTGCTCCAGGCTGGCGAAGTTCATGCCCGGCAGGCGGGCCTTGGCGGTTCCCGCAGCCACGCCCCAGCGCAACGCTTCCGCCACGCTGCTTCTCCGCTCCCTGGCCCAGGTGTAAGCAGCCATCAGCGCGTCTCCCGCGCCGATGGGGCACACCGCGTCGATGCGCGGCGGCAGCGCCTCCATCAGGCCGTCCGCGGACGCGCCCACGGCGCCCCGGCTACCCAGCGTGAGCACCACCGAGTCCGCTCCCAACTGGCGAATCCGTTCGGCCGCCTCCAGATAGTGCGTGCGCGTGAGCAGCGTCTGGCCCAACAGGCGCCCGGCCTCCTGCTGGTTCGGCGAGACCACCGTGGGGCGGGCGGCAATGCCCTCGCGCAGGGCGTCGCCATCGGCGTGCAGCAGCGTTTTCACTTTCTTGTGGCGCGCCATTGAGACCAGCTTCCCGTAAAACGCCGGCGGCACTCCGGGCGGAATGCTGCCGCAAATCATGAGCCACGACGCGCGGTCCAGCGTGTCGCGCACCACCCGCTCGACGCGCGCCACCTCCGCTTTCCCGAGCTGCGGGCCGGGTTCGTTCAGGTTCACCGTGAGCCCGTGCTTGTCGGTGATGGTGAGATTCGTCCGGATCTCGTTCTGAACCGGCACTACCGCGATCCGGTACCCGCATTTCCCCAGCAGCCCCTCCAGCCGTTTTCCCGAATCGCCGCCGGAGATGAGCACTGCCAGAGTCTCGCCGCCGAAGGAGTGAATCACCGAGGAGACGTTGATGCCGCGGCCCCCCGCCGACTCGCGGCTGGAATTGATGTAGGCGCGATCCTCGAATGCCAGGCGGTCGATACTGATGATCCGGTCGATAGCCGGATTGATGGTGAGGGTTACGATCAAGCCACTATTCTACCGTGGCCCTGAAATGGTCGTAACCCAGCGGCTCGAGCGGCGCGCCGTCCAACTCGACGGCGCCCGGACGCCCTGGGCGCATGGCGCCGATGCGGGTGAGCGGCAGGCCCTCGAAACGGCGCGGCACGCGGGCCCGCGCCGGCGCGGTGAAGAGCAGTTCGTAGTCCTCGCCGCCATGGAGCGATTGTTCCCAAGTGGCGCCGGGAAACCGCGGGGGCGGTTGGATCTCCGCGCTCAGCCCGGAAGCCAGGCACAGCCGACGCAGATCGAGCGACAGTCCGTCGCTCAAGTCCATGGCGGCGGTGGCCCGCAAGCGCGCGCGCAGAAACCGTCCCAGCGCCAGACGGGGCTGGGGCCGCAGATGCCGCCGCCACGCGCTTCCGCTGCCCTGGGATAGTCCCATCGCCGATCCGCCCAACGCGCCGGAAACGTAGATGGCATCGCCCGCGCGCGCGCCGTCGCGCCGGAGCGCCGTGCCGCGCGGCACCGCTCCGCACACCACGATGTCGCACATCACCTTCTCCGCGCGTGCCAGGTCGCCGCCCATCAAGGGCGTCCGCGTGCGCGTGGCCAGCCTTAGCAGGCCGCTATAGAAACCGTCCAGCCAGCGCGCCTCGACCCATGGCGCCAGCGCCAGCGAAAGCAGGCAGAAGCGCGGCTCGCCTCCCATGGCCGCGATGTCGCTCAATCCGCGAGCCAGCGCCTTCCAGCCAACGTCCCCGGCGCGGTGCGTTTCACGGCGGAAATGCACGCCCTCGATGAGCATATCGGTGGTGAACAGCAGGTCCTCGGGAGCGCCGCGGGGGCGGAGAATCGCGCAGTCGTCGCCGATTCCCAACACCAGCCAGCCCGCCCGTGGCAACCCCACCCGCCGCCGGATTCGCTCGATCATCTCCAGTTCGCCGGTCGCCGTTTTTTTGTGCTTGACCATACCAGTGCTATCTGAGAGAATACCCTACGCAGTTGCAAAAGGTTGTTTGACGCGCCTCGAAAGTTCCTAGCAAGCCTCGAAAGTCCGCTTTCCTTGTGGGAGATCCAAGAGCACGACGAACAAAGAACCGGGAGAACGTGTAGTGAAGGAAAAAGGTGTTGTGAAGTGGTTTAATGCCGCCAAGGGCTATGGATTCATCCAGCGGTCGAGCGGCGACGATGTGTTCGTTCACTTTTCCGCCATCCAGGCGAACGGTTACCGCACCCTGGAGGAAGGCTCGGAGGTGGAGTTCGAGGTCAAGCAAGGACCCAAGGGGTTGCAGGCCGAGAACGTCATGAAAGTCTAGGGCCGCGCTCCGGGCTGTCCTAGACCTGTAAATTGTCGCCTTCCTTCGCAACCATTTGGTAAAGCACCGGGCTGACAACTCGCCCCAGGAATAGCCGCGAAATCAGTCCGGCTACGATTACGATGGCAAAAGGCCGCTGGGTGTCCGAGCCGATGCCGTGGGAAAGGGCGGCGGGCAGCAGCCCCAGGCACGCCACCAGCGCGGTCATCATGATGGGTCGCAAGCGGATCACGGATGCCTCATACGTGGCCAGCCGGATATTATGCCCCGCGAGGCGCAGCTTGTTGATGTAAGACACGTCGATCACGGCCGTCTCTACCGACACACCCATCAGAACCAGCAGGCCGAGGACGGAAGACACGCTGAACGGCGTACCGGTGAGCTTGAGGGCGAGCAGCGCTCCCACAGGCTCCGTCAAGACGACGCTCAGCAGAACGATGGCCGGGAACTTGAAGTTGCCGTAGAGCGCGAAGAGAATCAGGAGGATCAGCATGATGGTGATCGGCCCAATCACGTTGAGCTGACTCTCGGCGGCCAGGAACTCGCTGTATTCGCCGCCCCACTCCATCCGATAGCCTAGGGGCAGAGTAACAGCCCTGGCGACGGCCTTCTGACCATCCTCAACTGCGCGTGCCATATCGCGCCCGACAATACTGTATTGGATGCCAATATAGCGCGAGTTGTTCTCGCGATAGATCATTGAGGCGCCGATACCCTGGCTGATGGCGGCAAGCTGGCTGAGCGGGATCTGTTGCCCATTGGGAGTGCCCACCAGCAGATTGGAGATCTCCGGTCCGCTTTCGCGGAATTCCGGTTTCATGCGGACCACCAGATCGAACAGCTTTTCGCCCTGGATCACCTGCGTTGCCGCCTGGCCGCCCACCCCCGCCTGGACTACGGCCTCCACGTCGGCCACGTTGATTCCGTAACGGGCGATCTTTTCGCGATCCACATCCACCAGGAGGCTGGGCTGACCCAATTCGCGGACCACCGTCAGCTCCGAAAACCCCGGGACGCGCTGGAGGGTCTCCTTGATCTTGACTCCGGCATCCTGCAGAACGTTCAGGTCGGGGCCAAAGACCTTGACCGCCAGCGCGCTCTTGAGTCCCGTCAGCGCCTCATCCACGGCGTCCTCGGCCGGCTGCGTGAAATTGAAGATGATGCCGGGATAGGCATCCAACTTGTGGCGAATCGAATCGGTCAACTCTTCCTTGGTGTGAAGCGAACCCTGCCAGGTGGGGTCCTTGTAAGGCTTCAATCCGACATAAAACTCGACATTATAAAAGCCGGTGGGGTCGGTGCCGTCGTCCGGCCGGCCAAGCTCGGAACCCACCACCGTGACCTGCGGGTACGACATCAGGATTTGGCGAATCTGCGGACTGATGCTGGCGGCTTCCTCAAATGAGATGGTGTAAGGCATGGTGGCGCGCACCCAAATCGCGCCTTCGTCGAGGTGCGGCATGAACTCGCCGCCTATGTAAGGAGCCAGCAGGAGCGTGGCGCCAAAAATCGCAGTTGCCAGGAACATGGTGATCCAAGGATGGTTCAGGCACCAATTCAGTTCCGAACCGTACTCGCTCTTAACCCACTCGTAAACGCGGTTCCTCTTCTCGCGGACTCCCTTCTTGAAGGCGTAGGAAGCCAGCACGGGGACCAGCGTCAAGGTGAGTATGAGCGAGCCGACCAAGGCGAAAGACATGGTATCGGCCATGGGGTGGAAGAGCAGGCCGGAGGGGCCGCGCAGCACGTAAATCGGCAGATAACCCGCAATGATGACGGCGACCGAGTAGAAGATGGGCCGGTCCACGTCCCTGGCAGCGGCCACGATGACCTCAGACAGGCTGTAAGCCTGCCCGCGCCGGGCGTCCAACTCGCGATAAATGTTTTCCACCATCACCACCGTGCCGTCGATGATGATGCCGAAGTCGATGGCGCCAATGGAGAGCAGGTTGGCGGGTATATTACGCGCGTGCAGGATAATGAAAGCGAACAGCAGGGCCAGCGGAATAGTGAGTGCCGTGATGATGGCGGCGCGGGCGCTGGCCAGGAAAAAGATCAACACGATCAGAACCAGGATCATGCCGCGGAGTAAGTTGGCTTCCACCGTATCTACGGTCAGCTTCACCAGATCGCTACGATCATAGTAGGGACGAATCTTGACGTCGGGCGGCAACTGCCGGTTGAGCTCCTCGGTTTTGGCCTCGACCCCTTTCAGGACAGTCTGTGTCTGCTCACCGCGGCGCATCAGGATGACGCCTTCGACGGCGTCGGGGTTGTCGCCCTTGCGGTCCTGGAAGCCGAACTCGCCCAGTCGCGGCGCGTGGCCGATGACCACCTCGCTCACGTCGCTCACACGCACTGGCGCGCCGTTCTGGTTGGCCAGCACTACGTTCTCGATGTCTTTGCGGTCGCGCAACAGACCGAGCCCGCGCACGTAATAGAATTGACCCCCTTGCGAGTAAAACCCGCCGCCCGCGTTGCCGTTGTTGGCCGAGAGCGACTGGAGGACGCCCGGCACCGTTAGGTGAAACCCAAACAGGCGCGCGGGATCGAGCAGCACCTGGTATTGCATCACCGTGCCGCCAAAGCCGGAATCGTCCGCCACGCCGGGCACGGATTTGTAACCGCGCTCGAGCACCCAGTCTTCGATGGTCTTGAGGTCTTGCGGCGAGCGGTCGGGGCTGTCGATCACGTAGCGGTAGACCAGCCCGCTGGGGCTGAAAAGGGGTGAGAGGCTGGGGCTGACGCCGGTGGGAATGTTGGCCTGGGACAACCGCTCGAAAACCACCTGGCGGGCAAAATAGTTGTCGGTATCGTCTTCGAAGGTCAGGATGACGTCTGAGAGGCCGTAGAGGGAAATGGACCGCATGAAAGTCAGTTGCGGCACTCCGTTCATCTCGACTTCGATCGGCAGCGTGACCAGGCGTTCAATTTCCTCCGACGCGTGTCCGTCCCACTGGGTGATGACCTCCACCATCGGCGGCGAGAGGTCGGGGTAGGCGTCCACCGGCATGCGGCTGAAAGAAGCGGCGCCGACCACGACAATCAGCGCGGTCAGCATCACCACGAGGAAGCGTTGGTTCAAAGCGAATTGAACGATGCGGTGGATCATGAGTAAGTGCCCTTGACTGACAACTATCGCTGCAACGAATTCGCAAACTGCAAAAACAAACTGCCATCCGCCGCTACGTTTTCGCCCTGCCGCAGCCCGCTCAGGATTTGCGTTTTGCCGTCGTGGCTCTCACCCACGGAAACCAGCCGCTGGCCGAACTGATTGGGCCTGGCCGGATCTGCAACAACGTAGACGAAGGGCTCATTTTCGGCGGTGCGCAGTATGGCGGCGTCCGGCACCGTCAGGGCGTTGTCGATTACGCCCGCCTCGACGATGGCCGTCACATACTGGTCCTTCTTCAGCTTTCCTTCCGGATTATCGGTCACGATGCGCACCTGCAAAGTGCGGGAGGTAACGTCCAGCGCGGGGGAAATAAATGAGATCTTCCCGTGAAACCTGGTCGTATAAGCGTCCGTCTGGATCTCCACGGCATCGCCCAGGTGAACAAAGCCCAGGTCGTGCTCATAAACATTGGCGAGCACCCACACGGTTTTCATATTGGAAATAGTGAACACCTGCGTGTTGCCGGCCTGGAGCACCTGTCCGGGGGACGCGAGGCGCTCCACCACCACACCGGCAATGGGCGCGAACACCGCGATGTCGGGTGAGACAGGCTCCTTTAAGACTTTCTCAGGGTCCAACCCTAGCACTTTCATGGCCTGATCGGCGGCCTGTAAATCGGCCTGCGCCCCATTGCGCGTGGATTCGGCCTGCTCCAGATCGGCCAGGGCGCGAGCACCGCGGTCGTACAGTTCCGCGGAACGCGCATAGCTCTTCAGGGCCAACTGGTAAGCGTCGCGCGCCTTCACGAAATTGGTGCGCAGTTGGGCGTAATCCGGACTGCTCACATAGAGCATGGGCTGGCCCGGGGCGACGACCTCCCCGGGAGAAACGAGAATCCGCGCCACGGGGCCGCCGATTTGGGTGATGACGGGCGTGGTCTCGAAACTGTTGTAAGCGACCGCCCCGGTCAGGCGCAGGACGCGAGTCAGCCTGATGGCCTGAACCGGAACCACCTGCACGTGCGCCATCTGATCCTGGGGCACGGTGAAGAGTCGCGCTTGGGACTCACTGATCTCCGTCGTGCTGGAAGGTGCGGGAGATGCGGCGGCATCCGCACCGCGGCGGGCGCAGCTCGCGAGCGCGAGCGAAAGCAGCGCCAACGCGAGCCATCGAGGGCCGGGGATACACACATTATTCATTGGATGACCTCGCGACCCACCGCGAGATTCAACTGACTCGCGGCGGTAAGGTAAGAACCGACCAGGTTTAAATAGTTCAGTTCGATGCCGCGGTAGTCGCTCTGCGCATTTAGAAAATCCAGCAGCGATGCCCCGCCGCGCTGGTAGGCGAAGGCTACCGTGTCGCGAACCTTCAACGCGCGCGGCAAATAGTCCGCCTTGTACGGCCGCAGCAGCGCCAGGTTGCTGATCAGCATCGCGTAGGCCGAGTCCACGTCGCTGAACACCTGCGCCAGTGCGGCGTCGCGCAGCTTCTCGTTGCGCTCGATGTCGAGTTGGGTACGCAGCTTTTCGCCCTGGTTCTTGTCGAAGATCCGCAGCGGAATGGTCACGCTGAAACCCACGTAAACCGGGATGGGCGGATTGCGGGCGATGTCCATTCCGAAGGTGGGGTCGGTCGAGCCATTGGCTACCGCCAGCGTGTGATCGGTTTTCGCCTTGTCCACCGCTTGGGCCGCGGCCTTCAGGTCCGGCCGGGTTTCGGTTGCGATGCGACGGAATTCATCCAGCGGCAGGATGTCGACGGTGAAGTCATACGGTCCGGTGACGTCGAATTGCTCCACGGGCGTCCGGTCATTCAACAGCGTCAGGAGCTGGATCTTGGCCGTGCGCAAGCTCACTTCGGCGGTCAGCAGGTCGGATTCGAATTGCACGCGCTGCAACTCCAGACGATCGAGATCGATCTGCGCAATGTCGCCGGCTTTGTAGCGGTCGCGGCTGACCGCCAGGACCTTATCCCAGTACGCCAGGTTTTCCTGGGCCAGGTTCAGCACGGCTTTGGCTTGCAGGGCTTCGACGAAAACGCCGCGCATGCCGAACAGGAGAGTTCTCTCCAGATCCGCCTGGCTCGATTCGGCGATGTCGGTGGCCTTCCGGGCGCTCTCGAGACGCAGCTCCCGCTTGTTGCGGCGCTCGTGCAAATAGCTGAATGAGACGTACGGCAGCAGATAGGTGAGAGGACGATACGGGTTCACTGTGAAGGGGTCGATCTGATCGGACGTGGCCGTGAAGTCCGGGTTGGGGCGCAGATAAGCGGTGATTTCCTCGGCCCGCGATTCGGTAACGTTGATCTGGCCGGCCCGCAAAGTCGGGTTGGTGGCTTCAAACTGGTCGCGTATTTGCTGCCACGTGAAGGTTTTTTGCGCGAACGCCTGCTGCGTCAAACAACCCGCCAACAGAAGCCCAACGCCAAAATGCAGTACCAGACGGTTCATTATCTCCTCTCAGCCCTTTTCTATTTGTCCCGTAAAACACATAGCCCGACGCACAATTCCGGCGCCGGACCGCCATCTCGCGATACGGAACTAAACGGGAGGAGCGCGCGAAGGACTCGCGGCCAAAGGCATCTCGCGGGCGAATTCGGAGGCGGGGCTAGCTGCCCGCCACCCTGCTGGAGCAGCCGGCGCAGGCGCCGCCGGAATACTGGGCGGCAGCAGAGCCAGTGGTCCCACGTGGCACAACAGGCAACAATGATCGGAATGGCCGTGCTGATCGAATTGGGATGCAAGGGCCGCGACTTGCGCGGAAACAATGACGCAAAGCAGAAGCAGAACGAGAGAGCCCCGCCTTCCGAAAACCGCCGCTCGTGCCGTCGATGCCAGCATCCAGCCGCCTCGTATCATAACACCCGGACACACCGAAGGCCGGCCGATCTACGGCTCGATCGCGATCTGCACGTGGTTGGATTCCTGGCCGCCGGCGGCGATGTGCAGCTCCGACACTCCGGCATTGGTGACCGCGGGCAGTTGCACCTCGATGAGATAGAAGCCGATGTAACCCGGCGCCAGGGTGGCGCGCGATACCTCGACCGGCGAGCCGTCGAGAAACGCCCGAATCGAGGCCGCCACCACCGGCGGGTCCTCGAGCGGCGCAGCCAGGCCGGTGGGCCAGTCGGGCCTGACCTTCCCCAGCCCCGTCGCCATGATCTGAACGCGCCCGTTGGAATGCGCCGTGTTGCGCGCGTCAATCGGCAGCCCGCTATCGGCGTCATAAAGCCAGGGGGTGCCGTCGTGGGCCACGAAAATCGCCGGCGAAACCGGCTGCACCGACTGCGTCAGCGTGACCTGCCCGGCATTGGTCTCGAACGCCAGCGAAACGTTCGGCCCCACCGCTTCGAAGGGAACCTGGATTTGCGATTCGGCATCCGAAGCCGCCAGCACCGGGTAATCCAGATTGCCGCCGCGGGCCGCGTTCACGAGCCCGCCAATGACGCTGAGCAGCGATCCCGGAGCCGCCGCGCGGGTGCTGAAATCGGCCGCGTTCACGATTCGCAGATTGCGCAGCCGATGCGGCGCAGCCGCGGCGTAAATGCCGTGACCATCCAGCGCGGCGTACAATTGCACTCCCGCCGGGTCGAGGCGCACGTCGGTGGCAGCGGCGGCCGGCAGCCGGTCCGACAGGCTCACCCAGGCGACCGAGTCCGGCCGGCTGGCATTTTCCAAATCGACATGGGCCAAGAAAACGCCCTTGTCGGTGGCCACGTAAACCGCGCCCGCCGCGCGCTCCGCGGTCACGCCGTGCGCCGGAGCGTCGGGCAGGTTGCCGTCCAAGGGGTCCCAGAAGTTGCCGGAGTTGGTGGTGCGGAGCACGTGCGGCCCGTTTTCGCCGCCCAGCGCCGCCAGCGCCACGCGCGGTTCCGCGGCGTCCACAAAAATGCGCTCCACCGGACCGCCCGCCTGCCACGGAGGGGCGGGAAAGGTCTGGCCGCCATCGAACGAGACCCAGATTCGGCCGTCGGAAGAGCCGGCATAAACCACGTCGCCGGACGAGCCGGACACCGTAATATCGGCGCGGAGCACGGACGAATACCGCTGGCGCATCGCGGCTTCATTCAGCAGTTCCGCTCCCGGCGCCGGAACCCAGACCGAGCCGCCCGGCGGCAATTCCAAAACCCCCAGGCGATCCGCTTGGATGCGCGCACCCGCCGTGCCGCTGGGTGTGGAGAGAATCCGCCGCACCGCCAGGTTCGGCAGAGACCGGTTCAGTCCAGCCCAGGACAGCCCACCATCCATGGATCGCCAGACCCCGTAATCGTTGGCCACCGCCAGTTGATCCGGGTCCGCCGGAGAAATCGCCAGGCTGCGCTGGCCGGAACCCAGCACCGATTCCGACTTGTACGCGGTGAGGTTGGTCCAGGAATGCCCGCCGTCTTCCGAGCGGAGCAATTGCTGCCCCAAGGAGTACATTCTCGCGGGATTCGAGGCGCTGGAGACCACGCGGGCCCCAGGCTCCGGCAACCGGGCGGCCGTGGCGGGAATCAGAGTGCTCGTCTCGGCCCCATCGGCGACCGCAGCCCACGTCTCGAAGTCGGCGGTCTCAAAGACCTTGCCGGAAGGCGTGCGGGCGAAGAGCAGCGAACCGTCGGCGGAGTACCACACCCGCTCCACCGGCCCGGTGGCAGGGGATGCCAGCATCAATTCCACCGAGGAACTGCCCACCTTCCGCCAGTCCGGCCGCGTCTGCGCGGAGACCAGGAACGCCCCCGCCAGCGCCAGGCCGATGAGCCGGGTTGGAACACGCCTTGTTCCCTTATGACACACTGCCGGTTTCATTTTACCCTATTTTGGGATTCCGCAACCTCCATCAAACCGCTGAATTTGCTTACTTTAGTAAGCGAATTTTAATCGCGGCCCCCTGCTTGCAAGGCATGTTTAGTGCTAGACTTGTTAGGTCATAGCATCGGAGCAAGGGTTTAGGATGCCCGGCTCCGGAAAAGGTGTTATGCTTTGGCGTATGACGCTATCGGGGATGGTGCGCCCGCTGCTTGTGGCGGCCGCCGTTGTGGTGTCTCTGGCCCCGCTCCAGGCCCAGGATACCGCGGCGAAGGCGCTCGTCATCAATGGCGACGTCTCCGTACTGCGCGATGGCAACCCATGGGCCTTGTTCGAAGGGAACACGGTCCCGCCCAAGCAGGTCGTTAAGACCGGGCCGGATGGTTACGCCAGGTTCCAGGTCTCCGACGGCAGCACGTTCGAAGTCTTCCCCAACTCGCAAGTCATGTTCCGCGCCAATCCACCGTCGTGGAAAGACCTGCTGGACGTTGTGATCGGGCGCGTGAAAGTCTACATCCAGCATCTCAACGGTATTCCGAATCCCAACAATGTTTCCAGCCCCACGGCCGTCATTTCCGTGCGCGGCACGGTCTTTGAAGTGAACGTGGAAGACGAGGACGGCACTACCTTAGTCAGCGTAGACGAGGGTTTGGTGGCGGTTCGCAGCAAGGCGCCGGCGGGCGGCGAAGTGCTCCTCCAACCCACCGAATCGATCCGCGTGTTCAAGAACCAGCCACTGGCTCAGAAAATGGATAAGAGTTCCATCGCCCGGATTATTGAAAGGGCCATTCAGGACGCAGCCCGAGTGGCGCTACAGCGCCAGGTTGGAGGTGGGGTGGGTACCACGCCTACGACTTCCACGGGAACCGGCGGCGCGCAGGGCGACAAGGGCAAGGGCGGCGGCACCACCGCTCCGGCACCGCCTTCAGCGCCTCCGCCACCTCCGCCGCCTGGCGGGTAGACCGCCGTTCTCGTGATAGATTGAAAACAGCCATGTATCGCGCCCTGCGAGGATTGACTCTTTGGGCCTGCGCCGCGGCGTTGTACGGCCAGGCACAACCAACCCAGCAACAGCCTTCCGGCCTCGAACCCGATTGGGATATCGGGGTGATCTTGCAGGAGATGAGCGCGCACGCCGCGCGCCTGCTGCCGGTGCTCGATCGGATCGATGCGAAGGCATGGTTGCAGAAGGGCGCGTCGGAAACCTACGCCGCGCAATTGCAGTCCAGCAAGGACCAAGCCAAGGCGTTCGCCGATAGCGCCAAAAACCTGGCGCTCAACCCCGAGAAGCTGTCGGTTTCGCTCGAGTTGTTCTTCCGCATTCAGGGCCTCGAGACCATGCTTGGTTCTTTGGAAGATGGGATCCGGAAATACCAGGACCCCGCGCTCGCCCAGACGCTGGCCAGCCTGGCGGCGGAGAATGGCACCAACCGCGACCGGTTCCAGAAGTACATCGTGAATCTGGCCGCCGAGCGCGAGCAACAGTTTGAGGTGATGGACCGTGAAGCGCAGCGTTGCCGCGGCATCCTGACCGTCCAGCCCGCGGAGTCTCCGAATTCAGGAAGGAAAAAATAGCTCAACCATGCCTTTCACGTGCAGCATTTGTGGAGAGGAATCCACGCGGATCTGCGCGCAGTGCACCAAGGACGCGTGCGATAACCATCTTTGCGAAAAATGCCTGCGGTGCAGCGACTGCTGCGAGTGCGAAGTGGCCCTTTCGGAGCACGGCGCGCCCTCCGCTCCCGCCCCCGCGGCGCCGTAGTCCCTACAGCGGCGTGATCGGCCTGGTATCCGAGCCGGTGCGGAACTCGCGGGGGGCCGATTCATTGGGCGGCGGCGTCAGCAGATGGGGGCGCATTATAACCAGCACCTGGTCGTTGCTGCGGTCGTGTTCGTGGGTGCTGACCAGCGGTCCGAGGTAGGGAATTCGCGACAGGCCCGCAAGCCCGGCGATGTTGCGAGCCTCGTTGGTGCTGAGCAGGCCGGCCACTACCGCCCACTCTCCCATCATGAGCCGCGCTTTGGATTTCAGCACGCGGCTCGAAATGATGGGAATGCCGTTCTCGGATTGCCCCGACAGCACTTTGAATTCGGCGTCGATATCGAGCGTCACATCGACCATGCTGTGCACCGCGGGGGTCACCTTCACGGTCAATCCGAGATCTTCGAAGGTGACGGAAGGCGGGGGCGTGTACGCGCCGGGGCCCGAGAAACTCGCTGGGCCGTAATAACCCGAGGTCAGAATGGGATAGCGGTCGCCCACGTGCAACGAAGCGGGCTGGCCGTCCACCCCACGCAGCTCCGTCTTGAGCAGCATCTTGCTCGAAGAACCCGACATTTGGGCCACCAGCGAGGGGTTTATGATTCCGATTCCCATCAGCGTCTTCCCGCCGCCGAACGCCAGCAGCCCCGCGAGACCCGACAACGAAGGGCTGTTGTTCATAAACGTGGTGAGCGGCAGGAGGGGGAAAGACGTGGGGAGGTCGATCCCGTAGGTGATCATGTCGTTGCGGGTGACCTCGATAAACTCCAGGTCCACCATCACCTGGGCGCGCGGATGCAGCAGCTCCTCGAGCAGCGCGCGCGCTGTCAGAGCCTTCGAGATGCTGTCCCGGAAAATCACGATGTTCTGTTCGGTATCGAACGAGGCCTTCGCAATGGCCATGGTCTGCTGCACGGCCGTGATCATGGCGTTGAAGTCCTGCTGGTTGGTGATCTCGGGCAGGCGCACCTCGACGGCCACGAACGGCTCGACCTCCTGGCGCTTCTGCGGAGTATCTTTGGCCACCAGGAAGAGCTTGTTGCTGAGCGGCACGATGAAAGAGTTGGTGGCCGCCTCGAGATCGTGCAGCGCTTCGCGGTAATCCACGGCCTGCAGTTGAAAACGGAACTCTTTGGTGGGCTGATAATCGCCGTCGAAAACGCAATCCAGCCCGAAGGCGTGCGCTACATCTTCAAACAGTTTGCGGGAGTCGCCGCGCACATCGAAATCCCTGGTTTCCGGGTGGGCATTCAATTCCGTCGGTGGCAGCGGCTGGCGCGCCTCGGCCAGGTCCCGCGCGCTGGGCTTGTCGAGCTGCTGTTCCGGAAGGGCCGCGGGTTCCGGCTCGAGTCCGGCCTCCAGCGGCGGCGGCACAAGCTTCGCCTCGAGCGCGGCGCGCGACTTCACCGCCTGGCTGCGCAGCCAGTAGTTCTGGTTCTTGGGTTCCATGGCGGCGGCCTGGGAATACAGCAGGTAGGCCTGGGCCATGTGGCCGCCCCTCTCGGCTTCGCGGCCCCGTTCATACAAGTCCCAGGCGGAGAGTTCCTGCGCCATCAGGCGCCCGGCCACCATCGCGCACAGAAGGAAGACACTTCGCCGCACATCAGGGTGACGCGGCGCCGGAGCTGTGCGTGCAGCCGAATTCTTTGTGAGAATCGGACTATGCAAACGATCGCGCGCATCTTGACGAGGAATCCGATGGAGTTGGCGCGGCCACTCGCCATATTCGTGGCCATTTTCATTCTCGGGTGGGTGGTCCGCCGGTTGGTCCTGAAGGCCCTGCGCGCCTGGACTGCGCGCACCGGTAGCCGCGCCGGACTGGTCGTCGCCGAAGCCCTCAGCGGTCCCATACTCATCTGGGCCGCGATCCTCGCGTTGCACGCGGCACTCCAGTCCTCCAGTCTCCCCCGAGGGTTCACGGATGGGGGCGCGAAGACGTTGTTCGTGCTCTGGATCGCGTCTCTCACGATGATGTGTATGCGGATCGCCCGCGACTCGATTCGCTTCTATGGCAGCCAGATCCCCGGCGCTCTGCCGGTGGCCACCCTTACGCAAAACCTGGCCCAGATTGCGGTGGTGACGCTGGGGGCGCTGGTGCTGCTCGACCACTTCCAGGTTTCGATCACGCCCATGCTGACGGCCCTGGGCGTGGGCGGCCTGGCAGTGGCGCTGGCGATGCAAGACACGCTTTCCAATCTGTTTGGCGGCTTTTATGTGGCAGTGGCCGGGCAGGTAAGGCTGGGCGACTATATTAAGCTGAACACCGGCGAAGAGGGATACGTCACCGACATCGGCTGGCGCAGCACCACCATCCGGAGCCTTGGGAACAGCATGGTTATCGTGCCCAACGCCAAGCTGGCGCAGGCCATCGTGACCAACTACAACCTGCCGGAGAAGCGCATGCCGGCAATGGTGGAAGTGCGCGTGAGCTACGATTGCGATCCCGGCCACGTCGAGCGCGTACTGCTCGATATCGCGGCGCATGGCACGCGGGAGATCCCGGGCATGCTGGCCGATCCGGCGCCCTCGGTGACGTTCGACCCCGGGTTCGGCGATTCGGCGCTGGGCCTCACGCTCAACTACCAGGTTGCCGAGTTCGCCAGCCAGTTCAGTGTGCGCCAAGAGCTGCGAAAGCGGATCTTCCACCGGTTTCGAGAGGAAGGCATCCGGATCCCGTTCCCAGCCAGGGCAGTATACGTGCACTCGCTCGAGCCGGTCGATCCCGTGGAGCCGCGGTCCGGGCCGGCGCAGCCATAAGGGATAAACTCGAGGGCGCCTTTTGTGCCTTTTCTTACCTTTTTTTCCGTTTGCCGAGGGCTGGTGTACGTGGTATATTTGGAGCGCGTTTGATAGCTGCCGCGAATCCGGCCGAGCATTGTGAGCGACGTAACCGTCGAACCGTTTGTGTTTCTCCCCGATTAGCCCGCTTTCAAATTGTCAGGAGAATTGTGTGAAGAACATCTTCGTTGGCAACCTCGATTTCAACGTTACGGAGGAGGCAGTCCGAAACCTCTTCGAGAGTCACGGCGCGGTGAACAGCGCCCGGATCATGACGGATCGCGACACCGGCCGCTCGCGCGGATTCGCCTTCGTCGAAATGGAAAATGAATCGGAAGCGGACCAGGCGATTGCCGCGCTGAACGGCTACACGCTGGAGGGACGGGCTCTCAACGTGAACGAAGCGCGTCCCAAGCCGGATCGGGGCTTCGGAGGCGGTGGCGGCCGTCCCGGCGGCGGACGCGGTGCCGGAGGTGGAAACCGTCCCCGCGGCGGGCGCCGCGAGCCTCGCTGGTAGCGCCGGAGACGGAACGCGCGCTGCCGATCTTTGCACCGTCAAGTCGCCATAATCGCCGCTCTCGCGGCCGGAAGCGGGTTTGCCAATGACTGGGCCAGGACCTTCGCGGTTGCGGGACGGCCCGAGCTGCGCATCGAGACTGACGACGCCAGTGTCACCGTGCGGACCTGGGACGAAAACAGAATTGCGGTCCGCGTCACCACCGCCGGCTGGAAAATCGGCCCGGGCGAAGTGGAAGTCGGGCAATCCCAGGCCGGCAACCGCGTCGAGATCACAGTGCGCACGTCCCGCCGGCGCTTTCCCTTCTTCAGCGTCGGAATGCACTCTATCGAAGTGGATGTGCAGGCGCCGCGCCAGATCGAATCCGATATACGCACCGGGGACGGCCACATGCGCGTGCGCGGCCGCCTGGATTCGATGACCCTGCGCAGCGGGGATGGAGGCATCGATGCCGAAGTGCTCCCCGGCTCGAAGATCGCCTCCAGTTGGCGGGTGGAATCCGGCGATGGCAGCGTGACCGTCCGGCTGCCCCGCGATTTCCCCGCCGATCTGGACCTGCACACCGGCGATGGCCGCATCTCCGTGGATTTCCCGCTGGCCACCACCTTCGGCGGGCGCAGCGACCACGACCTGCGCGCCCGGCTCAACGCCGGCGGGGCATGGTTCTACATCCGCACCGGAGACGGCTCCATCCGGATCGGGCGGTTGTAAGCGTCGGCGGCCCGGCCCGCCTTGCTACAATCGAATTACAGTGCCCGCCGAGTCCGCCAGTGTTCCGGAATCTTTGGCGCCCCCGCGTCCCCCCGATCCGGTGGAGGAGTCGTACCGCGAGCTGGAAGCCGAGATTCGCGAGTACCGGCCCAAGGACGACCTCTCGGGGTTGGAAAAGGCCTTCCGCTTCGCGCGGCAATGGCATGAAGGCCAGATGCGCGACTCGGGAGAGCCGTACATGGTCCATCCCGTCATGGTGGCCCGCATCCTGGCGGAGATGCGGATGGACCTGGTCGCCATGCAGACCGGCCTGCTGCACGACGTGGTGGAGGATACCAGCGTCACCGTCGAGCAGGTGCGCAAGGAGTTCGGCGAGGAAGTGGCGCGCTCGGTGGACGGCGTCACCAAGCTGACCAAGCTGGATTTCTTCTCCGCCGAGGACCGGCAGGCGGAGAGCGTCCGCAAGATGCTGCTGGCTATGGTGGAGGATATCCGCGTCATCATGGTCAAGCTGGCCGACCGCATGCACAACATGCGGACCCTGGGTTATCTCAGCCCCGAGCGGCGCCAGCGCATCGCGCGCGAGACCATCGAGATTTACGCGCCCATCGCGCACCGCCTGGGAATGGGGAAGGTGCGCGGCGAGCTCGAGGATCTCGCCTTCCAGTACCTGGAGCCGGACGCTTACAAAGAGATCACCGGCGCCATCGAGATGCGCCGCCATTCGAACGAAGAATTCCTCGGCGAGGTCCGCCGGACGGTGGAGGCCGAGCTGCGGCGCGAAGCCATTCCCGCGCGCATCGATGGGCGCGTGAAGCGGCCGTATTCGGTGTTTCAGAAGATGCGGCGGCAGAAGATCGGCATCGACGAGGTCTACGACCTGACGGCGCTGCGCATCGTCACCGATTCGGTGAAGAACTGCTACGCCGCGCTGGGCGTGATCCACAACGAGTGGCGCCCCATCCCGGGCCGCATCAAGGACTTCATCGCCATTCCGCGTCCCAACCTCTACCAGTCGCTGCACACTTCCGTGGTCGGCCCGCACGGCCAGACGTTCGAGGTGCAGATCCGCACCGAGGAAATGCACCGCATCGCAGAGGAAGGCATTGCCGCCCACTGGAAATACAAAGAGGGCCGCAAGGGGCCCGCCGCGGACGATCAGCGCATCGCGTGGCTGCGGCACCTGGTGGAGTGGCAGCGCGAGGTGCAGGACCCCGGCGAGTTCATGTCCACGCTGAAGGTGGACCTGTACCCCGAAGAGGCCTATACGTTCACGCCCCGCGGCAAAGTAATCGTGCTGCCGCGCGACGCCACGCCCATCGATTTCGCCTACGCCATTCACTCCGACGTGGGGAACACGTGCGTGGGCGCCAAGGTGAACGGGCGCATCGTGCCGCTGCGTTCGGGGCTGCGCAACGGCGACGTCGTCGAGATCATGACCCAGCCCGGCCACGAACCGAGCAAGGACTGGCTGGCGTACGTCAAGACTTCGCGCGCGCGCAACAAGATCAAGCACATCATCAACGCCAGCGAGCGCCTGAAGGCCATCGACATCGGGCAGAAGTACCTGGACAAAGAGGCGCGCCGCCTGGGGGTGCAGCTCGGCAAGGTGGCCAAGGCCGATCTCGAAAGAGTTGCGGGCGAGTACGGGTACAGCAAGATGGAGGACCTGTACGCCGCGCTGGGCTTCGGAAAGTTCTCCGCGCGGCAGGTGCTGAGCAAAGTGGCGCCGGGCGTGGTGAAAGAGGAGCCGTCCGAAGGTAGGCCCGTGGGTGCCATTGCCGAACCGGGCGGCGCACCCTCCGGAGTGCTCTCTGGGCCCGGCGCCGCCACACCCCAGGCTCCCGGCGCGCGCCAGGATGCCGGCGATGGCGTCATCAAGGTTCGCGGCGTCGACGACCTGCTGGTTTACCTCGCCAAGTGCTGCAATCCCATCCGCGGCGAAGCCATCGTCGGCTACGTGACTCGCGGCAAGGGCGTCGCGGTCCATTCCCGAATGTGCCCCAACGTGCAAAACCTGATGTACGACGTCGAGCGCAAGATCGAAGTGGAGTGGGCGCGGGCCGCCGCCGACGCCTTTCCCGTGCGCATCGTGGTCCACACGGACGACCGGCCCGGAATGCTCAACCAGCTCACCTCCGTGCTTTCCGACGAGAACACCAACATCCGCAACCTGGAGGCTAAGGGGGATCTGGACCAGAGGGCGGCGTGGTGGAGATGACCGTGGATGTGCGGGACAAGAAGCAGCTCGAAAAACTGGTGGGCGCCATGCGGCGGATTTCGGGCGTGCGCGACGTGGAGCGCCTCTACAACTGACCATGCCTTTTTCGACCGACCCGGAACACATCGCCATTTCCAAATCCAAAGGAATCAAGATCGACTGGAAGGACGGGCACCGCAGCGAGTATGAGTTGCAGTACCTGCGCGACCAATGCCCCTGCGCCGCGTGCACCAATGGGCCCAGAGGGCACCCCGGCACGTCTCCGGCGCAGCCCGCCAATCCGTTTCAAATGTACCAGCCGGCGCTGAAGATGCTGGGCGTGGAGCCGGTGGGGAATTACGCCATCCGGATCAACTGGAACGACGGGCACAAGACGGGGATTTATTCCTACGAACACTTCCGCCGCATCTGTCCCTGCGAGGAGTGCCAAGCGGCCCCTGCACGCGGTTAGGCCACTGAGATAGACTCAAGTAAGGAGCGCGCACACCTCCCCATGTCCGACACCCAGCTCTACATCGCCCTCGGCACCCCCACACTCGCCGTCCTCGTCGGCATCCTCATTAACTCCATGCAGTTCCACCATGCCGCCGCCTCCATCAACGCCCGCCTTACCAGCGTCGAAACCCGGCTCGATCTGCTGCTCGGCAAGGTGATGGACTTCGACGGCCGCCTGACGCGCCTGGAAGAACGCGGAGACCGCCGCCCATGACCGTCCGCCAGGCGGGCCTTACCTGACCAGGTACAACCCCGAACCGTGCGGGGGGATCTTGAACGTATAGCCGTCCTTCGCGGTACCCAGGTCTTTCTTCTCCCAGAGATCGCGCACAGCGCAGGTTGCCGGCAACTCCAGCTCGCTCCAATCCACGCGGATCTCCAGGGGCGCCTGATCTCCGGCGTTGAAGACCGCCAGGTATTTGGCTTGCGACCTTACGGCGTCCGAGGTCCACGCGATCCGGTCTCCCCGCTCGAACAGTTGGCGGCTGCGCGTGGCGTTCTGGTCGGCGGCCAGGGCTTCGTCGTTGGTCAGCAGCGAAAGCGTGAAATCGTCGTTGCTCGGCAAATCGCCTCCGAACATGAGCGGGCTTCGCGCTATCGACCAGAGGCTTATGAGCGTGCGCTGTTCGTCGCGCGTGAAGCGCGTCGTGCGATCGTCGCCGCGCTCGGCGCGAATTCCGATGCGGCCGAGCGGTAGCATGTCGGCGTCCGGCCAGGCGCCGGGCCGCGTGTGCCGGCTCCACTTGTCGAGCAGACCGAAATTGGCGCGGAGGTCCGGCCAGCGGTCCCAAAAATCGCCGGAGATGCGCCACAAGTTGGCGTTGGCGGCATAGAAATCGGCCTTCGCCGGATCCGCCGGGCCGGGTGAAAGGCTCAGCACGATGGGCCGTCCGGACTTCACAATGGCGCGGTGGAGGGCGGCGATCTCATCTCCGTGAAAGGGGATGGCGATGTCGTCGGCCTTGATATAGTCCACGCCCCATGCGGCGTAGAGCTGCAAGATGGAATCGTAGTAATCCTGGGCTCCGGGCTTGCTCATATCGAGGCCGTACATGTCGGTGTTCCAGCGGCACAGAGACTGGGGGTCGGCGATGGCGGCGGCATGCGCCTGGCTGCCCAGGACCGGCAGGTCAGCAGCCACGGCCCGGCGCGGAATGCCGCGCATGATATGGATGCCAAACTTGAGACCCTTGGCGTGGATGTAATCGGCCAGCGGGCCGAAGCCTTTGCCGGCGGCGGCCGAGGGGAAACGGTTGGTGGCGGGCGTGAGGCGGCCGTATTCGTCCATGACGAGATCGGCGTTGGGGCGGTAGCCGTGCGTCTGCGGGTGAGGCTCGGACCACTGAATGTCCACCACCACGTATTGCCACCCATGGCTTTTCAGGTGATCGGCCATGTAATCCGCGTTGGCTTTGACTTCCGCCTCGGTGACGGTGGTCCCGTAAGAATCCCAACTGTTCCAGCCCATGGGCGGCGTGGGCGCGAGCGCATCAGCGGCGGAAGCCGCCAGCGGCGCGATCAGTAACAGCGCGGCAAGTTTCATTCTGTGCGTCCTTGCTCTCTTACCAGCCGGGCATCCACTCCCAACCGCCCTCCTGGCGCGCGGCCACGCGGCCGACGCTGGGGAATGGGAAATGGAACGCCATGAGGTGCATGTTTCCGGCCACGGCGCGCTCCAGCAGCGAGCGGCGAGTGGCAGCCGCCTGCTCGGAAGCCAGGTCGAAGCCGTTTTCCCAATCCGGCCGCTCCAGGTGCAGGGGGTGAACGGCCGCGTCGCCCATGTTGAGGAGATGCTGGCCTTCGGAGGAAATCAGCAGCGCCAAGTGCCCGGGAGTGTGGCCCGGCGCGGGGATGGCGCGCACGCCGGGAACAATTTCGGTCTCACCCTCCACCGTATCGACCTGGAACCGCAGGGGCGCCAGATAGCGCCGCGCCGCCGAACCGATCATGCGCTTCACATCCTCCGGCACGCGCAGGCCGGCCAGATCGGAGCGCGGCCCCGTCCAGAAATCCCATTCCGGCTGCGAGAGAACATAGCGCGCATAGGCGAAAGCCGGGCGCCCGCGGGAATCGATGGCGCCGCCGATGTGATCGGGGTGGGCGTGGGTGAGGACCACGGCATCGATGTCCTTGGGCCGGACGCCCGCCACTTCCAGCCGGGCGACGATGGCGCCGGTGGTGCGCGAGAACTCTCCCCCGCCGGTATCCACCAGCACCACCTGCCGGCCGGTCTCGATCAGCAGGCAAGTGTAAGGGCTTAGCACGGCGTCGTGCGGAAGATGGCGCCTCGCGAGGGCGCGGGAGAGCTCATCGGGGTCGGCGTTGGGAAAGAACCACGGCGTGGGATAGGAAAAATAGCCGTCGCTGAGAACCGTGCAGCAGATGGCCCCGACCTGAAAGCGGTACGAGCCCTCGGGCATATCTATATAGGGGTTAACTGAAACCGAGGCAAAAGTCAAAAGGAAACGATTGGGAGAATGCGTCCGCCGGCTTCGAAAGAGAGGGAATCCGGAAACGGAGAGGAACGCTCCAAACGAGGGAGCGGGTGGGGGTCATGGGGGAGGTGATGGGAAATTAAAGGCAGATTCTGGCGGCCGAACTCCCTCTTCCGTCTCCCACGTTAACGCCGTGTCACCGCCGATTCTTGATTTCAGGCGTGTAACTTGTTGCAACTAAAGAGAAAAGAATTCGAAAATTTCTGTGAATGAAAAATGTTGCCGATGATTTGCCCTGCTCCGCACACCTGTGCCCCCGATTCACGGGATTGACCGTGCGAAACCGCCCGATCTAAAATAGGATTGAGCTAGTAGAGCCTTGTCCTGAGGAAACGGTGAGCCGTATGAATGCCACACGCCTTTCGATCGCCTGCGTTTCCTTGTCCATTGTCATCGGCGTTTTCGCCGTGGCACAGCAGACGGATCAGAATCAGAATCCGCCCGATACCAAGAAGACCTCCACCGCGCCGCAGCGCGAAACCATCTCCCGGCCCTTGTCGGAAAGGGAGAAGAAGAAGCGCGAGGAGAAGCTCCGCAAGGAGCTTGAGACTCCCTACCGCAAATGGCTGAACGAGGACGTCGCCTACATCATCACGGATGAGGAGCGCGCCGCCTTCAAGCGCCTCCAGACCGATGAAGAGCGCGAGCAGTTCATCGAGCAGTTCTGGCTGCGCCGCGATCCCACCCCGGATACCGTCGAAAACGAGTTCAAGGAAGAGCACTACCGCCGCATCGCTTACTCCAACGAGCATTACGCTTCGGGCATCCCCGGCTGGAAGACCGACCGCGGGCGCATTTACATCACCTACGGCCCGCCCGACGAAATCGATTCCCACCCCTCCGGCGGCACCTATGAGCGGCCTCCCGAAGAGGGCGGCGGCGAGACCTCCACCTACCCCTTCGAACAATGGCGCTACCGCTACATCGAAGGCATCGGCACCAACATCATTATTGAGTTCGTCGACCCCACCATGACGGGCGAGTATCACATGACCATGGACCCGTCGGAGAAGGACGCGCTGCTTTATGTGCCGGGCGCCGGCCTCACCATGATGGAGCAGATGGGACTCTCCACCAAGACCCAGCGCTTCCAGAACACCGACGGCACTCACCTGGGCACGCCATTCGGCGGCCAGCCCGAGAGTATGAACGAGTTCTCACGTCTGGAGCAGTATGCCAAACTTCAGCAGGCGCCGAAGATCAAGTTCACGGACTTGGAAACCGCCGTTTCCACGCGCCTCAGCTACAACATTCTGCCCATGAAAACGAGGGAGGACTTCTTCCCCGTTACGGACGCCACGGTGCTCACCAACGTGACGCTCCAGTTCGACAACAAGGACTTGCAATTCCAGCTCAAGGACGGCGTGCAGAAGGCGGTGGTCGACATCTACGGGAAATTCAGCACCATGACGCGGCGCGTAGTGAGCGTATTCGAAGACACCGTCACGGCCAGCTCGCCGCCCGAGTACCTGCAAGATTACACCAAGCTGAAGTCTATCTATCAGAAGACGATTCCGCTGGCGCCGGGCACCTACCGGCTGAACGTCTCGGCCAAGGACGTGGTGGGCGGCAACCTCAGCCTTTATGAAGTGGCCATTACGGTGCCCCACCTCGACCCCGATAAGCTCTCTTCCAGCACCCTGATTCTGGCCGACGTAATGGAAAAGGTCCCCAGCAAGAGTATCGGCACGGGCCAGTTCGTGATCGGCGACACTAAGGTGCGGCCGCGCATGGATGATGTTTTCAAGCGCGATGAGAAAATGGGTATCTATTTGAAGCTCTATAACTTCGGGGCGGAAGAGGGGACCCATTTGCCGTCCGGGCAGGTGGAGTACGAAGTGGTGAAGAACGGCACCAACGAGAGAATTTTCAATTTCACCGAAGAGGTGGCGCAGATCCCGGGCGCCTCCGCCAACCAGGTAACAGTTGAAAAACTTCTCCCGCTCAATAGCCTGGCTCCGGGCCAGTACACTCTCCGGCTGAAGGTTACGGATAAAAATCGCAAACAAACCCTTACCCCATCGGTCCAATTTACGGTAACCTAGTGTGAGCGGGTGGGCCCGCTCCCCAAAATGAGCGTCGCGGATGTTTAGCACGAAGACGCACAAGACGGTAGCGCTGCTGGCAATAGGGATTGCCTGTCTGGCGGCGCCTTTGGTGTCGCCGGCGGCCGGCCCCATCCAGCTCTCCGGGGTCATCAGCGGAGTGGTGAGCGACTCGATGGGCATCCCGCAGATGGGCGCCATCGTCCTGCTCTACAACCGCCAGGATCGCATCTACGGGAAGGTCCAGACCGACGATCTCGGCCAATTCAAGTTCCTGGGGCTGTTCCCCGACCTCTACTCCATCAAAGTGACGCTCGCCACTTTCGTTCCCGCGCTGAAGAAGAACATACTGGTGCAGCCCGGCATGCGGAGCGTGCTGAATGTGAACCTGAGCACGCTGTTCAGCACCATCCAGCTCGCCTACCCGTCGATGGATAGCGGCAGCCTCATGAGCGACGATTGGAAGTGGGTTCTGCGCACCGCCTCGTCCACCCGGCCGGTGCTGCGGTTCGCCGACGATCCGCTGGGTGGCAATCCAACCACCAGCGTGCATAGCGCGGTTTTCTCCGATACGCGCGGCATCCTGAGGGTTTCCGCGGGAGACGGTCCGTTGGTCACGGGCATCGGCAATGAGGCCGATATGGGCACCGCTTTTGCGCTGGCGACTTCGCTGTACGGCGACAACCTGCTCCAGGTGAGCGGCAACGTGGGATACGGCGCGCAGACCGGCGTGCCCACGGCGGCGTTCCGCACCAGCTATAGCCACAGCCTCGCCGGCGACAATCCCGAGGTTTCCCTCACCATGCGGCAATTGTTCCTGCCCGAGCGCCTGGGCGCCTCGCTGACGGGGACGGACACCGCTTTGCCCATGCTGCGCTCCATGTCCGCCGCCTTCAACAACCGCACGCAGCTCACCGACAACTTGGCGATCCAGTATGGATTCACGCTCGATTCCGTCTCGTTCCTGGATCACCTGAACTATTTCAGCCCGTACGAGCGCCTGAGCTACAAGGCCGGGAACAACGCCGAAGTGGATTTTGCCTACACCTCCGGCAACGGGCGGCCCGACCTGGCCGGCGCGGTCTCCCAGGATGCGGATTTGCAGCGCGATCTGAGCACGCTCGGCCTGTTCCCGCGCATCTCCTTGCTCGGCGGGCGGCCGAAAATTCAGCGCGGCGAAGAGTACGAATTGTCCTACTCTCTCAAGGCCGGGTCCCGGACCTATCAGGTTTCCGCCTACCGCGAAGCGGTGACCAATGCGGCGCTCTCGCTGGTGGCGCCCGCGGGTATGTATAGCGGCGGCGACATCCTCCCCGACCTCTTCTCCGGCAACTCGATCTTCGACGCCGGCAATTATCACAGCGTGGGATACACGGCCGCCGTCACGCAGAACCTGGGCGACCATGTGAGCGCCGCGGTGATGTACGGTTCCATGGGCGCGCTCACTGCGCAGAACGGCGAGCTTGTCAGCAACAGCCCGGATGAGCTGCGCTCGATGATCCGCTCGGGCCGCAGGCAGGCCGCCAGCACCCGCATTACGGCCACCTCGCCCTGGACCGGCACGCACATGATCGCCAGCTACCAGTGGACCGACGGTAACCGCTGGGCCATGCCCGGCCAACTGTACAGCACCCAGGCTGTGGGGCCCATGCCGGGGTTGAACGTTTACATCCGGCAGCCGATCCCGGGTTTCTCGATGCTGCCCTGGCGCGTGGAAGCCACCGCCGATCTGCGCAACATGCTGGCCCAGGGTTATCTGCCGCTGGGCATGGTCAACGGCCAGTCCGTTATGCTGGTCCAGACCCCCCGCAGTTTCCGCGGCGGGCTAAGCTTTATCTTCTAGGGTGAGAGAGGTCCCGGTTAGCCAGCCCTTTACGCAGGAACGCGCGCGCCGTGTTTCAACCTGGGAAGCGCTCTTATGGCCCTCCCCGCTCTCTTCTGGGCGATGCGCAGATCGTAAAGGCTCTGCAGGTTAAGCCAGAATTCCGCGCTCGTGCCAAAGAAGTGGGCCAGGCGCAAGGCCGTGTCCCCGGTGATGGCGCGCTGCCCATTCAAGATGCCGGTGATGCGGTTGGTCGGCACATCCAGCTTACGCGCCAACTCGGCGGCGCTCATCCCGAGTTCTTTCAGTTCTTCGGCCAGGTGTTCCCCTGGATGTATCGCGGTCACTGTCAGTCCTCCTAATGATAGTCGACGATCTCTACGTTCCACGGTCCCCGCGCTGCGTCCGGCCACTCGAAACAGATCCTCCACCGGTCGTTGATACGGATGCTGTACTGCCCCTTACGATCGCCGGCCAGCGCTTCGAAACGATTGCCGGGCAGGGCTGCGAGGTCCTTGACCGCCGTAGCCGCTTCCAGCCGGTCGAGCTTCAGGCGCGCCGGCCGTTCGATTCCAGAGAACGCTTTCACCCGCTGTCCAGCCGCGAAATCTCTCGTGCGCTTGCCTCGATAGCCGGCGACCATTCATCAGGATATCATTCGTTATGCGTTACGTCAAGCATAACGAAGCCCAGTCGACTTGGTTCGCAGGTGGACCAAAGAACCATCGAAACCTCGAACGCCGTTGCTCTCTATCGAGGTCCCGCTACCTGAACCTTGATTGCGATAGCTGTCGCTCCATGCGGAGAGCCGCTACACGTGAACGTGACCTGGCCGCCGACGTGGTCATGCCATTTATTGAACTGCATGGCGACTTGGAACCACCCCGATTGGGCACCAGCCACATCCGGCCCGAGATACGTCCACGCCGAGAGGTAATACACTCTGTGGTTTTCGGAGTCGCACTCGGTCTCCCAATGGAGCGGTTCGGGCGCCGGTTGGAGCGTGTGCTTCACATGCCAGACCGGGGCCTCTTTCAACAAATCGTGCAGGAGCAGGCCGCACCCGGTATCCGGCCCGGTCATCGTACCGTCGATGACGGCCCTCTCATCGGGACTCAGGGCAATCTCGTATGCCTTCGCAGTGTCGATGTTCGTGAATTGAGTCAGTGGAATATCTGGATAGCTCATGGGACACGTTTATATCACACACTTCTCGGATCTGTCAATTCCCATATTGCACTCCTGAAAAACAGCTCTCCCATGCTAAGGACGCGACGGTAATCGTTCTATCCGAACTCGCCAGGAACGATCCCTCCTTCCTGGAGCGGTGCTCCCAGCATCCCGACGCGCAAGGTCGCAAACGGCGTTACATCGCCCGAACTTCGGAAGAACTCTACCCAGACCGAGAGGATCTCCGGGATATGAAAGAAAAGCTGCCGGGTGGATGGCTGGTCGCGACCAACCTCAACAACGTGCTGAAGAAAACCATCATCAAACTCGCTGCCGAAGTCGCCGGACTGACGTTCGGTAGCGACGTGATTGTGGACTTTTGACCGGCGGTGAACGTCTGCCTCTGCCACACCATTCGGGGCCATTGTCCCGGCTGCTACACTGAAATCGGTGGGCCGGTTCTACAGCCGCGCGGAACTTCTCGAACAGCGCCAGCGCTGGAAGCGGGAGGGCAAGACCGTGGTCTTTACCAACGGCTGCTATGACCTGCTTCACCCTGGCCACATACGGCTCCTGGAGCAGGCCCGCTCGCTCGGGGACGTTCTCATTCTGGCATTGAACTCCGATGCCAGTGCGCGGCGGGCAAAGGGGCCGGACCGGCCGCTGATCGCGGAACGGGAACGCGCGGAACTGGCCCTGGCGCTGGAAGCCGTCGATGCGGTCACTCTGTTCGATGAGGACACGCCGCGCGAGCTGATTGGGTTCGTTTCGCCAAGTGTGCTTGTCAAGGGCGCGGATTGGTCGCACTTTGTCGCGGGCCGGGAAGAAGTGGAAGCCGCCGGCGGCAAGGTGGTCACCGTGGCTCTGGAACCCGGGTATTCTACTACTAATATTGTCGAAAGAATTCTCAGCCGACCTTGATTCATCCTGCCGTTCGCGATCTGTTTCTGGACCTGGCGAAGCATCCCAGCTTCCAGGATGCTCTGCGCCGCTTGGCCGCGGGCGGCAAAGCCTCGCTCTCGGGTCTCACCACTACCGCCAAAGCCCTTTATTCCGTACTTTTGTGGCAATCCTCAGGCCATCATCTGATAATTGTAGTAGATGGTAACAAGCAGGCTGAGGCTCTCTCGGAAGCCATCCATACTTTCTTCTCGCTGCTCGCCGCGGATGATCGGAACGGCCCGCAACTCCTGCCCGCTCTGGACGTTCTGCCTCTTCAGAACCTCTCGCCGCACGCCGACATCTGCGAGCAGCGAGCCACGGGATTGTGGGGGCTGGCCACGCAAAGGGTGCCCATCACGGTCGTGCCGGTGGCCGCGGCCTTGATGCGGATCGAGCCGGGAGACTATTACCGTCAACTGGCGCTCAAGCTGCGGGTGGGCGACGAGTTGCCGCTCGAGGAAGTGGTCGCGCACCTGGAGAGCATCGGCTACGAGCGGCGCGAGCCGGTGGAGATGGTCGGGGAATACTCCGTCCGCGGCGGGATTCTGGACGTGTTTTCGCCGGAGGCGCCGAAACCCATCCGCCTCGACCTCTTCGGCGACCAGGTGGAATCCATACGCCGCTTCGACGTGGAGTCGCAACGCTCCGTCCTCAAGATCGAAGACTGCACCCTGCTCCCGCTGACGGAATGGCAGAAGTCGCGCGCCCTGCTGGTTCAACTGGGGGAACTGATGCGCGAGGCTGGCTTCCCGCGCCGCGACCTGCCGCCGCCCGGCGAGCCGTTTCCCGGCTGGGAATTGGTGACCCCTATGCTCCAGCCGCGCAGTGCGTCGGTCTTTTCGCTGCCCGAGCACCCGGTCGTGCTTTGGGATGAACCCGAGCAGGTGCGCGGGGCCGCCGAACGGTTCTGGAAACGTCTCGATCAGATCGAGCGCTCGCCCGCCTACGACCCAGATAGGATTTACTTCCGCTGGGAGGATCTGGAACGGCAAGCAGGCAGCGGTCCGCAGATGGCCCTCAGGGAACTCGACATCGGATGGTCCCAAGAGGGGGATTCGCACATGGCCACGCGGCCTTCCATGGCCTTTCACGGCAACATGCAGGTGGCCATCGCCGAGGCGCGCACCCTGGTGGAGTCGGGCAACCGCGTGGCGTTCTTCGCCTCTTCTACAGGTGAAGTAGAACGCATGGCGGACATTCTCAATGAATACAGCATCCCCTACCAGCTCGGCCTGGAGCAATTCGACTCTACGCCCGCCTACCTGGCCGAGCGCGCTTACCTGGCCGGTTCCGTAGCCAGCGTTTACGTGGTCAAGGGACTGATCCGCCACGGCACTGCCTTCCAAGATTCGAAACTTGTAGTATTTGGTTCCGAGGACCTGTTCGAAACCTCGGAACTGGTGGCGCGCGCCTCGGTTTCCAAGTCCGCGCTGGCCACTTTTTCCGCCGATTTGATCGATCTGAAGCCGGGCGATTACGTGGTCCATGCCGAGCATGGAGTGGCCCAGTACCTGGGGTTACGGGAAATCGCCCAGGGAGAGGCCAAGGGCGATTACATGCTCCTCGAGTACTCCGCCGGCGCCAAGCTCTACGTGCCCCTGACCCGCATGGATTTGGTGCAGCGGTGGCGCGGGGCGGGGGACGCTAAGCCGGCGCTCGACCGCATGGGTGGCGTCACCTGGGCGCGCACCAAAACGCGGATCAAAGCCAAAATGCGCGACATGGCGGACGAGTTGCTCAAACTCTACGCCGCCCGCAAAATGGCGGAGGGCTTTCGGTTTTCCCCGGATAGCAACTGGCAGCGCGAATTCGAAGATGCCTTCGAATTCACCGAGACGCGCGACCAGATCACCGCCGCCCGGGAGATCAAGCGCGACATGGAAAGTCCCCAGCCCATGGACCGCCTGCTGTGCGGGGATGTGGGCTTCGGCAAGACCGAGGTGGTGATGCGCGCCACCTTCAAGGCGCTGGGCGACGGCAAGCAGGTGGCGGTCCTGGCTCCTACAACTGTCTTAGCATTTCAGCACTTCGAGACCTTCAAGCGGCGTTTCCAGCCATTCCCTGTGCGCACCGACATGTTCAGCCGGTTTCGTACCCCCAAAGAACTCAAGGCGGCTCTGGCGGACCTGGCGGAAGGTAAGGTGGACATCGCCATCGGTACCCACCGGCTATTGTCGCAGGACGTGGAATTCCGGGATCTCGGCCTAGTGATCGTCGATGAAGAGCAGCGCTTCGGCGTGAAGCACAAGGAACGGCTCAAGCACTTAAAGAAGACCGTGGACGTGATCAGCATGAGCGCTACCCCGATTCCCAGAACACTACATATGTCGTTATTGGGGTTACGAGACATGTCCGTGATCGAGACGCCGCCTAAGGACCGTCTCGCGATCCACACCGTAGTGGCCCCGTTTCAGCCCGAACTGATCCGCTCCGCCATCGAACTCGAATTAGGCCGCGGCGGGCAAGTTTACTTCCTCCACAATCACGTGGACTCCATCTGGAAGCGCGCCGCCATGGTTCAAGAACTGGCGCCGGCTGCCCGGATTGGCGTGGGCCACGGCCAGATGGGCGAGGCCGAACTGGAGAGGACCATGCTGCGATTCATGCGGCATGAGTTCGATATCCTAGTGTGTACTACGATTATAGAAAATGGCCTGGATATCCCTCTCGCCAATACCATCATTATCGAGAATGCGGAACGGCAGGGCCTCTCTGAGCTGTATCAGCTTCGCGGCCGGGTGGGCCGCTCGAACCGCCGCGCTTACGCCTACCTGCTGGTGCCGCCCGATACCGAGCTGAGCGAAGTCGCGCGCAAACGCCTGGCGGCGCTGAAGGAGTTCAGCGACCTGGGGGCCGGCTTCAAGATCGCGGCGCTCGATCTGGAGCTTCGCGGCGCCGGGAATCTGCTGGGGGGCGAGCAGCATGGGCACATTAACTCCGTCGGCTTCGATACCTACGTGCGGCTGCTGGATGAGACCGTCCGCGAGCTGAAGGGCGAAGAAGTGGCGCCGGAGATCCACTCGGCGCTGAATTTGGGGCTCGACATTCGCATTCCGCCGGACTACATCGCGGACGAGAATCAGCGCTTGCGGGCATACCGGCAGATCGCCAATGCGGCCGACGCGGCGGCGCGCGACCGTGCCGAAAAGGAACTGGAGGACCGCTACGGCCCAGTGCCCGAAGCGGTCCGCAACCTGCTGGCCTACTCGGCGCTCAAGACCGTGGCGGAGCAGGCCGGCATAGAAGTCGTCGACCGGCGCCATAATATACTGAATATAAAGTTTCACAAGGAAACCCGCGTGGATCCGGCCCGGCTCATGAATATCGTCGCCAAAACCAGGGGAGCGCAGTTCACTCCGGCAGGCGTATTGCTACTACCGTTGGATGGCCAAGGCGGCGCGGGCGAGACTCTGCGTTTTCTGTGGGAGAAGCTGGAGCAGTTGGCATCCCCGGCGTCCCCGCCGGCTTGAACAGACCGGTGGCTCGTCCCACTGGTAGAATGGAGGCTACGGATATGCTTCGCAGGTTTGTAGTACTCATGGCGGCGGCTCTTCCCATGGCCGTCGCGGCGGACGTGAAAGTGGTGGAGGAGATCGCCGCCAAGATCAACAACGACATCATTACGCGCGGCGAACTGGAACACCGGCGGCAGGAGATCGAGCAGGAACTGCGGCGCCAGGGACTCACCGGCGCCAAGCTGGCCGATGCCGTCAAACAAGCGGAACGGGACGCGCTGCGCGACCAGATCGACCAGCTCCTGCTGGTGCAGAGGGGCAAGGACCTGGATATCAAGGTCGACGCCGACGTGGCACGCCGGCTGGCGGAGCTCCAGGTGCAGAACAACATTCGGGACCCCGATAAGTTTCAAGAGTTCATCCGCCAGCAGACCGGCATGACGTACGGGATTTCAAGCAGCAGTTGACGAACCAGATCCTCACGCAGAAGGTGGTGGGCTCGGAAATCGGCTCGCGCATCGCCATTTCGGATGAGGAGATGCAGAAGTATTACGAGGAGCACAAGAAGGACTTCGTGCGCGAAGAGCAGGTATTCCTGAGCCAGATTCTGATCTCCACCGAAGGCAAGACCCCCGATCAGATCGCCGCGGCGGAAAAGAAGGCCAAGGACATGACGGAGCGCGGGCGCAAGGGCGAGAAGTTCAGCGACCTGGCGCGCGACAACTCCGACGATACCGAGACCGCCAAGGCCGGGGGCTACATCGGCGGGTTCAAGAAAGGCCTGTTGCTGAAGCAGATTGAAGACAATGTCTTCAAGCAGAAGAAGGGCTACGTCAGCGACCCCCTCCAGATCGAAAAGCCCGCCTGTTTCCTGGTTCTGAAAGTGGAAGAGCGCTTCGAGGCCGGCCAGGCGTCCTTAGACGAAGTGAAAAACGAAATCGAAGACCGCCTGAGGGAGCCAAAGATGGAGCCCAAAGTTCGCGGTTATCTCACCAGGCTCCGGGAGGAAGCGTTCCTACAGATTAAAGACGGTTACATCGACAGCGGCGCCGCGCCGGGCAAGGACACTCGCTGGCAGGACGTGGCCCAGTTGAAGCCGCAGACCACCACCAAGGAAGAAGTCGCCTCGCGCATCAAGAACCGGAGAAAGTTGTTCGGACTGCTTCCCATCCCCGGCACCAACAAGCCACTTGCCCCGGTGACGGAAGCGTCGGTGAGGTCAAAGCCGGCAAAACCCGAGCGGCCGCCCTCAGAGCCAAAACCGCTGCCGCCCATGCCGCCCATTCGACAATGAAATCCCCGTATGTGAACGAACTCAAACCGAGCCAACTGATCACCACCAGTTTCCTGGTCCACTCGAAGGAGATTCGTCAGAAGAAGACGGGCGAACTGTACCTCTCGCTGCTGCTTGGCGACCGCACGGGCGAGCTGGACGCCAAGATGTGGGACAACGTCACCGAGGCGCTGGACACTTTCGACCGCGACGATTTCGTCAAGGTCAAGGGCCTGACGCAGATCTTCCACAACCGACCGCAGCTCACCATCCACAAGGTGCGGCGGATGGACGACAGCGAAATCGATTTCGCGGATTACTTCCCCTCCTCGCGCCGCGACCCGGGGGAAATGTGGACCGAGTTGCGCGCCACGGTCGCAGCCATCGGCAATCCTCACCTGAAAGCGCTGGTGGAAGCGTTGCTGGACGACGAGGACGTGGCGCGCCGGATGCGCCGCGCGCCCGCCGCCAAGCAGATCCATCACGCCTACCTGGGCGGCCTGATCGAGCACGTGCTTTCGCTGTGCACGCTGGCGCGAATGGTGGCGGCGCACTATCCGAACATCGACTACGACCTGTTGCTGGCCGGCGTGGTGCTGCACGATATCGGCAAGATTTACGAGCTGAATTACGAGCGCGGGTTCTCCTACTCCGACCAGGGGCAACTGCTGGGCCACATCACGATCGCCCTCGGCATGGTGGCGGACAAGCTGCGCGGCCTGCCGGATTTCCCGCCGCCGTTGCGCTCGCTGGTGGAGCACATGATCCTGAGCCATCACGGGCAGCTCGAATTCGGCTCGCCCAAGCTGCCGCAGTTTCCAGAAGCGCTGCTGCTGCACTACCTGGACGATATGGATTCCAAAATGGAGTGCATGCGGGCGCTGATTGAGAACGACCGCCAGGTGGAAGGCTGCTTCACCACTTGGAACACTGCGCTGGAGCGCGCGGCACTCAAGAAGGACCGCTATTTGGACGGAGCCCTGGAGAGCGCCCCGCCGGGCCCAGGCCCAGAGGGTGCCCCACCCGCCGAACAACGCGAAGCGGACTCGGCTTTTGCCGGCAAGCTGAGGCAGGCGCTTCAGCCCGCCGAGGCGAAACAGGAAAGCTGATGCCGAAAGCCACGCGCGATATCCCTCCGCCGCTCGAGCTGGCCTGCCTGAAGGCGCTCTGGTCGCTTCAGGAAGGGAACGTGAAAGACGTGCAGCGGGTGGTGGCGCAATCCAGGCCGCTGGCTTACACCACCATCATGACGGTGCTCGAGCGCCTGGTGCGCAAGGGAAAACTGGCGCGCCGCAAGGTGGGGCGGGCGTTCGTCTATTCGCCGGAGGCGTCGCGCGATGCCATGCGCCGGGTGGCCATTCACGAGCTGCTGGAAGGTTTCTTCGACGGATCGGAAGCGGAGCTAATGCTGTTCCTGCGCGCGGCCGAGCGGCCGGCCGTCCAAGCCCCGGCACCGGTGGAGGAACGCGAGCAAATCGACACCGTGCTGCTGTAATGCGAGCTTTCAGCGGTCAGCTTTCAGCTTTCAGCTAAAACAGCGCCACCGCAGGGGTTTAGCTGAAAGCTGAAAGCTTCGCGCGATAATAGGTTCTATGCAGAACATTCTGCCGGTACTGTGTTTTATCGCCGGCTTCGCGCTGGCGTGGCTGGTGCTGCGGTGGCGCCAGCAGGAAACCGAGACAGCCTTCAAAGCGCTTTCCGCCGACGCCCTGGCGCGCAACAACCAGGCCTTCCTCGAGCTTGCCCGCGCCACCCTGGCGCAGACGCAAGAAGCCGCGCGCGGCGACCTGGAAATGCGGCAGCAGGCCATCGGCGAGCTGGTGGCCCCGGTTCGCGACTCGCTGGAAAAAGTCGATTCCAAGATTCAGGAGCTGGAAACGGCCCGCGCTGGCGCCTACGCCGCGCTCCACGAACAGGTCCGCGGCCTGGCGGAAACGCAGTCGCAGCTTCGCGCCGAAACCGGCAAGCTGGTCACCGCGCTGCGCACGCCGGGAGTGCGCGGCCGTTGGGGCGAGATCCAGTTGCGCCGGGTGGTGGAGATGGCCGGCATGTTGGACCACTGCGATTTTGTCACGCAGGCCGCCGTCGCTTCCGAGGAAGGCCGCCTGCGCCCCGATCTGCTGGTGCGCCTGCCCGCGGGGAAGATCATCGTGGTGGACGCCAAGACGCCGCTCGATGGCTACCTCCAGGCCATCGAAGCCCCCGACGACGAGACCCGCAAGGCGCGCC
>Ga0181538_10000287_pt1 | contig 59198 bp, 49 predicted proteins | sample PEATcosm2014_Bin_40_FD_119773 | JGI IMG/M metagenome (GOLD analysis project Ga0181538, IMG submission 119773) | Peatland microbial communities from MTU Mesocosm Facility, Houghton, MI, USA - PEATcosm2014_Bin23_30_metaG | ecosystem: Environmental > Terrestrial > Soil > Wetlands > Peat | place...
TTGCCTGGATACCGGGTCAGGGCGACGTATTACTCGGCCTGTTCGGCATACTTTCCCTGGCACTCCTGACAAAATTCCGTCTGACGGGAAACTACTGGTTTTTTGCTCTTCACGGTCTCGCCTTTTTCCTTGCCGCCCTGTCGAAGGAGAGCGCGATCCTGCTTCCCCTCCTGTTCGCGGCGTTCTTATTGTTTCGCAAGGGGGAAAAATTTTTGAGCCGGGGAAACGTGCTGCTCGCATCGGTGTGGGGCGGTGTCGCCGCCATCTACCTGATTCTGCGGCACGGCGCCATGGGTGGACTGCCCCAAAGCCACATTTTTGGTGTGACGCCGTTTATCGCCAACCTCCGTGTTTTGCCGGAAACGCTCGGCGGCTTTTTCATCGGTTTCGATATTCCGGTAATGCCCTCCTTCACGCCACTGTTAACTATGACAGGTTTGGCGGTCGGGGCCGGGCTTCTGTTCGCCCTCGGGATCCAGAAAAAACTTGGCAGGCCGATGGCGCTCTTCGGCGTCATCTGGTTTATTGTATTGTCAATTCCCGGCATGATGTATCGCCACGAACTCGGGAGCCATGCCTACGACTATCTCAATCATCGTTCCTATCTTCCGCTGGTCGGCGTGCTTCTGGTGCTTGCCGATGCGGTGCCGGGCGTGTGGTATTCCGGGAGGCGGAGCGCCTTTATAATGACCGCGACCGTTGTGACGTTTATTACCGGAATCCTTGCCTGGCGGCAAACCGGCTACTTCGCCGATCCGCCCGCATTTTACAACCAGGCAATCCGGACAAATCCGGAGTCGGCGCTTGCTCTCAACAACCGCGGCAAGCTTCGATCCGACGGCGGGGACGCCCGGGGTTCGATTGGAGACTTCGATGCCGCCATCCGTCTTTTCCCCTCCTACTCGATGGCTTACAATAATCGTGGCAACGGTAAAGGGCTTCTCGGCGACTATGCCGGCGCGATTGCCGACCTGACCAGTGCGGTGACGTTCGATACCTCCTACGCGCTTGGATTCAGTAATCTCGGTCGGTGGAAGGCGTTGGCCGGGGATACCGCCGGCGCGCTCGCCGATTACAACCGTTCCATACGGCTCGATCCCCGCTTTGCCGGCTCCTACAACAATCGCGGAGCGCTGTTCGGCCAGCGAGGCGATTACGATCACGCCGCGGATGATTTTCAGAAGGCAATCGACCTCGATCCGCTTTTTTCCGAGGCCATGCTCAATCTCGGGCGCGTCAAGCTCTATCGCGGCGACCGGGCGGGCGCCTGCGTTCTCTGGCGCGAAGCCGAACGGCTCGGCAACCGAGGCGTTCAGGGATTATTGCAGCAGTACTGCCATGAGGCGGCAACGTACCCGACAGGCATGGTAAGACGATATTGTCGGTAAGAAGAAAAACGGTATCTGCGGGTTTGAAGGTTAATTTTTCAAATTATAGACAAATATGCTGTACCCTATCCGTGCTACCGGTTTTATTGACCTCAACATTGCATAAGTATTTTTATTATCGAAATACACTCCCTGCAGATTCGTGGCACTGACGGCGACCCAGTCGTGCATTGTGACCTGTCGCGCGCTCGGAGCAGGATTTCGCAGGTAGAAGCTCGGTAGCCATTCATAGGAAATGCCATAGCGTTCCGGAAGATCAGACCCGAAGTAGCTCAGGCAGATCTTCGGGATGTCGTGTTCTCGCATATAGCGGCCGAGGCCCTTTAGGTCTTGGCCCCAGTCCAGATTGGAATCCACGAGATACTTATAGCCGTTGCCGGGCCCGCCCGCCAGTTCGTTAAAATACGCAAGATAGTGGGGTTGGATGTAGAGCGAAGCGCCGATATACCATAGTGCAAGAAGTCCGCAAAGGATAGCCATGGTTTTTTTACATAAAAGGCATGAAATTCCCCCTGCGGTGAAGACGAAAAGAAAGGGATAAATGGGTAGGAGGTAGCGCAGGCCGATGGCCTGAGAATTCGCGCTGAAAAAAACGAAAATAGTAGCAGCCGGGATAAGCAGGAACAGTTCAGTGATCCGGGCGCCTTTAAAAGCCTTTTTGCAATAAAGAACGAGCGCTGTTGCAAGAGAGAGGATTGCTGCAATCGGCGTTTTAAGGAAGAATGCCACCGTGTAATAGTACCACCAACCGCTTTGGGAATAATCGCCGCAGAGAAAGCTCGACTGGCCCTGGCTTGCATGTTCCTGCTGGAATCGGATGCCGGAGAAATACGGCTCAAGATCTCCCCTATAGCCTAACAGCAGCACTGCGAACCCGATCGCGCCGAAGATGAGGCAGTTGCGCCAGGGGAGTGATTTATAGTGAGAAAGCCATATCAGGGCAAGCGCGATGCAAACGGGTATGAGAAGCACTGCGGTAAATTTTGAGAGCAGGGCGAGGCCAAGTGCGATGCCGGCGATAGCGGCGGTGGGCCACCTTTTCTCCTTAAGCATTTTCCAGAAGTGATACAGGGTGATAAACGAGAATGCCGTGACGACGATGTCGGGCGTAATGAGCCGTGCATGCGCCAGGATATTGGGGCAGAAGGTGTACAGAACGATTGCGGCGATAGCGCCGGCGCTTCCATAGAGCTCATAGCTCCAGAAGAAGACATACCAGCCGAGGAGCAGCGCAACGAGCACCATCATGAGGCGCGAGAGCGTGAGGAGCCGGTCTCCCCGGTTTTCCTGACCGGAAAGAAGCGCCTGCCCTCTTGCGATATTTGCTTCCGCCCGGTAGAGTTTGTTTTCCCCGCTCCTCGGATCTTTTTTCCATACGGCCGGATCGGTCGGGAAAAAGAGCAGAGGAATGCTGCTGAGGTAATAGGAGAGCGGCGGATGGAGGATGCAGCCCATCGCGTCCCATCGACCGGTTTGCAGCAGGTATTTTCCCATGCCGAAATAGTGCGTTTCATCCCAGGTCGAAGACTCCTGCACCATGCTGGTTACTGCCCGGATACCAAAGAGAACGAGGCAGAGAGCAAAAATGATAATGGCCAGGCGTTCTTTCCGCGGAGGCGATGGGAAGGCGGCGACCGGTACCTCATTTTTTGTCGCCGGCTGCTGCCGGCGGGTTTTTAATCTTTTTGTCAATTGGTTGCCTCATAGTACTATTGACTTTTCAGCGTTCCATTCAAAAGGGCGGTGACCTGGTTTAAATTTCCTTGCGCCTGGAGCTGTCGAGGATCCGCAGCCACGGCCGCTTTAAAGCATTCGTATGCGTTGCGATAGTCTTTCTTCGTAGCATAGATGATACCCAGGTTATTGTACGCGTCTGCGTAACGGCTGTTCAGAGAAATTGCTTTTTTATACCATTCAATCGCTTCATCAGTGCGTCCTTGATGCGTCAGCGTATTACCCATATTAAAGCAAGCCTCCCATGAGCTGCCATCAGCCTGCAAGGCTTGATTGAGATACTCGATGCTTGCGGGGTAGTTTCCCATTGCATTGCTGTTGATTGCGATATTGATATATGCCGGAGCCAGTTTCGGGCTTATCGAAGCGGCTTTTTTGAAGTTATCGATTGCCTTATCATACTGTTTGAGACCGGCATATGACAATCCCAGAGCCATGAAAAAATCCGCTTCGTCGAAGTTGTTATATTTTCGGGCCTGTTCGAGATTAAAAACAGCCTTGTCGAAATCTCCCTTCTCCTTATATGCGACGCCAAGATGGTAGTATGCCCGGGAAAATTCGGGATAGAGCGCGACTGCCCGCTCAAGGTGCTCGATTACGTCGTCGAGCAACCGGCTCTTCCGGACGGGATCCGTCTCCTTGAGCGCCCCTCCGACGAGGATATAGCTTCCATAGGCATACTGTATCCGTGCGCTGTTCGGGCAGGTAAGGAGATCCTTGGTCGACAGGGTTACATCATCTTTCCAGTCGAAAGTGCGCACGATCGTCCGGATGGAATACAATCCGGCGACGGCAACGGCAATGGTGAAGAGAAGGAGATTTTCAGCGGCCAGTTTGCGGAAGGAGGTTACATTTTTTTGATCGCCCGATGGAACGACGCGACCCAGCAGGATCCCGGCTGCGATGCAGAAGCCGAGTGACGGCATGTATAAAAAACGTTCGCTCATGACCGATTCGATGAGGAATACGATGTTACTGACAATTGAGACCGTGATCAGAAAGAAAATCGCCGCAAAGACAATCAAATCCTTTGATCTGAAACGAAGAATCGCGTAGACGATGACGCCTCCGAGGATAAGAAGCGGCACGAGCGCCCGCAGATCGGCAAGGCCGACAATCGGAATCTGCTGATACGAATAATCGAACGAAAGTTTATAGGGGAAAAGCAGTAGAAGCATGTATCTTCCCAGAATCATGATCGCCGTGGCAAAACGACTGACCGCATCCGGCGCTGTGACCAGCGAGTTATTGAGCGGTAGAATAGCGGAGGAGCTCATGAAGCCATGGAGAACGATACGGCGAATCACGAGGTAAAGTGCCGCCGCCGCTCCCGCCGCCGCTGTCGGAGCGATAGCTTTCCGCAAGGAAAGACGGCGATCGAAAAACCAGGCAAGGAACGGAATTACCGCGACGCAAGTAATAGCGCTCTCTTTGGACAGAAGGGCGAGGAAAAAGAATCCACCTGCAGCCGGTAATAGTACCCTTGATTCACTGTTGAACCAGCTCGCGATGCACTTGAAGGCGGCAATGACAAATAGCAGGCTGAGAATCTCATCGCGTCCCTTGATATTGGCCACGACTTCGGTATGAATGGGATGTGTAATGAAAAACAGCGTGATGATCCCCGGAATCATGATTCCCGGAATTTTCAGCAGGTTCTCCGTTGGCAGCAAACGTGCTCGCGGCTTTTCACCGCGCCGAGGCAGGCTGAACGTTTCTCCTCGTACTCCATTTTTAGAACCTGCCTTGTGAAAACTCTCCAATGAAACCTGCGTGGTTTCTGAAAACCGGAGATTCCAGAGCGAACTGAGCGTTAAAAAAAGAAGAAAACCGGTAAGACCGTAGAGAATCGTATTAACCAAGTGGCCGAGGTGCGGGTTTCCCGGTGCGATCTGCCACTCGGCGGCGAACATCGCAACCGACAATGGGCGATAAAGCGTTACCCGCTCTTGCTTGCTTGGATCGTTGTCTCCCGCTCGATATGATGAAGTGAAGATTGCGGGGATGGCCTTTATGCCTTGCGTGGTGAATGTATTATTGGAAACGACGGTGCTGTCGTCAACGGCATACCCGTTGCGCAGCGTGTTCGCATACAGGAGAAAGCCGATAAAGCCGAGGATCAATGCGATCCGGTAGCGCAGGGAGATCAACCGTCGTTCCGCAGGGGTGAAACCCGTCGAAGCGGCGGATCCCATTGGCGATACGGTTGTCGCCCGCCGTTGCTCCATTAACTTCTTTTTTTTCAGTGAGAACACTCCATCGTATGAATTGGTACCGAGCGAGAGGGGTGGAATCGTCCGTTTCAACGCTTCAGAAATGCCTGAACCTCCTGTTGCCGGCCGCACAGCGCCGCTTGCTGCATGAGAAATGATCCTGCGGAAATGGATGGGTCGATAGATAATGCTTTTATAGCCGCATCCACCGCCTTACTATGATTTCCGGAGCGCGCATAAACAATGGCAAGGTTTATATAGCCATCGGCTGACCGTGGATAGATGCTGAAAAGTTTTTCAAAATAGGGGAGGGCGTCGTTCGTTCCCTTCAACTCAAATGCGGTGATGGCCTGCCCCAGAAGCGACTGGCTGGAGCGTGGGTCGCTTCGAAGCGCAACTGTAAAGTATCGGAAAGCGGTGGCAAAATCATTCGATTGCAGCGCGACGCTGCCGAGATTTTCAAAGGCATTGCCGGTTTCATTCGGAACGGCGGCACGAGCTTGTTCCATCCACTTTTCAGCTTCGTCGTAGCGCTCCTGCCGGGCGGCAACCCTCGCGAGTCCCATAAGTATACTCTTGTTGCGGGGCAGGAGAGCATTTGCTTTCAGATAATACACTGCGGCGCTATCGAGATTTCCTTTCACCTCGAAGCAGTGCCAGGCCATCAGGTACCATGCGTTGGCATCGGTCGGATCGAGCGCAAGCCCTTTGCGGTAACAGATCTCCGCGTTCGCGGTATCGCCTTGACTGAAGAATTGTTCTGCAACGCTCAGATAGGCATCGTGGTTTGTGTCCCGTTCCATGGGGCCGGGATTCCAATTCACTATCAGAAATACAACACCCATCGTCGCGAAAAGACCGTAACGCGTCGAAGCGGAGTTCCACCATTCATGGGCGCGAGACCAACCGTCGGCGGCGATGATGAGCATGAGCGGCACAAGCGGAATTCGGTAGCGTTCGGTGACGAAAAAGGCGACAATGGTGGCCCCGTAGGCAATCCAGAAGACCGAAAGAAAGATGCCTTTACGCTCGCGGTTTTTAAAGGCCAGAAACAGGCCGGGGATGCACAGCGGCAATAATATCCCCCATGGGAAGGCAATGCCCGGACCTCCCGGAAAGCCCGCTTTCCAGAGCAGCACGCGAAGAACGGGCGAGAGCCGCCGGTCCGAATAGATCGCTTGGTTGCGGTAAATCTCATTCCCATGGAAGAGTAGATAGGTTTTATGGAGAAGCAGGCGGAGATACTCGACCGGATGTTCGGCGATATACGCTTCAGCGGCTTCCATGAACTTGCGGGAGGCCTCCTTGTAGTTCGCAGCATGTTCACCTACCGCCTTGATGGCATCCCACTCATACCCGACCCGGGACAGCATTTTTTTTTCATAGTCGCCGCTGTTTCCAATATAAAAATTGATGCCTGCATTATATGAAACGAGAATTGTTTCTTTTCCGACAAGATAATTGTGGATGGTTGCCGGCAGTATGGCGATGCCGGCGCCGCACAGGAAAAATCCGATGGCGACGATACGGGCGAATATAGGAGTTCCGGCGTGCTTCGCCAAAGGGGCATTCCAATTTTTCTTGGCATTTATTGCGGGAACGGAGGTATTGAGCGTTTTTTTTTCGGTCTCGGCGCCCCAGAAGATCCATGCACAGAAAATCGGGGCAAGCGCCAGAATGTTGGTCGCCGCAAGGGCTTGGAGGCCAAATGCCATGCCGGGAACAATCCATGGCCAAGATTGACCGATAGAATTTTTCTCGGTCCGCATTCGACGTTGCATCGTTTCCGACAGGAAAAATAGAAGGCCAAGAAGCGCCACATCGAGAAATAGGGTGATTGTAGGAGGCAGGAGCGTTCCGGTATTAAAAACGAACTGCGAATAGAGCGCCGCGGCGACCCCGGCGATCCAGCCGACTCGCAGCGAAAAAAAACGGGCGCCGATAATGAAGATTCCGGCTGCAGACAATGAATCGATCAATGCCTGCATGATCCTCGGGGTGAGATAACTATGGCCGAAAAGCTTATAGATCACTGCAAGGAAGTACTGATACAGAGGCGCCTGGTAGAATGCACCATTTCCTGCCCAGTCTCCGTGTTCTGCGGCGGCCCGCGCGAACTGGTCGTAAGTGAATTCATCTTGAATCGGATGGCTGAAAAAAAGCGCATGACGCATACTAAGGACATGTACAAGTCGAAGGATGAGCGATAGAGCAAAAACCACCGCCGTGCCAGTAAGGATGGATCGCAACTCCGGAGAAAGAATTTTTCTCCTGGATTTGGGTAATAACTTATTCATAGTCGACAAGGTTCGTTTACGGCGTAAGACTGTTTTGCAGATTCCTTCGGCAATGCAGTGAGATCGAGGAAGCTTCCTCTGCGGAAGTCATATTGCCGGAGAAGAATGAAACCGCTTGTTCACTTGTTCAAAAGATTTCAGATCTATAAAATTAAATAAAATATAAAATATTTACACGATAAAAAAACGTCAAAGTTCTTTCCTGCGTTCCCCTGCGAAAACCTATTATATAAGATGACTACTCGGCATTACCGTTTTTTATAGTGTATGGCAGTGTATGGCGTATGATAAACAAGTTCACCAGTAATCCGGTCTGGGGCAATCTCCATTGAGTAAGTGGTATTTTACCGAACGTGATGGCCCTTTTATAAAATAATGGGGAAACGGGGAGCAGTATTTCATGGATAATGCTTTTCAAAAGATGCTTCCAAACTATTTTTCGCCGGATGAACTCAATACCATTCGGTTGGTAAAAATCGGCATTGCCGGTCTGGGCGGCCTGGGATCCAACTGTGCCATGAACCTCGCACGGTGCGGCTTCACACGATTTGTCGCGGTTGATTTTGATTCTGTCGAGGCGACTAATCTTAACCGGCAGGCCTATTTCCCGGAGCACATCGGCAGGTTGAAGACCGATTGTCTCGTCGAACTGCTGCGTACTCTGAACCCCGCCATTGTCATCGAGATGCATGCCGTGCGGATCGATTCAACCAATGTGCAGGTGATCTTCGGGGAATGCGATGTCATTATCGAAGCGTTCGATCATCCAGGGTGCAAAGCTCTTCTCGTCCAGACATTCATGAACTCGGGGAAGCTATTAGTGAGCGTCAGTGGCTTGGCTGGCTATGGGTCAAGCGATCGGATTGTTACCCGGAAGATTCATGATCGTTTTTTTCTTATCGGAGATTCGGTTGCTGCGGTAAGTGAGAGGCTGAAGCCTTATGCTCCCTGCGTCGCAATTGCCGCTGCAAAGCAGGCCGACGTGGTATTGGATTGGGTATTGAACACGATGCGGAAGGGAGAAAAGCCATTTGCCTTTGCGGCGAGTTCCGTTGACCGCAAAACAGCGCCGCCGCATCCATGAACTTCAGCAATTGCTCTATGTCGTCGAGATACGGTCATCATCAAGGTTTTCCATGATATTTAGCTCATCGATCACGCTCACAGAAGGAGCATCGGAAACGTAGTAATAGAACCATGTCGATGAATTCAGTGCTCTTACGATATTTCAACCGATATAATAATAGGGCGATTATATGAAATCTTCGTAACTGTTACTTTCTATAATTAAGAATAATGAAGAAAAAGTTCCTTGCACTATTTCTGACTATTTTGTAATTTAATAGGATACGTTTTCCGGAAGCTGGTCAATTCCGTTATTAAACACATTCTATTGTCTGTCTTACAAGGCAGCAAGAGGGGGATTTTATGCGGTTTGAGAGATGGGCGGTAGCCGTATGCATCTGCGTCGGAATTTTGATTATTGCCTCTCCGGCGGAGTTTTACCCGCAGAGGATTTATAAAGTACGTTCCAAGACCAGTCTTGACTATGGATGGAAGTTTTATCAGGGCACGCCAACTGGTTCAGGTAATCCGTACGATAGCAGTTACACCGATGCGGGATGGCAAACAGTAAATGTTCCCCATTCGGCTTCCTATGATGATCCTGCGGTGCCGGCTTTTACCGGCGTTACAGCCGGAGAAAAAGTCCGTTATCAGGGTATCTGCTGGTATCGCAAATATTTTACCGTGCCGGCATCGGCCCAGCACACCGGGAAGGTCACCGTCGAGTTCGAAGGCGCTATGCAGATTGCCTCAGTCTGGTTGAATGGAAGACCGCTGGGAGTCCATTATAACAGCGGGTATACGTGGTTCCAATTCGATATTTCAAATCAGGTATCCCTTACCGGAACAAATGTCCTTGCCGTTCAACTCGACAACACTCTCAACGATCTTATTCCTCCTGGACGGACGGACTACAATGGGGACGCGGATTATTATCTTTACAGTGGCTTGTACCGAAACGTATGGCTGATCTGCACCGATAGCTGCAGCATTCCGCTTTGGAGCCAAAGGATTTCCATTCCGGGGACCTATAATTCTGCAAGTGCGCAAGTACATATAACTACGCCGGTTGCTTCCATCGCTCCGGGAATTATTACTGTTCGTTACGTTATCGCCTTTCCCTCTACCAAGGGGATAGCGATTGACAGCCAGACTCAGGCAGTGTCCGCCAATGGCAGGGTGACTTTTGATACAGTGATCACGATCAACAACCCGGCTCTTTGGACTTGTAAGACGCCAAATCTCTATTACCTCTATACGCAGGTATTCCTGAAGGGGGTGCTTGTCGATGATTATGTCGATCGCTTTGGAGTTCGATGGTATACTTGGACACCGCAGGCTGGATTTGCCCTTAATGGAGTAACAGATACGCTTCAGGGCGTGAGTCTGCATCAGTCGATAGGCTGGATCGAGAGCGCGCTTCCGAGTTCGCGCTATTTTAAAGAGGTCGGCATGGTTAAACAGATGGGCGCCAACCTGATCCGGTGCGCGCATTTCCCGCGTGACCCTTCTTTCTATAATGCCTGCGATGAACTGGGCATGCTGGTAATGGTTGAGGTGCCGACATGGGGGTGCTGCCTTGCAAATGGGTGGACGTATCCAGATTCATTGTTCCTTCATCTGGACAGTTGTATGCGGGAATTGATCGAGGTCGGCTATAATCATCCTTCAATTATTGCATGGGGTCTATTTAATGAGCCGCCGGCTCCCTATGATGCACCACAGCAGATTCCCTCGGAGGGTGTAATCGCCCATACGCTGGACTCAACACGCTTTACATATCTGGCCGATAATAATCTCGATATACCGGAGCTTCTCACGAGCGATAACTCCGATATTGAGGGCCAGAATTACGGTGAATTGTACGGTCCGTGCGCAACCTTGGTGAAGCGGATTATTAATACGGAATATCATCAGGGATGGATATACTGGTGCTATCGTGGCTGTGCCGGTAACGGAGGGCAGATGTCCGATGATCTGTCCTCAGGCGGATACGCGTATCAGGCTTGGAATGATTGGATCGGATTGCTCACCACCTCCCGGCTTAATACATTGGCCGGCGCATGTTTATGGGCTTTCAACGATTATTGGTCGGATCACTCAGGAGGAGTGAATCCCATGGGCGTTGTTGACCATATGCGAATTCCCAAGGCAATATTCTATCTTTATCGAAACTACTGGACGGGGGTACCGGACAGCGTTCCCGTACCGAACATTACCGCAACACACCTGCAACTTGATGCCGACACCTCTATTCTGATCGCCGACAGTTGTGACGTATCCATCATCACGGCTTCTCTCCGGAGCGCCACGGGTCTTTGCGTCGATAACACGGATGTGGGGCAAAATACCGACACCCTTTCCGTTTCGTTTAATGTCAGCGGTCCGGGAAATGCCTTCGGTACCAACCCCTATATGCTCTATGCGGGAAAATGCGCGATAATGGTCAAATCGACCAATACGCCGGGACCGATTACGGTTTCCGCATCGGCCACGGGATATACGGGGGCATCGATCACGCTTCAAAGTGTTGCCGCCGATACTACTTCCCTGCCGTTCCTTACGACGCCGGTTTTGAAACGCAGTATTGCGGTAGTCGCTCTTAATAAGATTTCCATCAGGCAGTTGCAGTATTCCGTCATTGTTTCTTTTGCCAATAAGAACTCAACGGGCTGGAACGTGCGGGTCGTGAATTTCAACGGCGATGTGGTCTCCTGCCCGGTTTCCGTTGTCCCGGCGGGCCTCAGTATCAATACAAAAGGCCTTGCAACCGGTTCTTACTTACTATCGGTAAGTCATAAAGCCGCGGGCGGCATGACGAAAAAGATCTTTATTGCAAGATAATAAGCCGGACTCCATTGATAACCTTGCTTGAAAGGAATTTTTGATGAAGAACCGTTTTTTTTTCGCAACACTCTGGTTGTGTGGTTTCGTATTCGTGACCCTAACATTCGCTCAGGACACGGTCGCCCCTAAAATTGATGTCATGGCTAATGCTGCGATAGAGGAAGGGCAGTTCGTCAAATGTGATTACACCCATCTGCCAAACGGCGGCGGCAGTCAAGGGTATATACGGGAGATCATGCCCTACAGTCCATGGTTAAACGATGAATATGCCGAGCTGGGACTCAGAGCCACGCTTAATTCGCATTTCAGCGCTATTGTCGAGCCTCAAATAAAGCTGTGGAATGACACCTGGGACTGGACGACCATGGGTGAAAACGGCAGCGCCTCCAACCCGTTTATTCAGCACATGACAATATCGCTGGCTGATGCCGAGGGAATTTACAGCTGCGGGAGCAAAGATGCCTTGGCCTTTACACTTGCGGCAGGAGTATTTCCGTTTAAATACGATCTGGAGGCAAAAAACCTCGGCGAATATCTCTTCCGGACCGGCGAACATCCGGCGTATATCGAGACCTCTTTCGATGATGCCTATGCGACGCTGACCGGTTTGCGATTGAATGCTCAGATGCTCGGAGGCCTTTCAGTGGACGTTCTTCTCACGCAGGAGACGCAGATCATCCCGATAAATGACTGGTCACTATCTGTTCTGGCCGGGTATAAAGTGCCGAATTTGCTTGATGTCGGCGCCGGAATTATGTTCGACCGACTGCTTCCGGTGTCGGGATTGCTGGACCACCCGGATACCGGAAGTTCCAATGCTTATTATACCAGTAACGGCATTCTCGACACCTTGAGTTGGGGCGGGACCAAGATAATGGCGCGGGCGTCCTTCGATCCCAAGGGGTTTCTCCCCTCAGACATTTCAAAGATTTTTGGTAAGGAAGATGGAATACTCTATACCGAGGCCTCGATACTTGGCTTGAGCAGCTTTACTGCATATTCTAAAAATGCATCGGGTAATCTTGTCCCGGATAGTACCATGAACTTTTACTCCGATATCTGGCAACGCATTCCGGTAATGTTCGGTTTTAATATTCCGACATTCAAACTGCTCGATTATTTATCCGTCGAACTGGAGTATTATGGCTGGCCGTACTCGCCAAGTCTGTATAATTATGAAAATTTAGTGTATACCCTTCCCCAGCCGATTATTCCAACGCTGAATACTACCGGCCAAACGGTGCTTTATACAAGAGGTGATAGCTGGAAGTATTCTTTCAATGTCCGGAAAACTGTCTGGGGAAGTCTTTCGATAATCGGCCAGATTGCCAGAGATCATACTCGTCATGATGCCTATTATGCCGAATTTGCCGATCCCGAGGAAGTTTTTATACAACCCGATGAATGGGGCTGGTGGCTTAAATTGCAGTACAGTCTGTAACGGTCTCACCATCTGCATGCCATGAAAGGGATACATTGATGAAAAGCCGATTATTTTTCGTCTTATTTTTCTCGGGATGCTTGATTTTTGAAACGCCGCTATTTGCACAGGACTCAACCGCCCCAAAAATTCAATGGGCGGGCATGGCGGCCATTGAAGAAGGTCAATTCGTTAAGTGTCAATACGTCGGGGATCCTGGACCAATGCCGTTTTCACCGTGGGTAGCCGATGAGTATGCTGAAGTGGGAGTAAAAGCCACTCTTAACCAGCATTTCAGCATGGTGGTACTACCGGAAATCGAGCTTTGGGACGATACGTGGGATTGGACCCGCATGAATTCCTCAACCGGTCCATTAAATCCGCTCAATCAACACGCCACGGTTTGGCTGGCCGATGCCGAAGGCATTGCCAGTTTCGGCAGCAGAGATGCCGTAGCATGGAATTTTTCGGCAGGAGTAATTCCCTATAAATACGATCTCGAGGCGAAGAATCTCGGCGAGTATCTTTTCCGGACCGGTGAACATCCGACATATATCGAGACTGCGTTTGACCAGGCGTATGCGACCTTGACCGGATTGCGGGCAAATGCCGAAATCTTTCATAATCTCTCCCTGGATCTCTTTTTTACCACTGAAACGCAGGTTCAGCCGATGAATGACTGGTCGCTCTCTTTGCTTGCAGGGTACAAGGTGCCGGGGCTACTGGATTTTGGCGCCGGTATCATGTTTGACCGGCTGATTCCTGCAGTGCCGTTTCTGGACAAACCGAGTACCTCGAGATATAACACGTACTATACCAGCTCCGGTGAGCTTGATACATTCAGTTGGGGCGGGACCAAGGTGATGGCACGACTTTCCATAGATCCCAAAGGACTTCTTTCCACGGACATTTCACAGATTTTTGGCAAGGAAGATGGAATATTGTATGGCGAATCAGCAATACTGGGTGTGACAAGTATTACACCTTATACCCCAGAGCTGGGTTCGAACGGCCTCCCTGTAGCCGGTAAATATGTGATCGATACTGGAAATACGATAGACAATGCATATTCCGATATCTGGAAGCGCATTCCGGTCATATTCGGTTTCAATTTCCCGACATTCAAGCTTCTTGACTATTTATCCGTCGAACTGGAATGGTTCGGCGGTACTTATTCGCCCAGCCTGTATGACCTTGAAGGTTTTAAATACCTTCTTCCCCTTCCGGATGGTACTCAGTATATCGGCTCGCAATGGAAATATTCCTTTAATGTCAGGAAAACCTTGATGAGTAATGTCTCGCTGATCGGCCAGATCGCCCGCGACCATACGCGCCATGATGTTTACTTCTTCGGCAATACCGATGTTGATGAAATTTTTCAAACCAAGGATGAGTGGGGCTGGTGGCTTAAATTGCAGTGCAATATTTAGGATGATGTTGGGCTGCAATGCCAATGTAGGCTCCGGATACGTGATGGCCGGAGCCTTTTAGTTATAAAAAATCCATGAACCGTATCCTCCTTTTCGATTCCGACTTTATCGACACCGAAAAATCACAGGTTAAGCTTACCGGACGGCGGCTTAACCATATCTGTTCGGTTTTTAGGATCTCGGTCGGCGATACGTTACGGGCAGGGCTGTTAAATGGAAAAACCGGGATAGGCACCATAAAGAGGATTGATTCCAGATTCATCGAAATGTCGGTTGCGTTAACCACTCTTCCGCCCGAACCCCTGCCATTGACTCTTATACTGGCGCTTCCCCGCCCTAAAGTGCTCAAACGGTGTCTTGAGGCTGCCACGGCGCTGGGCATAAAGAAAATCTTCATCATCGAAAGCTGGCGGGTCGAAAAAAGCTACTGGACTAGTCCGGTTCTGTCGCCCGATACAATCCAGGAACACCTCCTCCTGGGTCTTGAGCAGAGCGGCGATACTGTGCTTCCGGTCGTGGAAGTGAGAAGACGGTTCAAACCATTTGCAGAGGACGATCTTCCTCCGATTATCAAGGGCACCCTTGCTCTGGTCGGCCATCCTGTCGCCGACGAGCGATGTCCTTTTCATGCGGGGCTGCCGGTGGTGCTCGCGATCGGGCCCGAGGGAGGTTTTATTCCATTTGAAATTGATCTGTTTAGGGGTATTGGATTTCTCCCGGTGACCTTGGGCACAAGGATCCTGCGCACCGAGCAGGCGATTCCGGCATTTGCGGGACGATTATTTTAAAATACCGGACTGATTAAGAAAATGAAACCCTCGATTTTCTATAGAGTCATCATTTTTTCTACTACGCGGATTTCCGGCTAAACAAACCGGTTGATCAGAGATTCGTATAGCTCCTGTTTTCCGCTTTGCTGTACGATCACGCCGTTTTGTCCGGCGAAGTCGTGCGCCTGTTCGAGCGTCAAAGTTCCCTTCTCGAAGGCGGCGCCCATGCCGCTATCGAAGGATGCGTAACGATTCTTTCGCCAGGCTCGGTAGGGCGAGTCGTTCAGGATGCGATCTGCTGCAATGAGTGCGCGCGCGAAGGAATCCATGCCGTTGATATGCGCAATAAACAGGTCCTCAACATCGATGGAATTGCGCCTGAGTTTTGCATCGAAATTGATCCCCCCCGGAGCAAGACCGCCGGCATCAAGAATGACGAGCATCGCTTGGGTGAGCTCGAAGGCATCCATGGGAAATTCATCGGTATCCCACCCATTTTGGTAATCTCCCCGATTGGCGTCGATACTACCGAGTGCACCCGCATTCGCGGCGACACACAACTCATGCTGGAATGTGTGGCCGGCAAGGGTAGCGTGGTTGACTTCGATGTTGAGTTTGAAGTCGCCGAGGAGGCCATACTGACGAAGGAAATTGAGAACGGTTGCGGCGTCGAAATCGTATTGATGCTTGGTCGGCTCCATGGGCTTCGGTTCGATGAGGAAAGTTCCGGTGAAACCGATTTTGCGGGCATAGTCTCTCGCCATGGTAAGAAAACGCGCCAGATGTTCAGTTTCGCGTTTCATATCGGTATTGAGCAGCGAGAGGTATCCTTCGCGCCCTCCCCAGAAAACATAATTGGAGCCCCCGAGGACGACGGTAATGTCGAGAGCGATCTTAAGCTGCGCGCAGGCATGGGCCACGACGTTCCATTCGGGGTTCGTGGCGGCTCCGTTCATGTAGCGCGGATGCCCAAAAAGATTCGCGGTTCCCCAGAGCAGTTGTACGCCCGAAGCGCGTTGTTTTTCTTTTGCATAGTCCACCATCGCGGCGAGCCGTTTTCCCGATACGCGGATGGATTCCCCTTCAGCAATAAGGTCGAAATCATGGAAACAATAAAAGGGAATGCCCATTTTCGTCATGAACTCGAACGCAGCATCCATTTTATCGTGCGCCTGCGTAAAAGGATCTGTGGCGGTGTTCCAAGGCCAGTTTTTAGTAGGCGCCCCGAAGGGATCCCGTCCATCGGCGCAGAGTGTATGCCAATATGCCATTGAAAACCGCAGGAGTTCCCTGAGAGTTTTTCCGTTGACAATGCGGCCCGCATCATAGTATTTAAAAGACAGTGGATTATCTGAAGACGGCCCTTCGAAGGGAATCTTTTGTATATCCGGGAAAAAGGCTCTGTCTCCGGTAACTACCGGAAGATACGGCATATTCGTCTTCATGATGCACCTTTCTTTTCAAAAAGAAGTTGACGCTGAAAATATCCAGCGATAGCGCTATATGTCAATTATGATCCTGAGTGGGATTTTTTTGAATATTCCATGTGATCCTGCCATCGGGCAAAAGCCGCAGCGTATCGGGGTGCCGCTTCGACATTGGGCTCAATACACGTCTCCCGGGAAAGTCCCCGGAAGGCGGAGGGAAAATCAGTAAAGGCGCGCTGACCGACCCCGGCTCCGCGGGCTGCTCCCTGCGCGCCGTCAGTGGCATAGAGTTCGATGGCAGCCCGCGTAGTTCCTGCAAGGGTATCCCTGAAAACATCGCTCTGGAACATGTTAGAGCGGCCGGCACGGATGTTTTTGACATTCACGCCCATACTCTCCATAATCTGCATGCCGTAATGCAGAGCGAAAGCGATTCCTTCCTGAACAGCGCGGCAGAGGTGAGCCTTCGTATGGCGGTTGAAGTTGAGTCCGTGGAGCGAAGCGCCGATCTCCTGATTGTTCAGCATCCTTTCCGGACCATTGCCGAAGGGAATCATGCAGAGGCCATCGCTTCCGATCGGAACGCTTTTGGCGAGGCGGTCCATTTCATCATAGGTCACAAAGTCGCCCAGTATTCGTTTTATCCACGCATTCGCGATTCCCGTGCCATTGACACACAAAAGTACTCCGAGCCGTTTATGTCGCGGAGAATGATTAACATGGGCGAATACATTTACACGTGAGGTCGGATCGACTGTAAGGTCCTCGGTCACGCCGTAGATCACCCCCGAGGTACCCGCGGTTGCCGCAAGTTCACCGGGTTCGAGCACATTGAGTGAAAAGGCGTTGTTCGGCTGGTCTCCTGCGCGATAGGTGACCGGCGTGCCTTGAGCAAGGCCGAGTGCGTCCGCGCCGCCCCGAGAAAGTTCTCCCTGGATCCCGAAGGTCGGCACCAAATCCGGAAGGAAACTGTCGGGAATGCCATAATAGTCCAGCACCGCTGCGGCAGGCTTATGTTCGGAGAAATCCCAGAGAATAGCTTCAGAAAGCCCTGCGACCGATGTCGTGACGCGGTTGGTCATGCAATAAGCGATGTAATCACCGGGAAGGAGGATCTTCGAGGTTTGGTCGAAAACCGCTGGTTCATGATCCTTCACCCATTTAAGTTTGGAGGCGGTGAAATTCCCCGGAGAATTGAGAAAGCGTCGAAGACACACCTCTGCGCCGATACTCTGGAAGGCTTTATTCCCTATGTCAACTGCACGGCCGTCGCACCAGATGATGGCAGGGCGAAGCGGAAGTCCGTTTTTACCCAATAGCACAAGCCCATGCATCTGATAGGATATCCCTATCGCATGGATGTCCACGGGACCGGCAATAGCAGCTTTCGCGGATGCGGCACGCACGGCACTGCAGCAGTATTGCCACCACAGGTCTGGATTCTGTTCGGCCCAACCTTGCCGTTCGGCAAAAATTGGCATCTCATGCTCTGGCACCGATGCGGCTCCTATGCATTGCCCGGAGTCGGTTTCTATGACAGAAGCCTTAACAAAAGAGCTTCCTATATCGACGCCAATGCATTGCATAGGTACTGTCCTTGGTACAAATTCATAGTGCCACTTCACATAAATTGGAAAAAATATCTGTTATGGAATCGGAAAACAAGTATATGAATTTAATACTATGCGATATTTATAAATCACATTTATCGAATACCAGCTATAATTGATCGGCGCTCTCGAGTGCGATGGCAGGTTGCAAGTCAAAGATGCTTGCCTACCAGCCGGCGATAATTTTTAAAAATTCGGGGGATTTGTTTCTTCCCTCTAAGCGTAGAAGGTAAAGGCCCCGCGTCGGCGGACGAAAGGAAAGAGCGGAGGGGCCAAATCCCCTTGAGGACCAGACAATCCTTCCATCGGGCCGAATGATGGTCGCTTGCCAGGAATCTGCTTCTTGGAGAGAAATGCGATAGGTGCATAGCCCGAAGCCTGCAACGACAGTATGGGCAATAACCTGCGATCCGCTCGATATATCGACACCGCCTGTTACCATGATCTGCGTAGAATCGGCAATTTTTGCCGAGGAGTTGCCGACTTCCAGGTTCCAGTTTCCATTCTGGGTGACATATGTTTGTTTGCTGGAATTCCAAGAGGAGAGCGCATCGAAGGGCAGGGCAAAGCTGACGGTTGTTTGTTCTCCGGGAGTAAGGCTTACCCGTTTAAATCCTTTCAGACGCTTTTGAGGGCCTTCGGGGTCATCGTTATGCACGTAGAGTTGCACAACCTCATCTCCCGCGCGGCTACCAGTATTGGTTACGCCGACTGTTATCATCGCAGTGTCGTCCGGGGTAAGGGTTCCCGATCCCACGGTCATCGGGCTTATTGCAAAAGAGGTATAGCTCAGCCCATAGCCAAAAGGATAAAGCGGCGTTTTGTCGAAATACCAGTAGGTACGGTGGTGGGAAATTACATAGTCCTGCATATTCGGGAGGTCGCTTTCATCGGCAACCCAGGTTGCGGTCAGCTTGCCGCCGGGATTGTAGTCTCCGAAGAGAACATCGGCGATTGCAGTTCCCTGTGATTGTCCGCCGAACCATGCTTCAACAATTGCCGGAAGGTGCGCCTGCGGCCATGATATGGCAAGCGGGTTTCCGTTAACAAGGACTAGGATGACTCTCGGATTTGCAGCGTAGACCGCTTCGATCAATTGTTCCTGACTGCCGGGAAGATTGAGGTTGGGCATATCGTGCCCTTCGCTCGCATAGGTAAGGTCATCGCCCATGATCATGATGGTTGCGTCCGCCTGTCGGGCGGCTGTCGTTGCGCTGTCGAAGGCGGCGACGTCAGGGGCGCCTGAAATCGTGCATCCTTGCACATAGGTAACGCGCGCGCCACCCAGCTTGCCGATGATTCCTTGAAGCGGCGTTACCGAGAAAGACGGCGTCCCGCTGTAGTCGCCGAATTGGCAAACCGCGGCATTGGGCCCGATCACGGCTAACGTCCGGATATTGCCGGTATCGAGCGGCAGCAGGCTGTCATTTTTCAGGAGTACGATTGATTCGTGCGCGGCGGTGAGGGCAAGTTGCTGCCGCAGGCTGTCCGCTACGCCTCCGGGTTGCAGTGAGGTATACGGTATCAGGGCGGGAGGATCGAATTCCCCCAAACGCATGCGCTTGGTAAAGATCCGTTTGGCGGCGCTGTCGATATCTGCTGCTTGAATAAATCCCAGACCGGTTGCCAGCGCAAAAGGAAGGTACTGCTGGTACGTTGTTGCGCAACAGAGATCGCATCCGGACCGACAGGCGGCGACCGCGGCGTCCGCGTAGGAGCTTACGAAATGGTGGTACTGGCAGATATCTCCCACGGCGCCGCAGTCCGACACGACAAATCCGGAAAACCCCCACTCTTGGCGCAGAATATTCAATAAAAGCGGCACGTTACAACAGCAGGGGATGCCGTTGACCGCATTGTATGCGCCCATGACCGAGGCTACCCCGCCGTCCATGACCGCCGCCCTGAATGGCTGAAGATAGTAGTCGTGCAGGCTTTGCTCGTCAACCGCCGAGGAAATGCCCTCCCGTCCGTCTTCAACGTTATTGCAGGCGAAATGTTTGACAGTTGCAACGGTTTTCAGGTAATGGGGATCATTTCCCTGCATGCCGTGGACAAAGGCGGTAACAAATTTCCCCGTGAGATAGGGATCCTCACCGTAGCTCTCCTGATCCCTGCCCCAGCGGGGATCGCGCGCCATGTTTGCCGTCGGGGCGAAATAGACCAGACCCTTACCTTGACTCAGGTTAAAGAGGCGGGCCTCATCCGATACGGCTGATGCTATGGATTGGATGAGCGAATCATCCCAGGTGGACGATAATCCGATCACCTGCGGAAAGACCGTGGCGCCTCCGGCGACGACGCCGTGGAGCGCTTCATTCTGGTATTCATAAGCATGGACGCCGAGTCGGGGGATCGCGGGAGCACCGGTTCCAAGCTGGGAAATTCTCTCTGACGTGGTCATCCGTCCCACCAAATCGGCGGCTCTTTGGTCGGCGGGGAGATTTACATTAAGATAGTCGGACTGCGCCGCGGTTGTGGCAGAGGTTATGCCGGCAAGGAAAAACAACGTGAGGGTGAAAAACACACCTATCGTGTCCGTCGATCGTCGAAGCGTAAGGCGTTTGTAACGCATTAGAAATAAAACTTAATGCCGATTGCGATTGGGGAAGTGCTGCCCAGATAGCCGGAACCATCCGGAAGGCCCCCTATTAGCCAGATAATTTGGCCTGCCTGGGTACCCCTTTCAACCTGAAAAATCGGAATGTCGGCATAAATTGAAACGTTTTTTGAAATTAACGCCTCAGGTCGCAGAATGAGGAGATTTGCACCCGCGGTCATTTCCTGCAGGTCACTGTATATGTCACCGAAATAACCGAGATCCAGATAAGCCTGTGAATACCGGCCATATATAACATAAATACCGCTCATTCCATATAACTTGAATCGCGCGGTTCTGAAAAGGCAATATTCAATATTCGGGCTGAGCGAGAGGGTCCATGCCGTGAAGTTCGCGTCGGCCGCAAGATACCAGAATTCGCCTTGAAACACCACATTGATTTTATCGGTTCCAAAGCCGAAATCAAACCCCTTATCATTAATTCCGGTAAACATGTCCGCATTAATGGACACCACCGCGAAGCAGGTTATTAAAAGAATTTTTTTAAACATGGCGACTCGGTATGATACTTTTTGCCGCATGCATTGAAAACGGGCAGACGAAACGTTAAATAATATATGTATAAGAACCGGGGACATTCAACCGATCGCGACAAAATAAATTATAGAACGGCTTCAGTTATTTTTTCAATATCATTGAGAAATGCCTGGACGGCGGAATGGAGAAATTCAGTGAAAATACGAACCGGGCGGTCATTTGTCGCATGGTGCAGCGTGATCTTTTTTTTCAATGGTATGGTTTCCGGGGCGACGGTAATCGAGTCGGTTGATTCCATTACACACGATCGTGATGTCGTCAAACGCAATCCCGAGAAAGCCGCCCCCCTTTGCCGTCTGGGGGAGGCTTTTTTCCGGGCGCAGGCATGGGACAGCGCCGCTTTAGCTCTGAAAAAGGCGATTGCCCTGCGAAAGGATTGTATGGAGGCCTATCTTTACCTGGGTATGACCTACGGAAAGCAGGAACGGTGGCATGAAGCCATCGAGATCTACGAGCAGGCGATTGACGTCAAACCTGAGTATGTGCCGACCTATCTGAAACTCGGGCTGGTCTATGGTCGCCTCGGGCATTGGGACGATGCCGTGGAAATCTTCAAAAAAGCCATCGCCATCACCCCCCATTCTTCCGATGCCCGTCTCGCGCTCGCCGTCGCCTATGGCGCTGAAGAACAATGGAATGACGCCGTTGCGGCCTTTAAGCAAGCGATAGCTATTGACACCACGGATGCCGACGCCTGGTACAATCTGGGAGTGACCTATGGAAAGCTTGGCCGATGGACCGATGCAACCGATGCTTACCGGCGGGCAATTCGGATAAAGCCCGGCTATGGAGAGGCATTCCTCAACGCAGGTCTTGCTTACTGCAAGATTCACCGATGGAGCGAGGCAATCGATATGCTTGCTGGGGCGATAAAAATATCACCAAACAATATAACGGCTTATTATAATCTCGGGTTAATTTACGCCGGCGCGGGAGAGAGGGATTCCGCGATGAGCATGCAGGCGGTTCTTCGAAAACTGGACGGCGCGAAAGCCGATTCTCTTCAACGGAAAATGAACAGAATGCAAAAAAATGCCGTGAACGATACTCCTTGATATAATTGGTAACCCTTACGCTTAACGACTATACCCGTGAATACTGTGAAGAATCGGGCGAGCTCTCCATCGATAAAAAAAACATGATCTCAATGCTGCACGACATTTCCCTTAGGGATAAAACGTCATTCAGAATCGGCGGGTCTGCCCGTTATTTCATTGAGCCGCGCGATGTAGATGTAGTTCGCTCCTCGGCTAGTTTCGCCCGCGATAAAAACCTGCCAGTACTCTTGCTCGGTAGGGGATCAAATTTATTGATAAGCGATACGGGATGGGCTGGTCTCGTCATCGGGATCGGCCCGTCGTTCGCCGCTATCGAATGGGGCGGTGAAACCGTGACGGCCCAGGCCGGGGCCCCGCTCGATAGCATAGTGCGCGAATCAGTCATGCGCGGGTATGTCGGTCTTGAGGAACTCTCCGGCATTCCGGGGTCAGTGGGCGGAGCTCTGGTGATGAATGCCGGCGCATTCTCAACGGCTATTGGCAATGTAGTGGAGCGGGTTTCGTACTTTGATTTCGACACATCAAGGGTTGTCGTTGCTGCGAAGGGCGAACTCAACTTCGGGTATCGCTCCAGTATTTTGCAGCACAAAAAAACCATCGTGCTCGAAGCGGTCATGAAATTGCGGCCCGGCAATCAGGAACAATTGCAAGTGGCACGGCGGGAGATTATGGAAAGAAGGAAAGCCAGACAGCCTCTCAATTTGCCTAATTGTGGAAGCATTTTCAAACACCCGCCGGGGAATTTTGCAGGCGCGCTTATTGAGAAGGCGGGGCTCAAGGGGTTTCGCTATGGTAATGCGGAAATCTCTGAACAGCATGCAAATTTTATTGTAAATCTCGGTGGCGCAACGGCAGAAGAGGTTCGCCATATTATCGTGGTCGCCCAGCGACGTGTGTACGAGCGCTCAGGCGTTCTTCTTGAGCCGGAGGTTATTTTTGCCGGATCATTTGCCGAACCGCTGTTTCAGCCTTAAAATGGAGCGTGATTGAAACCGAAGGCAGGGATAAAGAGACTACTGTGATCTCCGTTAAGAAATTCGTTACCGGTCCTATAGAAACGAACACCTACCTTATCTGGAATGAAAAGCGGAAGGGTCTTGTAATAGATCCTTCTTCCGGATGCGATTCTCTGATTCGTTTTGTCGGAAAAGAACGCGTCGAGCTGGAGGCGATTCTCCTTACCCATGCGCATTTTGACCATTTACTGGGTATTCCAGAAATATTGGCTGCGGTAGGCTCCCTTCCAGTCTATGTCCACGGCGCCGATGCGCCGGCTCTTTCGGATCCTCAGCTGAACGGCTCGCAATGGTTCGGGCATCCTTTTACATTTACTGGGCTCATTAAATTGATCGAGGAGGGGATGCAGCGTATAGAAAGTTTTGATATCCGGGTACTCCTGGTGCCTGGCCATACCCCGGGTGGGTGCGCATTGCTGCTAGAAAATTACTGCTTTTCCGGGGATGTCCTTTTTGCCGGGTCCATCGGGAGGAGCGATCTCCCCGGCGGGAACGGCAGTGAGCTTCTTGAAGGAATTATCGGCAAGCTTCTGATCCTTTCGGATGACATTATCGTTTGTCCCGGTCATGGTGGGAGAACGACCATCGGCAGAGAAAGATTGCACAACCCTTTTCTGGTATAAGATCTGTTACCAGAGAAATGCAGAATCTGTAACGATTGCTCATGGCGCACCAGCCTTTACTCTGAACGGAGAGACAAGAAAACCGTAATGATATAGTTCCTGGCTGTTGTTAATATACCAAATAGCGCAAAATATCGGATATAAAAATCATAGCCATAAAATTATTCCGTTATTCGGCAATACGAACCCAGCCATATGGTTCTCAATTATTTATTTTTCATCCGTTCAGCCCAAATTCAACGACCTGCCTGGAGCGGACTTCCACCTATTGACCATTATGTTTAGGGGGCTTAAATTTCCATTGAGAGAAAACCTTAGTTCCATTTCAATCAATGTGGGAAATATGTGCAATGGCCACGATAATGTTGGGAAGTCAACCATGAGGTTCTGCAAAATGTGAATCGTTTGGTCTGCGAATATCACTCAAGCCGGTAAACAACCGGGAGTATGATTTGCAGTCTTGCCGGGGCGTAGGGGAAGGGTGCAGCCTGGCGAACGGCTTTGACCGCATTGTTGTCCAATAGGTTATATCCCGAACTTTTCAAAACACGGATGCTGTCCACGCTACCGTCTCGGTTTATCAGGAAACTCATTTTCATCGTGCCTTGCCACCCTTCTTCTTGCGCGTACGCTGGATACGAAAGTGCGCGGTAGACCTTGTCTCGGATGACGCCATATTGCGCGGTTAGGTAGTTATTTTTCAGAACCGTGGAGTCGAAAACGTTTGCATTGTGACTACCACGGACTGTTGCCGATTCCGCAACCGTTGCAATCGGTTCAAAAACCCCTGCGAGTACGGGCGGCGCGGTAACTGTTTTCGAGGTATCGGGGAAAGCATCCTTCTTTTCAATAACATCCGGGCGTGGCTTGCGCGCGGTGCGAAGCTGGGCGGGCGCGTCTTTTTTCAGTTCGGGCAATACGGTTTTTTCAAGGGAAAAATCGATAACCGTGACGGGGTTTTCTCGAAACAGGCTCTGCGCGAAAATAATTGCCGCAACCACCGCCGCATGAGCGGCCAGCGAAACGGCGGCGCCCAGGCAGGTTTTTCTCATCGTGACGTTTGGGTTTGAAGCCCCACGCTGCAAAATCCGCGGTTCTTCACTATGTCAAGTACATCGACGAATGACTGGAGCACCAGCGTCTTGTCCGCGCGTATGAGAAGGGGCGTGTTCCTGTCGATCGGGTCGAGTCTGCTGCCGAGCGAGGCAAGGTCAACGGCAATCGAATTGAAATACACGATACCGCTTTTGTCTATCTCAATCGTCTGCATTTTCAGCAGGTCTTTCTTGTGTGCGGAAGCCTGCGGAAGTTGCAGCTGAATTGCACCGGTGGCCACGAGCGTCGAGGTGGTGAGCACGATGGTGAGCAGTACCAGCATGATGTCCACGAGAGGAATTACGTTTATGTGATCGAACTGCTGTTCATCCATGATGAAGGTCCCATTTCAGAAGGAGCACCTTCGCCTTCCGCAGCAGGAGGTTATAGCAGGCGACCGAGGGAATGGCGACGGCAAGCCCGACTGCGGTTGACTTGAGCGCCAGAGCCAGCCCGGTCATGATTTTGCCTGAGTCGACGAAGCCGCTCGCGCCCAGTCCGTAAAAGGTAAGCATGATGCCAAGGACCGTGCCCAGGAGACCGATATAGGGCGCGTTGCTGCCTATGGACGCGATGAGGTGGATGCGGCTGGTTACCGCAAGCTCCAATGCGCGTTTGTCGGCGAAGTCGGCAACCTTGATTTTCCGCATGGTAAGCCACCGCTCAACAGCGATACCCAGCGATATGACGCTGAGCAGGACCAGGAACCCCAGAATGCCCCAATCGACGCAATACTTAATCCATCCCACGGTTGCCCCCATTCATTGTGCTGTATCACCTTTTTATGTCAATGGCCTGTCCGAGGTTCGCGGCACACGCCGACGCCGCGAGACTCGGACAGATTTTTATCAAAACTTGGTCGTCAGGGTGAGCCGGGCTTGGAGCGGCTCGGAGGGATGAATTTCATAGTCGTAAGCAGCCGGCTGGAGCACTCCTTGAACATTTTTAATGCGGGACTCGTAGTAATATTCCATGTCGTTGACCCGCGCGTTAAAGATATTTAAAACGTCAAGGGTGAGCCGCACCCTGCTATTCAGGTCGTAAGAAATCTGGCCGTTGAAGAGCGTGGAAGGCGCGGACTCGACGGTGTCGTTCTGGACAAGCGCCCGTGGACCCAGGTAACGCATGAAAATGCTAACTGACCACGGTCCGAGTTGGTGAATGGTGGCGCCGGCTGCCGCCATCGTATTAATGGCCTCCGGCACATACTGTCCAAGCGTATCCTCGTTGTCCGTGAATCGCGCCCGGGAAAGCGCCAGATCGAAGTCAAAGAGCAGCCACTTAATCGGTTGCCAGTTTTCGGTCCACTCGATGCCCATGCGACGGGTCGGCCCCGCGGGGTCGGTGGTCCCTACGTCGGCGTCCCATACCAGCTCGGAATTGAGATCCAGAAGCCACAGGGAAAGCGTGCTTTGCAGTCCCGGGATTGCTTCATTGCGTACGCCGACCTCGCCCCCTTGCGACCGAACGAGAAGCGTCACTTTGGGAAGCGAGTCACCGGTACTCTGCTGTATGATTGCGGTTGTGCCGCGGGCATCGTTGGAATGATAGCCCTCCCCGTAATCGGCGTAGAACTCGGTTTTATCCCACGGTCCGAGAGTAACCGTGGCCTTCGGCAAAAGAAGTTCGCCAGACGAACTCCCAGAGTTCACCGTATCATCGCAATGCACATTGGCATATAAATAGACGTATCGCAATCCGATCGTCGCCCTCATCCAGGGCGTAAGCTGGCCCTCCACATCCACCCAGGGTTCAATCTTCGGCTCGGTCACCGTATCCACGCCCCAGGATGCGAGCCGCCGCCGGTCTACGGTGTGGTAGAGCGCTACTGGTGAAATGAGATCGCACCGCGCGTCGAGGCCTGCCCGGGTTTTTTCATGGATTCCTAAAACCGTATCCTGGCGCTGCCAGACATCCGATGTTCCATAGAACCACCGGTTGTCTTTCTGGTTCATTTGATCACCGTTCACCGAGTCGACCAGATAGTAGGTGAAATTTGAGAAAAGATTCATATCGTATTTCACGGCATAAGCGGTTGCATTCAGCACGCCTCCTCCAAGCTCTCCCTTCCACGAACTCGACAAACTGTAGCGGTGTGAAGTACCGCCGTCGCTGGAGTCCTCGGTACCCCAGATGCTGATGTAGCCATCGGTAACGGCCCGTTGCGGGATATGGTTGGTGGCATTCCATTCACCGGAGTAACCCATGGCTTCTAAATTGAACACGCCTTCGCCAAGCTGTTGAGACCAGCGCAAAAGGCCGTTGTACTGGTTGTAGTCCTCAGGAACATCGAATGGCCCGTCCTGATGCATCGCTTCAAATCCGAGAAGGAGTGTTCCGCCGGCAAGTTCGGTGGATTGAGCGGCCAGACCACGCCAGTAGTTGAATGAGCCGACCGTTGCCGTCACAAAGGGATGGGCAATCTGATTATCATAAAATAAGTGGATCCCTCCCGCAGAGGAGAAATCGCCGTTTGATGCGTCATAGGGGCCCTTGAAATAGTCGGCATGATCGATAAGCTCGGGGATAAGGAAGTTGAGGTCGTCGTAGCCCTGTCCGTGGGCCTGCGTGGGCAGGTTCACCGGAACGCCGTCGATGGAAGTCGAGAAGTCGGTCCCATGGTCGAGGTTGAAACCGCGCAGCAAAAACTGGTTGGCTTTGCCGGCGCCGCTGTGCTGCGTGACAATGAGTCCGGGAACGACCTCTTCAACCTCACCCGTCCGCAGGATCGGACGATCTTCCAGAAGCTGACTGGTATAGGTCCCGCTGCTGGCTTCGTTGTTCGCCGAATCCACCTTATTCTGGTAATGACCGGTCACGACGATCTGCTCCATTTCCTTCGCACCCTTCGTCGAGTCCGGCTTTCGGGTACTGGAATCGTTTACAGCCCTGGTGCTGTCATGGACAGCTGCAATGGATGAATCGCTTTCCGCCGCCGCCGGCACCACCGGTGTTTGGGGAGTCTCGGCCCGGCATACGCCTGCAAGAAACAGTCCCACGAGGAGGAAATGATGAACTTGCGAAAATAAAAACCTCGTTTCGTCACCCCCAAAACGCGCTAAACGAGAGCAAATCCTCAAGACCGTCTCCTTTTTTCTGTGAATTGTGAATGTGGAAATATGGATACAAACGCTGATGGTGAGTCTAACGACAGCCTTTGGTCCTCTTTGGCAACAGTGCTTCTTTGTATACCCGGTATACCCGCGAAATAATCAGCAATCGCTTCTTTTGTGTAGCACAAAAATATGTTATGTGGCACTATTGAGTAACATAAAATCAGTTTTTATGCTACCACAACATTTCTCATCCACTATTTTTGATTAAAGGAGTCATCCATGCACATTCCCGACGGCTATCTCGGTCCCCCGACCTGCATCGCCGGCTACGCCGTCATGCTTCCGCTCTGGGCCATCGCTTCGCGTAAAGTAAAAAAGACGCTGAGCGCCCGGCAGGTGCCGCTCCTGGCAATCGGCGCGGCGTTCAGCTTCGTCATCATGATGTTTAATGTGCCGATTCCGGGCGGCACCACCGGGCACGCGGTCGGCGCGGTGCTCGTCGCAATTCTTCTCGGTCCGTGGGCCGCCTGCATCGCCGTGAGCGTCGCGCTCGTGATCCAGGCGCTCCTTTTTGGCGACGGCGGCATCACCGCCATTGGCGCGAATTGTTTCAACATGGCTTTCGTGTTGCCGATGGTCGGCTATATCGTTTACCGATTGATAAGCAGGAATAGCGCCATCACCTCTGTTCGCCGGATCGTTGCGGCGGGCATCGCCGGCTATGTCGGCCTCGTCGTCGCATCGCTGTGCGCGGGAATAGAGTTCGGCATTCAGCCGTTGCTTCACCATACGGCCTCGGGTCAGGCGCTCTACTGCCCGTACGGGCTCAAGGTCGCAATCACGGCGATGGTCGGCGCGCACGCGCTCGTTTTCGGCTGGGTCGAACTAATTGCCACCGCGCTGGTCGTAAAGTTCCTGCAAACAAAGGATCCCTCGCTTTTACAGCCGGGAATGGAGGCGAGGGAATGAAAACAACCACGAAACTCTGGATCGGTCTTGGCGCGCTCGCGATCGTATCGCCGATCGGGCTTTTCCTGCCGCATAAATTCAAGGCGGGTGACGCCTGGGGAGAATGGGATGCGAACAAAATCAAGGGGCTTGTCGGTTACGTCCCCCATGGCCTAAACAAGCTTTCTTCGCTTTGGCATGCTGTCATGCCCGATTATGCCTTCAAGGGCTGGGAAAACAAGGGCTTGGGGCATTTAAGTTTTGCGTATATCGTTTCCGCCGTCACGGGCATGTGCCTCATCGGCGGGGCCGTTATCCTTATTGGCAAATTTCTGACGAAAAAAGAGCCTCCGTTGAGTAAAAAAACCAATGCGAAGCGATCATGAAATGAGAGGAGCATGAAAGATCCAATACGCAGCTTCATTCAACAGGCGATCGTGCCGGAAATTTTCCATTCCGGGCATACTCCAAAACTATCGGGGAGAACAGGCGGAGTGCTCGAAAAAACGGTTCTTCGCGTCGTCGATTTCCTCAAGGCAACCGTCGAAAACGACGCGCTCGCCTCGCGTACAGGATTTCTGCAGGGAACCGATCCGAGGATCAAATGCCTGAGCGTCGTGTTGCTCCTCGGTTGCGCTCTCCTCACAAAAAGTATCGTGGAACTCGCACTTCTCTATGCTGCATGCGTTACACTGGCGGTTTTTTCTTCGATCTCATTGCTCTTTTTCCTTGAACGGACCCTTCTTTTCATTCCGCTTTTTTCGTTTTTCATCGTCATCCCCGCGATCTTTAACGTAATCACGCCGGGTGAATCGGTCCTCTCATTCAAAGCGTTCGGTGCGGGCCTTACCATAACCAGGCAGGGCATTGATTCAGCCCTTATTTTTTTCATGCGTGTGCTGGCGTCGGTGTCGCTTACCATACTCGTGATGCTTACCACGCGGCACCATGTCCTTTTAAGAACCCTCCGTATTTTCAAGGTTCCGCGATTGTTCGTCATGACCATGAGCATGTGTTACCGGTATATTTTTCTTCTGCTCGACGTTCTTCACAACACTTTTATTGCGATAAAATCGCGCGTCGGCTATGTGACCTCGGCAAAAACAGGGAGAATGCTTGTCGCTGCGAACATGGCGGGAATGTGGCTACGTTCGTACCGGCTGTATGGCCAAGTCTATGACGCGATGGTTTCGCGGGGCTACACCGGCGAGCCGATAGTGCTGGACAATTTCAAGCCGCATGCCGGCGACTATCTGCTCCTTGCCGCTTCACTCTTCACGCTGATCGGAACGCTGTGGCTGAACCGCTTTTTTCGCTGAATGACGTCTCTTTTTCGTATCAGGGGTCAATCGCGGGCCTGAACGGCCTTGATCTGGCCGTCGCGCGGGGCGAGCGAACGGCAATAATCGGCGCGAACGGCACCGGGAAATCGACCCTGCTGACTCTGCTTGACGCGCTCATCTTTCCGCAGAAAGGTCGCTTTACTTTCGCGGGCAAGGAGATCACGCCGCGGGTAATGAACGATGCCGCGTTTCAGCGCGAGTTCAGGAAAAAGGTGGGGTTCGTATTTCAGAACCCGGACATCCAGCTCTTTTGCCCTACCGTCAAGGAAGATATTCTCTTCGGGCCGCTCCAGCTCGGCGTTCCAGTCCCCGAAATCAACAGGCGCCTCAAGTCCGCGGTGGAACGACTTCGCCTCGCTCCGCTGCTCGAACGGTCGCCGCACCAGTTGAGCATCGGCGAAAAAAAGAAGGCGGCCATTGCCTCGGTGCTGGTCATCGAGCCCGAAGTGCTTCTGCTCGACGAACCCACGGCCGGTCTTGACCCTCAAACCGTGCGTGATATTATCGCGGTCCTTCAGGAGGCGCACGAGGCGGGAAGGACCGTGGTCATGGCCACACATGACCTCCACATCGTGGAGGAGATCGCGGACGTCATTCATGTATTCGGGAATAACCGGACAATCATCCGCAGCGGAGCGCCGGAGGAGATATTGGCGGATACGGAGTTTCTGCAGAAGCACAACCTCGTGCACACCCATGTGCACCGGCACCTGCACGCGCACCACGCGCATGTACACTGAAATTATGGACGATCAAATCGCAAGATCTACGCGAAAAAGTCAGGAAGAAAAAACAGGCAGCACCATTGTTTTCGTAGTAGACTCATCAGGATCCATACTTTTTCTCTTGTTTGATGCATACCAGAAACGGGACCGGGTGGCGATGGTTGCCTTCAGGGGAACTGAGGCTGAGATGCTGTAGTCGCCTACGGACAGCGTCGAATCAGGATAAAAGAAGCTGGAAAACTTGCCATCCGGCGGTAAACCCCCGTTGTCAAAAGGATTGCTCAAGGGATTTGAGTTATTTACGCATGATCTATGCAAAAACGATAAGACCAGAGCGCTCATGGTCGTTGTTTCGGACGGCAGGGCGAATGTCCGTATCACGGCAGGTGAAAACGCTTTTAAAGAGGCGTTATATATTGTGTAATGACATTTATTCTGCTGGTATTCAATCGGTCCTCATTCATACCGAAACCGGCCTCATGCGTCTGGGAAAAATGCGCGAACTGACCCATCGGCTCGATGGAGTGTATTATCATATGGACAATATCCGGTCTGATACAGTGACCACCATGGTCAAGGAAGCCCTTTCGCGAACTTGACAAAAAGGTCAATAAAACACACAAACCACCTGTCTACGCGGTCAACAGACGATACACCTCTTCGAGGCTTTTCTGCGCATCGCCGAAAAACATCCGCGTGTTCTCCATATAGAAAAGGGGATTGTCGACCCCGGCATACCCGGTTGCCATGGACCGCTTCATTACGACAGCGACCTTGCTCTCCCAGCATTTGAGCACCGGCATTCCGGCGATGGGACTGTTTGGGTCGTTGAGGGCGGCCGGGTTCACGATGTCATTGGCACCGATAACCAGCGATACGTCTACCATTGGGAAGTCGTCATTGATTTCATCCATCTCAAACACGATGTCGTAAGGAACATTCGCTTCGGCGAGGAGCACGTTCATGTGGCCGGGCATGCGGCCCGCGACCGGATGGATTCCGAACCGTACAATTTTGCCTTTTTCACGCAGGGTTTTCGTGATCGCGGCCACCGCATGCTGGGCATGAGAAACGGCCATGCCATAGCCTGGGATGATCATGATGTCGCTCGCACGGGTAAGCAATTCAGCTACATCATCGGGATTGACCGTAACGACATCACTATGGGGTTGGTCCGCAGCAGAGGGGCGGGAGCCACCGCCGGTGCCGAAGCCGCCGGCAATGACTGCGAGAAAATTACGGTTCATGGCGCGGCACATGATGTAGCTGAGGATTGCGCCAGATGAGCCGACAAGGGCGCCGGTAACGATGAGCAGGTCATTATTGAGCATGAAGCCCGTTGCTGCCGCGGCCCACCCTGAATAGCTGTTGAGCATTGAAATCACTACCGGCATGTCGGCGCCGCCAATGGCCATGACAAGGTGAATCCCGAACAAAAACGCTCCCACGGTCATTATGCAGAGTGCGACAAAGCCGCTTGGCATGCCTTGAACTGGAGGAAATATACCGCTGACCAGGGAGATTGACATATGGTTCGTCGCGGGGTTATGCGTCGAAACGAACACTATGCCAGCCCATATCGAGATAACGAAAAGGAACAGATTGAAAATATGGCGACCCGGCAGGGTCAGCGGTTTTCCGCTTATGCGCGCCGACAACTTGCCAAATGCGATCACCGAGCCCGAGCACGTTACCATGCCGATGAAAATGCCAACGCAGGTTTCGATGTCATGGATCTGCAGAGAGGCGCCGGTATAGTAGTTCAGCGTGTCGGGATCAAGGTAGTTCGCAAAGCCGATGAGCGTTGCCGCACCGCCGACAAGGCTGTGCAGGATGGCGATGAGCTCCGGCATCTGCGTCATTTGAACCCGCAACGCAAGCAGAAGGCCTATAGTCCCTCCCACGCCGATGCCGACTGCGAGCACCCAATAATTGTTCGAAATGCCGGTGAGGACGGTAGCAAGCACAGCGACGGTCATGCCCATAAGGCCGAATACGTTACCCCGGCGCGCTTTCTCCGGGTGGGAAAGGCCGCCTAGTGCAAGGATAAACAGTATCGTCGCGCCGAGATAAGCGCAGGTGACTATCCCCATGATTTGGCTGCTGATGGCGCCTCCTATTTGCGGAACATCTTCAACATACGCCACGTTACCGAGAATCCGCCAGTTATATTAATAAACGTAATTGTAATAGCGATTGCCGCCAGGATCCATACCAATTGCACCGATGTCGAAACCTGGATCAACGCGCCGATTATGATGATCGAAGAGATGGCATTAGTAACGCTCATGAGCGGAGTGTGCAGGGCCGGGGTGACGTTCCAGATTACCATGTATCCGACAAAGATGGCGAGCACAAATACCGTCAGATGCATGAGAAACGCGGACGGCGCCGCATAGCCGATGCCGGTGAGCGCCGCAGCGGCGATGAGCGTGGCCAGTGCCAGCTTGACCCACGAACCCTTGTCGGCTGAAGCTGCTTTGCCATGTATCTTTGCGACGTGCTCCGAATTGACGGCGGGTTTGACTGGCGGCGCAAGCGTCAGCTTTGGTGCGGGAGGGGGCCAAGTGACCGAGCCGTCCTTTATTACAGTTACGCCCCTGATCACCTCGTCGGTCATATCCAGCTTGATGACGCCATCTTTTAACGGTGTGAGTTCGGTGAGCAGATGACGCAGATTCGTTGCGTACAAGCTGCTTGATTGCGGCGCAAGTCGGCTTGGAAAATCAGTATATCCGATGATAGTTACGCCGTACCTGACAATAACTTTGCCCGGCTCAGTTAGTTCGCAGTTGCCGCCTTGCTCGGAGGCGAGGTCGACAATCACACTGCCGTCACGAAGTTTCTCCACCATGTCGGCCAAGATCAGCTTGGGTGCCGGCTTTCCCGGAACTAAGGCCGTGGTAATGATGATGTCGACCTCCTGGGCCTGTTTACGAAACAGAGTCATTTCGGCTTCAATGAACTCGTTGCTCATGGTTTTGGCATAGCCGCCGACACCCGTGCCTTCTTCCTTGTTCTCGACCTCTATGAACTCGGCGCCCAGACTCTGCACCTGTTCTTTAACCTCTTTGCGGGCATCGAAAGCCCGGACAATAGCGCCCATGCCTCGGGCCGCCCCAATCGCGGCGAGCCCCGCGACCCCGGCGCCGATTACGAGTACTTTACAGGGGGGTATCTTGCCTGCGGCAGTAATTTGGCCGGTGAAGAATCTGCCAAAATATCCTGCGGCCTCAACGACGGCGCGGTAACCGGAAACGTTGGACATCGATGAGAGAGCATCGCACTTTTGTGCACGGGAGATGCGTGGGACGCTGTCCATGGCCAACACTGTGACCTTCCGGGCAGCCAAGCTCTCCATGATCTCTTTGTTCTGGGCGGGCCAGATGAAGCTGATAAGCATTTGACCCACATGCATGAGGCGGATCTCATCCATAGTCGGCGGGCGCACTTTCATGATGATATCGCATGACTGCCACAGCGCCCCAGCACTGCTCATGACTTCGATGTTGGCGGTTACATACTTTTCATCGGGGAACCCCGCTGCCGTACCAGCGGCCGACTCGATGGCGAGGGTGAAACCGAGCTTTCGGAAGTGCTCGATAGTGTCGGGAGTTAGGGCAACTCTCCGCTCGCCCGCATAGAGCTCTTTCGGCACCCCGATTTTCATTGCGTATGTCCTTTCAGAGAAGCCGGTCGATAGAGGTCGCCATGCATAGCTACAACAGCCGCAAAACTTAAAATTTAGATAAAAATAAATAAGATCATACTAAGGATTCAGCCTCTTTCTTCAAATTCCCCAGCCAGCTAATCTGCCGACTTGATAGGTCGCGAAACAAAGCACCCACGCGAGGGAAAGCATATATATCACGGCGAATCCTAGCCATTTCCAGCCTATTTCGGCGCGAATGATCGAGAGGGCGGCTATGCAGGGGGGGACGATCAAGGTAAAGAGCATCAGCACGAAGGCGACCAGCGGATTGAAAGTTTTATCCGCGAGAAGCGTCGCTTTCAGACTCGTGGTTTTTTGATCTTCTTCGGATCCGACTTTATACAAGACCCCGAGCGTGGAAACCACCGCCTCCTTGGCAGCGAATCCGGTCACTGCCGAAATGCCTATTTTCCAATCGAATCCGAGAGGCTTGACAAAGGGTTCTATCGCTTTCCCCAGGCGTCCGGCAACGCTGTAGGCCAGCTCGTCCTGTGTACGGGAGTGTCCATTGATTCCGGCCGCCTCGTAAGGAAGTTTCGGGAACGAAACCATGGCCCAGATCAGTATCGAGGCCGCCAGAAGCACCGTTCCGGCCTTTTTCAGATATCGGCCTGTTTTGTCAACGACATGCCAGGCGATGCCGCGGGCGGTCGGCATCCGATAGGGGGGAAGTTCCATGACAAAAGGGGTCAGTTCCCCGCGCAATACGGTTTTACTGAGCAGCAGCGATGAGAGGAAGGCGAGAACTACACCGATGAGGTAGATGATCATGACATAGGTTCCTTCGTTTCCCCCGAAGAAAATTCCGGCCAGAAACACCAGGACCACTAGTTTTGCGCCGCAGGTCATGAACGGCGTGACGAGAATCGTAATGATTCGGTCGCGGGGGTTTTTCAGCGTCCGTGAAGCCATGATGGCTGGCACCGAACAGCCGAATCCGAGCATGAGAGGCATGAACGATTGGCCGTGCAATCCGAAAAGATGCAGGAATTTGTCCATGATGAAAGCTGCGCGCGCCATGTAGCCGGTATCTTCGAGAAACGAGATGCAGAGAAAAAGAATTGCAATCTGTGGTACAAACGAGAGAACGCCGGAGAGACCGCCGATGATTCCGTCGATCAGAAGCGAGTGAATGATCCCCGCGGGGATGGAGGCGGAAACCAGGGTAGTTACAAACGCGAATGCGATATTCAACAGATTCGTCGCGTATCTGCCGAACTTGAAGGTGACCTGGAAGATGCACCACATGGTCAGCAGAAACAGCGGGAGTCCGAGAATGCGGTTCATGAGGATCCTATCGATCCATTCGCTGGTTGCGGAGAAGTTTCCGCTGCTCCGCATTACCGATTCGGCAATGATGCCGTGGACATAAGCGTAGCGCTGTTCGGATACCACGATCTCCGCATCTCTCCCGAAATGGGTTTCTATTGCACGGATGCTTGCGGAGGCCTTTTTTTCTATCAGCTCCCGGTTGCGGCAGCCGATAAGTTTTTCCTGAGCATTTGCATCTTTTTCCAAGAGTTTGATGGCCAGCCAACGGGGAGCGTATTTCGCCGAGAATTCCCGGTCAGTCGAAAGCTCTCGCGTCAACTGCTCGATCTCGGATTCGAGTTCGCTTCCATAGAAAATATGGCGATCCGGCAGAATCAACTTTTGAGATGCGGCGATGACTGCGTCCAACAGTTCATCGGTCCCAATGCCTTTGGTCCCGACTGTCCGGGTAAGCGGAACTCCCAAAAGGGTTGAAAGTTTCCGCGAATCGATTTTGATACCCATGGCCTCAGCCTGGTCCACAATGTTAAGCGCGCCCACCATGGGTATTCCAAGTTCCTGAAGCTGAAGGAAAAGATAGAGATTTCGTTCGATATTGGTCGCATCGAGCACATCGATGATGACATCAGGCTTCTCTTCGAGGATGAAATCCCGCGTGATCACCTCATCCAGCGAATATGCTGTGAGGCTATACGTGCCCGGAAGATCGCAGATGGTGAATTCAACGCCGCCGTAGCTCCTCTTCCCCTCCCGCTTCTCCACGGTGACGCCTGCATAGTTGCCCGTTTTCTGGCGTGCGCCGGTAAGGGCGTTGAAAACCGTTGTCTTGCCGGTATTGGGGTTCCCGGCGAGGGCAACCCGGATGACGCATTTTTCTTTCATCGTTTCCCTTTTTGGGTAACGACTGCCGGCAAAACCGCGGAGATTTTTTCCACGTTGATTCCTGCGGCTTCGGCCCTGCGAATCGTTACATTATATCCCAGAATCCGGATTTCTATCGGATCGTGCAACAGAGCAAACCGAACCACGAGGCCCTCTACGCCTTTGGTAAAACCCATGTCCGCGAGTTTCTTCCCGATCTCCCGGACATGGGTAACGCGATTGATGCGAAAGCGTTCGCCTTTTTTTAACATGTCGAGCGAAACTATTGTTTCCATTATTTCCTCATCTCTAACCTGTAAATCAACTGTCTCGTTTATGATAACGATAACCATTATCAATATATATCATTAATTATCATCCACAAGAGAATATTTATTGACGTCAGTATTGATTTGCCGCACTTTGTATTTGTAGCTGAGTATTTATAGCTGACGTCATTAAAATTGATGATGATTGCCATTATTAGAATGGCGCAACAATAGTCTCCGTAAGTTTTCGCATTCTAAGCGCTCATGCTACCCCATCTTCCGGCACGCCGGGCATATGCCATAGAGCACCATCTTATGTCGCAGGAGTGAAAAACCAAGCTTTCCGGCTATCGCCACCTGCTCAGCTTCGATGCCGTTGTTGCTGATCTCACGGAACATACCGCACTGAACGCAGACAATATGATCGTGATGCTCATGCCCGTAGTCATGCTCGTACCGCATAGTTCCATCGCCGAACTCGACGGCGCGTGCAATACCTGCCTCCGTTATGAGCTTCAGGGTCCGATAGACCGTTGCGATGCCGATTCTCGGCTTTTTTTTATGAACCAGTTCGACCAGTTGGTTGGCCGTGATATGGTGCTCGCATTGGAGAAAAACATCAAGGACCTCGTTACGCCGCGTGCTCCGGCGAATACCTTTGGCGTTTAAAAAGTCGGTGAAGTGTTTCTGGGCATCCACCGATACCACCCCTCTTGTTAAAAGATAACGATTATCAGTATCAAATATATAATTTCTGCATTTTTCTTCGCAAGCACATCATATCGATCATGTCCAGCCGCTATATTTGTCATCATTCATTTTGTCCTGAAGTATTTTCCCAACGTAGTTACTTCCTGCGGAGCGAGATTGCAAGATGCTGATTTTGATAAAAACAGGATAGTAGCCTTAAACATATCAATCAATACGGAGGAAGGTTATGATGTATAGAAGTCGGGTATCGATCATCATGGTTTCTTTGTACGCCGGTTCCCTGTTTGCGGGTCCGATGATTGAATTCGACACGAAATCATTCCAATGCGGAGATGTCGCCGAAGGAAAAGTTGATACTCTTCATGCGGTCTTTCACATTAAAAATAGCGGGGACGCGATGCTGGTCCTGAAAGAAGTGCGGCCGGGATGCGGCTGCACGGTAGTCAAGTGGGATTCGACGGCGCGGCCCGGAAAAACTGCCAAAATCGAAGCCTCGGTTAATATTAAGGGATACCACAGCGGTGCGATTACCAAGTACGTTACCGTCCGCTCAAACGCCGTAAACGATTCGATGGAACGTCTTTCGATCCAGGCGACGGTTGAGAGCATCATCGAAGTATCGCAGACCTATCTCACCTACAGGAGGAGCGATGCTGGCAAGGAAAAAATCCTCACCTTTGCCTCCAAGAAGAATGATCTAAAGGTGAAAGAGGTCACCTACGAGCCGAATAAATACTCCCTGCCGGGCACACCCGAGCAGGTAGCGGAGAAGCTCAAAAAACTCAAGCAGCCAGTCATGTTTACCTGGGTAAAGACCGACTCCACCCGTGCCGACGGTTATCGAATATTCCATTTGAGTCTTCCCAGTCCGAAATTTGATTCAACAGATAACGGGGAATTTATTGTTACCACAAATCACCCGGATAAACCGGAAGTCAAGATTTCGGTGAATCTGGCGCCGTAGAAAGGAGAGATTGTCTTTTCAATCTCTTTTTTTTGCGGGCATAAAAGTCTAATGGATATTAATTCCCACAGCTATGGGTAATGCAGCATGATGTTCGGTATTACGTTCGCGATGTAGTGCGGGAATTATGCGGACGACACATATCTTCTCTCAATCCTCTTCTGCCGCCACTCCCACGCTTACCTGTCTCACGCCGACCAGCGATTTGATGGAGAACGCCAATTTTTCCACGAGCGCCGCCTTGCCCCGCACCGCGATGATCTCAAGGCAGAGATCGTGGGTCAAATGGACGTGCTGCGTCGAAATGATGAGATCCTGAAAGTCATGCTGCAGGTCAAGCAGGGTATTTACAAGTTCGCGCTTGTGATGATCGTAGGTCATAACAATAGCTCCGGCAATGACTCCGCCTTCCACGATTTTCTTGCGGGTCAGCTCTTCACGAATGAGGTCGCGGATCGCCTCGGAACGGTTACGATACTTGCGCGAGGCGATATGGCGGTCGAAGGCTTCGATGAGCGCTTTTTCAAGTGAGATACCAAAGCGGTACAACTCGGCCATGCGCGCTCTCCTTGCTTCTCAAAAGGCGGATAGCACAATCAATCTAAAAATAATTGGTTTTTCTGCAGCGGGAGTTTTCTTTGCGAATAAATCCTCTCGTCTTTCGACAGGCGGGAGAACGAGCGGGCAGGGTCGTTAAAACGTGCGACGAATACAACGACTTGGTGAGGGAAAGAAAAAAGGCAATCGAAGTTTCTGCATTCTCGCTCGTGCGCGAATTTATACGATTAGCAGCATTGGATGACCGCCGAGCCTTTAAGAGCGCCGGACCGGTGATCATCAAGCGCTCGATTAATATCGACAAGAGGATAGACCGTGACCGAAGTTTTTATCGGTATAGCCGCGGCAAGCGGCAGAAATTTTTCGCCGTCTTTCCGCGTAAGATTAGCTACCGAGCGAATGGAGCGTTCGCCCCAGAGAATATCATAGGGAAAGGCAGGGATGTTGCTCATGTGAATTCCAGCGCAGATCACGCTGCCGCCTTTTGCGCACGCCCTGAGCGCAAGGGGCACAAGTTCTCCGGCAGGGGCAAAAATGATGGCTGCATCGAGCGGCGCGGGAGGCGGCTCGCGGACAGCGCCGGCCCAGGCCGCGCCGAGCGACCGGGCGAAGGCCTGTCCCTCATTGTCGTTCTCCCGAGTAAATGCGTACACATCTTTGCCGAGAAACACCGCCGCCTGCGTGATGATATGCGCTGCCGCGCCGAATCCGTAAAGGCCGATACGACGGGCTTCCCCGGCAAAGGAGAGAGCGCGGAACCCGATGAGCCCAGCGCAAAGAAGCGGCGAGGCTTCTTTGTCGCCGAATCCGGATGGAATGGGGAAACAGAATCGTTCGTCGGCGACCGCGAACTCCGCGAATCCGCCGTCAACAGTATAGCCGGTGAAGCGCGCCTGGTTGCAGAGATTTTCCCGGCTGCATTTACAGTAACTGCATACTCCGCAGGTGGAAGCGAGCCAGGGCACACCGATGCGGTCATCAACGGCGAACCGGGTCGAGCGCTCTCCGCATGCGGCAACCGTTCCGACGATCTGGTGGCCGCAGATGAGCGGCCATTTAGGCGATGGGAGCTCTCCGTCAATGATATGGAGGTCGGTACGGCATATCCCGCAGGTGCTCACCCTTATGAGCACTTGGTGTTCGCCGGGCGTTGGAACGGGAACATCCATAATAGCAAGTGGTGTGCATGGTTTCCGGAGGATCGCAGCTTTCATAGAAAGTCCTTTCAAAATCATAAAACAGAATAGTCAATGTAAGGTGTAGATGTGTAAAAATTTAGCTGAGAATGAAGCCGGATTTATTGAATGCCCCGCACCACCACTCGTTTTCGCGCTGTTTTTTAATGAGCACAAAGCCGAAATTCCGGGCAAGTCCGATCGCATTGTCGGCCTCATCGGTCAGGATGCCCGACCAGATGAGCAGGCCTTTCTGAGACAGCAGGGCGGCCGTGGCGCCGAGCAGAGGAGCGGATTCAGTGATGAGCATGTTCATGACAATAAAATCGAAATGAGCTTGGACGTTCAGGGAGCTGATGGAGCCGATGGTAAAGGCGATTTTGCCCTGCGCGGCGTTGTCGCGGCGATTTTCTGCGAGGTTTTCGCGGCAATGCGGGTCAATTTCTATGCCAAGGCAGGAGGATGCGCCGCAGGCGTCTGCCGTGAAGCAAAGCACCCCCGAACCAGTGCCGATGTCAAGAACGCGGCTATGGTTGATCTGGCGGCGGAATGCGATGATTGAAGCAGCCGCCAGTCGCGTGGTCTCGTGATGGCCGGTGCCAAAAGCCATTTTAGGCTCTATTTTGATCCAGTGCTTTGCCGATGCGGGCGGCGGCAGCCAGAGCGGGGAGACCCAGAACCCGTTCGCGAGAGGCGCGGGTTTCATTGACGCTCGCCACTTCGCGATCCAGTCGCGTTCATCGACCTGCTCGATGGCGGCGACTGAAAGATCGCCGAATTTACTGAGTTCGGCCGCGGCAGCTTCGGTGGAAGATTTGTCGGCAAAGTAGACCTTGAGCACCATGCGTCCATCAGTCATATCTTCTTCGTTGCCCAGCATGCCGAACAACAGGCACCGGGCAATTATGCATTCATAAAGGGTCGATGGGATGGAGAAAATTAGGCGGAAATAAGGCATAGTTGAATCAAAAATTGCAAAAGCTATTTCACCGCTTTCGACCGCCGGATCGCGCAGAAATCGCCGCACATGCTGCAGTGCGATGGGTCGCCGGTGGGCGGGAGCGAGGCGCGGTATCGGCGCGCTTTTTCAGGATCGATGCAGAGGGAGAGCATTCGCTCCCAGTCTAAATCGATTTTCGCTCGGGAGATTGCGTCGTCCCATTCGGAGGCACAGGGGAGTCCGCGTCCGATGTCTCCCGCATGGGCTGCGATGCGCGAAGCAATGACTCCCTCGCGAACATCGTCGACCGAAGGCAGGCGAAGATGCTCGGCAGGGGTGACATAGCAGAGAAAATCAGCCCCGGCCATGCCGGCGATGGCGCCACCGATGGCGCCGGAAATGTGGTCGTAGCCCGGCGAAACGTCGGTTACGAGCGGGCCGAGTACGTAGAACGGCGCATTGTCGCAGAGCGTCTTCTGGACTTGGACGTTGCTGGCGATCTGATCGATCGGGACATGGCCGGGGCCCTCGACGAAGACGGTTACGTTCCGCAGCCGCGCTCGCTTGACAAGATCGCCGAGTACGATAAGTTCCTCGATCTGTACGCGGTCGGTGGCGTCGTGCAGGGCGCCGGGACGAAAACCGTCACCCAGGCTTATGGCCGTGTCCCAGGCCGCGAGAATATCCAGAAGCCGGTCATACTGTTCATAAAGAGGATTGTCCCGGCCGTTCTTGTAGATCCACTCCATAATAATGGTTCCGCCCCGGCTCGTCGCCCCGGCGAGCCGATCGACTTCCTTGAAACGCTCAACGGTTTTGAGGTTCACACCGCAGTGCAGGGTAAGAAAATCCACGCCTTGGCGGCAGTGCTCCTCGATGATTGCAAACATTTCATCGGCGGTAAAATCGAGCACCGATTTTTTCCTGAGACGGGCGGCAGTGGTCATTTCATAAATGGGAACGGTTCCAAGCGGCACCATGCACTGTTCGATGAGCGCGCGGCGGATCGCGCCGAGGTCACCTGCCGTTGAAAGATCCATGACGGCATCGGCACCGTGCCGGATCGCCACGCGCATCTTTTCGAGTTCCTCATTGACATCTGCTTTAGCGGACGATGTGCCGATATTCGCATTTATCTTGATCCTCGTTCCACGGCCAATGGCCATCGGATTGATGGGGCGGAGGCGGTTGCGAACCAGCGCGATGGAGCCATCCGCAACGCCGTCACGTATTTTTTCAGGCGTCACCCCCTCGCGGACAGCGGCGTTTTTCATTTCATCGGTAATCGTACCGGCTTTCGCCAGTTCCATACGGGTCATTCGAAAACTCCGTTTTGAAAAAAGGTATTCAAAAAATAGATCAGGTCTCATAAGGAGGACAGAGGGTTTTATCCGGAGCTTCACCGGTCATTGCTCGTGTGTCCTACGGTGCCTGAAAACGCCCGACGCAACGCGCATTTTTTGAGATTCAAAGGACCGTGAATAGTTGCCCCCCTTTACCCGTAATGTTGTATATATAGATGATAATTTTTCATGACAGCGAGAGCGGAGGGAAATCTATTGACTTCCCGGCAGATAATGTGGAATAAGGCATATATCTCTTTTGACCGTTTCTGAAGCTCCGGCGGGGTATCGGAAAACGGAGGCGACATGAACTCGAAGTCGGCGAATAGAAAGCTTACCAAGAAGCAACTTGAGCATTTCAAGGTAAAGCTTCTGTTGGAAAAAAACAAAGTGCTGGAGGAGATGACCGATCTGCAGCAGGATAACCTGAAGCAGTCGATTTCCGAGGCGTCGGGTGAAAATTCCCGGTACACCTACCATCTGGGCGATGTTGCGTCGCTTTCCTATGGGCGAGAATTTTCCATGGGTCTTGCCGAGCGTCAGCAGAAGTACCTCGAAGAAATCGACGAGGCCATAGGGCGGATACAGGAAGGTACCTACGGGATCTGCAAAGTGACGGGCGAGCCGATTTCCGTTGAGCGTCTCGAAGAGGTTCCGATAGCAAAATACTCGGTCAAAGGGAAAGAATTACTCGAACGCAGGAGACGCCAGGGAGGCGGTTGATTTAAGAGCCGCCAAGGCAGGGGAAGTGCGTCCTATCCGCAGCCTCGTAATCTTGTGCTTTGTGATGTGCTTATCGGCTGCCCTTTTTTGTTTCACCGAGGCCTCTGATCCGCAGTTTGATATAAGTGACAGCGCTGTAATTTCCTTTCGATGTCCCCGATCGGTCCTCTCTCGTGAAAGCCTCGAGCGGTTTCTTTCCCTTCATCGCGGTCGTGAAATGGTGCATTTTATCCGGAATTATCTGGATTCGGCAGGTTTTTTCAACTCCCGATTGGATACTGTGGTTCCCCATCACTATTGTGTAATGTTGGGCAAACGGAGCACCATTACTGTTGAGATGCCGCCGCGCATCGACACGCAAATTGTTGATTCCCTCCCCCCGTTTGTATGCCCGCGGCCGTACGACGCCGGGGAGGTGAGCAGTCGGGTAGTTTCGATCAGTCGGCGCCTTGCTGAAAAAGGGTTCCCTTTTGCAACTGTCAGCGTGATCATCACCCCCGTGCCAGCCCCGTTGTATGGAAAAAGCGGAAGGTTCGATTCATTGCTGCTGGGGTATCGCATCCTGACCGACCGTAAATGTCTCTTTGCCGATCCGCTTCTTCTCGGTGCAAAATCGACCCGCCGCAGCCTCCTTCTGCACGATGTGGCGATGAAACCCGGCGATTTGTTTGACATTCGAAAAGTTGAAGCGACGCTGGATGCATTAAGTCGGCGACCGTACATCAGCGATGCAACCCTCGGAAAAATCGCCGTGCAGTCCTATACGCCGGCCGGGGTGCATGATACCTTGCAAACTCGGAACAATGATTACGTCGCTGTTCCCATCTATCTCAAGGATCGAACCGGCCTCGGCATCGATGGCGCGCTCGGCCTGAGCTCGATCGCGGGAAGTTCGGCTATTCTGCAGGGCGATATGACGCTCTCGTTTTTTAACCTGTTCCATTCCGGCGAGAGCGCGTCCCTCCTCTATGCCGGCGATAAAACATATCAAAAATTTAATATCGAAGGAGCAAAGCCATGGCTCTTCGACTACCCGATGACAGCATCCGGTTCCTTCGGACTTGAAGTTAAAAATAATGAGTATGGCTACCTTGCAGCGCAGGCGACCGATCTGATCGATATCCAGAATGGCTGGAATGTTGGTTTCAGCCTTACCGCGACGGAAACGACCCTGGACAGCGTTATCGGCAGCGGCGACACCATGACAGGGACCTGGCGGTACTATGGCGCGGATTTTCTGATCGGCCGAACCGGGCAGCCGCTCAGGGACGGGGTGTTGTCGACCGAATTCTCTCTTGCGGTTGGAGGCGGGGTTGCCGAGCGCGAGCGTGATTACAGCAGGTCGAATGTGGAGTTCATGGCGGGTTTTCATGCGCCGCTGCTGAACCACCAGGCTTTGCACGTGCGCGTTGTGACGGATTATCTCTACACGGCGGAATCGACGCTGGTGGCTGCCGAGTTGTATCAGGTCGGAGGATATGGGTCGGTCCGCGGATATCTGGATAATGAGTTCGCTTTCAGGACCGTTGCGTATGACCAGTTGGAATACCTTTATTACTTCAGTGCAACGGGTTCCGCATATATATTTTGCGACAACGGGTTCGGTTTTACCCAGTCCATTACTGCGGTTCGCTGGGGTGAAGAAACCGGTTTCCTGGGGTATGGCATCGGGGTGCGCCTTCCGGCCAAGTTTGGCATCGTTACCCTCGAGTGGGCGCGAAACAAGGACGATGGAAATAGCCTCGGACGATTGCATGTCGGAGCGAGCATTGAATAGAACTTTCCGTATGTGCCAGAAACGTTTGAACCGGGAATTACGACGAGGAACGGATTTTTTTTGAAACCACCCTATGCTATCAATAAGTGTCTGCGTCACCCTTCTCCCGCTTCTATTGACCTCGCTTGTCGCGGCATGTCCCGCAGACTCTTTGCGCGCAACTCTCGATTCGGTGAAAGCCGCGCGACTGATTGACGGAATCCGGCCCGAATCGATCGGGGAGGAGTGCCTTGCGCAGACCGTCGAGGCTCTTGACAGAATTCACGGCGTTTGCTCCGGTGAGGAAGCGTTGCGGCTTATCGAGAAGTGGAGCGAGGGAAGGTCGATTTCCCTTTCGTTTCTGTATCGCTGCATCGCCGCCAAAATCGGGCGAAGCGATCCCGCCCTGCCGCGCGGAATACTTGCATTATGGGAAAAAAAACACGGGCAGGTCAGGGCGTCGATCGCGGAACAGGAAGCCATGGGCAGGATAGCGGAAGAGGATTCGCTCTACACGGTGCTGGACCATTGTAATCCACTCTCCGCCGATGATTTCCTGCAGTGGGCGCATTCAGACGAGGTGTTGTCCGGCAGCTACGGCGCGCCGGCAGTTTTGTACTGCCGCGCGCTTCAGGCGGATCCGCGAAAAATCGATCAGGTTTTTGTAATGCTGTACCTATGGCTGGAAAATGCTCCCGCAGATTCCATTGCAGTCGCATTGGCTGCTTTTCAAAAAGACGCCCTTTACTGCCGCAATATTGATACTATTGGCCTCCAGTGCCGTATCGGCGATTTCTACGACCGGCATGACCTCTATGATGCCGAAACAAAGGTTCTCCTTGCCGTCCCGGAAACCCGCGCCCGCCTTGCACCGCGTCTGTACGAACTTGCCGGTCGTGTGCTCTCCCGAAGGCTCTATGCCGAGGCAATCCCGCCTGCAATGGCGGCTTTCAAAAGCTCGGAAATGCCACCGGTGAAGTCGGCCGTGGCTGAGATAGCGTACCGGGCTTATATGGGGCTGCATTCGTTCGATTCCGCACTCGTCTGGCTCGAATACGCAGGTCTCTCCACTGAGAACCGCAGGATTGATGCCGTGGTCCTTAACCAGGCGACAGGGAGAATCGGTAAGGCGAAATCGTTGATCAGCGAATTGCCGCCGACTTTTGCCCGCGATACGCTTGCGCTGCGGGAGCGGCTTTTTGAAGGGGATATCGCCGGGGCGGCCGATGCGGTGAAAAAAGGGATTGCGTGGTTGCAGCGGCCCAATGAAACGCTTCTCTGGTCGGTTCGGACCTTGCTGTTTCGCGGGGATATCGACCGTCTTTCCGAGCTTCTGGATAGTACGCTTCCAGAGCCAGCCTGGAGCGGAGCACAGGAGTTCCTACGCGATCGACTGCTATTGCACCTACTCCTGAATTCGAACGATGACCTTGCAGGCTGGTCTCAAATAGCATACTATCTTTTTATCGATAAGCCGGAGCGTGCCGTGGCAAAGCTTTCGGGGATAGCGGGGAAATTCAAAATTCCCCTGCTTCTTCTGATTATAAAGGATCAGCTGGAGCGCGGTAAAATTACGGTGGCGGAAGCGCTCTTTGAGCGACAGGGTGATACGGTCGATTCGCCGGAATATCTCTACTTGCGGGCGCAAACCCTGCTGAATATTAACGTTCGCGAAAACGGCGGGCGGGCTCAGGCGCTTCTTGGACGCATCATCAGGGATTTTCCGGAAGATGTCTTTTCCGAAAAGGCGCGCGTTCTGCTCGCGGAGCGGGCCCCGGGAAAGTAAGACTGGCACAAGGCGGGAAGGTAATTACCCCGTCAATCGCGGATAATAACAAATGTCAAACAAACATGTTATCATACATGGCCACTTTTATCAGCCTCCGAGAGAAAACCCTTGGATCGGCCTTATCGAAACCCAGAACTCGGCTGCGCCTTACCACGACTGGAACGAGCGGGTATACGCCGAGTGCTATCGCCCGAACGCGTTTTCCCGCTTGCTCGATCAGAACGGCGCGATCATCGATATTCACAACAACTATACAATGATGAGCTTCAATTTCGGGCCGACCCTCTTTTTGTGGCTCGAACAGTACCACCGCCGGACCGTACAACGGATCATCGATGCAGACAAGGCTAGCTGTGCCAGGCTCGAAGGCCACGGGAATGCGATCGCGCAGGTTTTCAACCACATCATCATGCCGCTTGCCTCCCATCGTGACCAACTCACCCAGATCCGGTGGGCGCGCTATTTCTTCAGGAAACGGTTTAACCGCGAGCCGGAGGGGATATGGCTGGCCGAAACCGCCATCAACATGGAGACGGTTCGCTGCCTCATCGAGGAGAATATTAGATTCGTCATCCTTTCGCCCGCTCAGATCGAGGCAATTCGTCCTCTCGATGGCGCCGGCGCTTGGACGTCGTCACCGCAGGGTATCGATACGCGCCATGCCTATCGCCTCTATGCCTCCGACCGCACCGGCAACAAAACCGGCGGATTTGTTGATGCCTTTTTCTTCGATAAGGGCCTTTCCCGCGAAGCAAGCTTTGGCGATCTTTTGAAAAATGCGGAGGATTTCGGCCAAAGCATAAATGCCGCCTTCTCTCGCCATGCGGTCGACGACCAAGCGGTAGTGCTTGCCACTGACGGCGAAACCTTTGGACATCATAAAGCGTTCGGCGACATGTGCCTCGCCTATTTCTTCAGGAAAATCGCGCCAAAGTTCAACATCATTCCGGTGAGTTTCGGCTATTTCCTGGCCCATAACCCTCCGCGTCAAGAGGCCCTTCTCAAGGATCCCTTCGGCGAAGGAACCTCTTGGAGCTGCGTGCATGGCGTGGGAAGATGGACGCGTGATTGCGGATGTACAACAGGAGGAGAGAAATCCTGGCGGCAGACTTGGCGCTCCCCTCTGCGCAGCGCCATGCAGAAGCTGCAGGCAAGGGTTGATGCCGAATTCGAGGAACATGTTTCGGCGGTAGGGCTCGATCCCTGGAGGTTGCGGGACGACTACATCCGCGTGATGGATAACCCTTCGGAGCGGGTGTTTCTCGACTTTCTCAGCGCGAACTCAGGTGGCGCTTCTTTCTCCCCGGATGCGGCGATTTCTATTCGTAAATATCTGGAGGCGCAGAAATATATGCTTTATTCCTTCACTTCGTGCGCCTGGTTTTTTTCCGACATCGGCGGCATCGAGGCGATGCAGAACCTCGCTTACGCGACGCGCGCTTTGCAGATGGGGATATCTCCCGAGCCGCGTGCAGAGGCGCTGGAAGAATTCCTGGCCTTTCTGCAGCAGGCCCCGTGCAATGTGGGCGGCGCAACCGGCCGGTCCCTCTTCGAAAAGAACATAGCGCCCTTCCTCAACCATGAGGCGATACTGGCTTTTACCGCCGCTGTGGAGCGATCGATCGACATCGCCAGGGCCGACAGGCAGCGTCTCTTCGAATATGATATTCTCCTGCACCCTCTCTTCTCAACAAAAAAAAGGTTGCTTTCCTTCCACGGCTATGCCGCCTCGCTCGTAAATGCGCTAACCGGGGAGCAAAGTCGGAGTGCGGTGCTTATTTCGCACCGCAATAAAGCGGAAGTACAGGGTTGGGTCATTCCCGGCGCGGTCGATCCGGGCGCCGCAGGCCGGGCGATGCGGGCTGAGGAAAAGCTCGGGGCGTGGATCAACCACCCCTTCGCGTGCACCTTTACCCTTACCGATATTTTCAAAACATCCCGCGAAAACATGGCGGCATACATTCACCGGAATATTTTCAAAGACACCTTTGAAAAATACTCCGCATGGATGCGTAAGAATGATCAGGAGCTCGATGTTCTCTCACGACTTGATTCTCCGCTGCCGCTCTATTGCATGGCGCCGATTGACTTTGTATATAACCAGCAATGGAACCATTGTATCCTGCAGCTCGAACGGCGAGGCGGCGAAGAGGAAATCGCGATCCGCCTTCGGGAGCTTTATGCGCAGTGCAATCGTTTCAAGATCGTTCCGGATCTCAAAGAATCGGCGACGTCCATTGAGCGCACCATCATCCGGGAACTGGCCGTACTTGCCGTGTCGCCGGCTTCTGCGATCTGCAAACGCATCGGGTTGTTGCTCGATATCGTTGACCATTACGCAATGCCTGTCTCGAAGCATAGGCTGGAGGATTCTTTTTCGCCGATTATGGCCGGTTCGTTGAAGAATCTCAATGACGAAGTGGAACGATTGGAATTAAAAACAAATCCGTCGGCGCACGAGCAGAAAATTCTGGAGGAGGGAAAAATGCTGCTCAGTTCCCTGATTGAATTCGCGGCGCGGATGAACTTCAATACCGATCCATTTCAGAGGGGATAGGAGGGAAATAAATGTTTGCATTTTTTTTAATCCATAGATATATTTCTTGTTGGATATGGGTTCGGCGGGTCGGCCGTAAGGGTAGGTAGTAAGGATCGGCCGCAGCGGCGATGAGAAAGGCAGGGGGGAATAATGAGTGCACTACATCCGATCGCATTGTTTATCGAGATATGCATTTTCCTTTTAGGGGTGGGAATCGGCCATAGCGTGCTGCTCCTGAAAATCCACCGGGAGGAAAACCGCAAAAAAGAGCTGGAGCTTACGCTGCTCGCGAAGAGATCGGATCTCTTATCGCAAAGCAAAATGATCGCGCACGACCTCGAAGAGGCGCTCTATAACGCTAAAGTGCGGCAGGAAATCGACGATATCCTTCGAAAAAGATGAGTCGTCGCATAGGTGATAATGGGCGGATGGAACGAAGCAGTTCCTCGATGGTGACTCGCTAAAGTGGTGCATGTAATCGTAATCCAATGTACTTCAAAGAAGTGAGAAAGGGTTCGCCGCCGCAGTGGCGAGGTGATAAAAAGTAATATATCTTTGCTGTAAACGCAGGGATGAGCAGCAGAAAGAGGTGGCTGCAAAAAAGTATTGACAGGAAAGTAGGATATAATTATTATTTGATCCCAAGGGACGTGGAATACCCGAGGTGATCGCTTACGGAGGTGACGTAGAATGATTCTAGATGAACAATTTGATGCGGATGAAATTCTTCGCGACGTCGATGAACGGTACAGCGAAGAGAGCGAAGTCGAAGAAGAGGAAATGCGGGAGCTGAACTTCGGCAACGTTCATGATGAGAACGATCACTTCAGCGATATGGCGAGCGATCTCGACAATACCGATGATATGTGGGAGTAAGAGAGCGCGACGGGAAGCGAAAGCAAACTGCTCCGTGTAGATGGAGTGAGGGCGGGCACGAGTGTCCGCCTTTTTTGTTGCCATGACAGTTTATACGTTTACGGAGACCGAGGGTGGCGAGAATACAGATGTTGGAAGACTCACGGAGAGATGGCATAATCTACATCGTTTCGGATGCGCATATCGGCGCCCCGTTTCCGGACGCCCCGCTCTGGGAGCGGGAATTGATAGCCTTTATCGACGGGATTTCGGATGGCGCTGCTGCGCTGTATATTCTTGGCGACCTCTTCGATTTCTGGATCGAATATGGCAGTACCATTCGTGCCGACTATTTCAAGGTGCTCCACGCTCTCAGGAAGCTCATCGAGCGCGGCATTGCAGTTCACTACTTTACCGGGAATCACGATTTTGCCTTTGGACCTTTTATCACCGAAACCCTGGGAATGATCATGCATCCCGATCATGTTACTGCAGATGTCCAGGGAAGGCATATCCATCTGTATCATGGGGATGGATTGGTTGGGCGGGACATTGCCTACCGCATGCTGAAACGATTGCTACGCAACCCATTGAGCCAGGCGCTCTACAAGCTTCTGCCCGCGCACATAGGAATCTCTCTCGCTACCTTCTGCTCCGCCTCAAGCCGCAAGGCCAGTGAGCGCTACATGAACGAGAAAATCGTCGATGAGTACCGGCGGCATGCGCTGTCCTACCTTAGAAGCGGGAGCGATATCGTGTTTTTCGGCCATTCGCACCATGCAGAGTTGTCGAGGTGGGGCGAGAAAATCTACTGCAATACGGGAGCCTGGATGCGCTACTACAACTATGCTACCCTTAAGGGCGGGGAGGTCCGGTTGTGGCGCTACCGATCTGGAGATCCGCAGGAGATTCAAGCCATGGACCGGAATATGGGCAGCAGCGCATCGTAGGTTGCACCAAGCGCCTGCGAAATCACCTTGGTCTCACCGATGACCGGCATGAAGTTGGTATCACCGTTCCAGCGCGGAACGATATGCGCGTGCAGGTGGGTATCGATGCCAGCTCCTGCAACTCGTCCAACATTCAAGCCTATATTGAATCCATCAGGATGCATTGCCATCTTCAGCGCTTCCTGAGATCGGCAGAGAAGTTCCCACAACTCTAATGAGGTTTCACGCCCGATATCCTTGATTTCAGAAACATGAGCGTAGGGGATTACCAGGAGGTGGCCATTGTTATACGGAAAGAGATTCAAGATCACAAAACAGCTTTTGCCACGATGGAGAACGAGGCTCTCTTTGTCATCCGTCTCCGAAACTTTGCCGCAAAATACGCACCCCGCATCCGTCTTATCGATGTCGGCGATATAAGCCATTCGCCATGGCGCCCACAATTGATTCATGCGCCCTTCCCGTTTTAAAAAGTAAAGGCGATGCCGCCGTTAAAGAGAAGTCCGTTCGACTTCAGCGCCGTGACATTGGGATCCATGGGGCCGAAGGGAACCAGATATTTGCAATCGACGTAGATGCCGAACGGCATAAGAGGAAATTTGACCATAGCGCCGAGATCAAGGTGCGCCCCCCAGTGCGAGGTGAAAAGTTCCTTCATAAACTCCTTGGCGATATCCTGCTCCACACCCAGGTTCCCGAATGCCTGGCTTTGCAAATTCTGGAGGCTATGGATGGTGGTAAGGGTATTGCCGATTGCCTTCTCGATCAGATTTGCGCTGAGCAGGGGCGTTGCGAAGAACATGCTCATTCCGGCGCCGCCATAAATTCGGATCGTATGCGCTATCGGAGGCAGGCTGAGAATGTATTTGCGTGCGGTCAGGTCGAACTGCAGCTTGGCGTAGGGCGTGTTCTGGACGAACGGATTAGTGAGCCCAAGATTCTTCATAGTGATAGTGGATGTGTCATATTGGATCTGCGCATAATTATCGAGGCTGGAGGAATAAGCGGTCGTTCCCTTTGAAGTGGGAGCCTGGAAGGTAATGGCGGTTGGATAAATGATTTGTCCCTGATACTCCCACATGGCGTAGTTGGTTGAGAGTTCCAGTGCATCGATGATCGGGATGCAGTCGATATACACCTTTCCTCCTACATCGAACCAGTTTCGCGTCCATCCGGTACGGTTGATGAAAATCGGAAGATCTTTGCCGGAGATAGTCGTGGGGAAACCCGCCGGCGGAGTGCCCCCGAAACTACTTGTATTAAGCGAAAGATCGGTCAAAGACGCCTGTTCCCCGATTTTATCCGGCAGGGAAAGCGATAAATCGTACCCATATTGGACTCCGATTCCGGCAGTGGGAAAGGCCGGGAGGACAAGGGACAGGATTGTCGCCATGCTTAAGAGCGCGCACTTCAAGGCAGTATTATTCATCAGACGTCTCCTTAATGGGTCGAAGAGTTGATTGAACATTTAATATACAAAAAAGCAGCGACGCCGGCGAATCCCCTGCGCGGGCTAAGCAGCTTCGACCGCATCGCCCGTCCGCAGGCCGAATATCACCGATGCGTTGCCGCGATTGACCGCTATCTCAAGGTAACCGCTAGCGCCAAAGTAGGCCAGGCCTTTTCCCGTTCCCGCTTCTTGATAGAAGGTACAAAGGGGAAACTGCGATCCTCGAAGGGAAACACTCGTCGGCGAGGAGGGGAGAAGCGAAAATGCATTGCGGGTGATAGTGGTAATGGCGTTCCCGAACCGGTCGATGTAAACGATGGTTCCAATGATTCGGCCATTGTCGAGCCGTGGTTCGCACCAGGGTAGAGTGATGCATTCGGTAACGGTAGGCCCCACGGTATCTATGTCGCCCACAGAGGAGAGATAGGCGGCGATTGGCGCAAAGATATCGCGACCATGAAAGGTGGCGCTGACCTGTTTGGGGAGCAATGCCCGATTTTCGATTCGGCGCAGGGAGTAGGTTTTCTCCCGTTCTAACGTCCAGGAGAGCACGCCGTTGTCCGGACCGATGAAAAAATAGGAACCGCACCCGGCAGCAAGCGCAGGCCGCGATGAACCGACACCGGGATCGACCACCACGCAGAAGACGGTCCCCTGCGGAAAAGTGCGGTAACATGAGAGGAGCGAAAATGCGGCTCCGGTGATATCTCCAAAATCAAGGTCGTGCGCGATATCGACGATTGTGGCGTGCGGAGCGACCGATAGAATAGCCCCCTTCATTTCCCCCGCATACCAGTCACGAGTTCCGAAGTCAGTGATCAGGGCGATGATTCCCATGCATGGAGGCTCCTCTTAAATAAAGTATAACGTTCAACGGGACTATCTACGCCCTGTTCAGAAATAAGCAGCTCGTTTCTCACCTCCGGGGATATTTGCCCTGCCTTTTACTTTTTGCTACAAAGCATGGCATCGATGCTGAATCTCCCCGGACCGATCAGGACGAGGCTCAGGAACACGACGCCGCATTCGATCGCATGCGAGGCGATCGCAAGCCCCTGACCGTTGCCGAGATGCATCGAGGTGGCAACGAACATGTCGATGAAAAGAAACGCGCAGGCAAGTCGGGTGAGAAATCCGGCCAGGAGCAGTATCCCGCCGCCGAACTCAGCGAGCGCGGCCAGAAAGCCCCAGAAGGTCGGCGCGAAATGGATTCCCAGATGACCGGTCGACATGCCGAGCATGTGCCAGAAGTGCGGCCCGCCGATAATCTTTGGCCAGCCGTGATAGACAAACATAATGCCGAGACCGACGCGAAGAATGAGGAGTCCTTGATCCCGAAAACGATCCCATTGATTCAGCAGCATACCTGCCTTCTTTCTATGTGGTGGTGATTGAGAGAGGTGGCATTTACCACAACTTTGGAAGTGGAGATCCCATCTCCAGGAGTGATTTCAGGCTCGATATAACCTTTGGCCAGCCTTCTGAAATGCCGCGCAGCATCTCGGAACCGGGCTCAAGGTTGTCATGGGTTATTATTATGCGCGCGCAATCTGCATATGGTTCGATTTCGAAGGTGACCACCGAATGGTTATTCTCAGGTGACGCATCCTCGGGTAATGCCCATGTCAGGACCAGCCGTCGGGGAGGGTAGTTCTCCATGACCTTACCAACCATATCGACTCGCTCCGATTGGTCGGTAGCTCGGTGCTCCCAGCGGGAGCCTTCATGCCAGTCGGATACATTTTCATGCTGCCAGTATTTGGTGGTCATCTTCGGGTCAAGAAGTGCATTCCACACCGCCCCCGGCGATGCTGCAATGTAACTTACATAAACAAATTTAGACTTATCCATAAGTCCCAACCTGGCTTTAAGGGTAAGTTTTTGTGGAACACGTCCCGTTGTTCTCTGACCAAATCTTCATATACACCTCTACAAATTAAATTTAAGCAATTTTTATGCCATTGAACCATCATAGGATTGGCAATAGGTTTTCGGATCGGCGTGCTGAAGTTATGGCGTTAGGCATTGTCCAACCTTCAGGGGCAGCGCCTTTTCGCGGAACTGATACCGTCCGGTTTATGCAATGCTTTTAATAATATAATTCGATATGATATATTCAAGCATTAGCCTGAATCAACTTCCATCTATGGGTGAGGAGGCTGCGCTTCAGAGAGTTAACAGAAGGGAAATAGGGGAGGAATGAAAACATCCCTGAAAAATCGACAATGAGGAGGAGTTGCGTGCCGGTTGTCATAAAAGGTCCTTCAGTCATTACCGCAGCGGGAAATAAACCGAAGAGAATCGAAGAGTTCCTCGGTCGAGTGAACTCGGGAACCGAAGTTGTCAGCGTTGCGCGCATGAAGAGCCCGGAAGGCTGGGTAGAACCCGGCCAGACACCGGGTTTCAATGAGTATACCGTGGTGCTGCAAGGAATCCTGCGGGTGCGGTCGAAAACCGATACCGTCGATGTCACGGCCGGTCAGGCGGTGATTGTTCAGGCCGGGGAGTGGGTGCAGTACAGTACTCCGGACCCCCAGGGAGCGGAATATATTGCCGTCTGCGTTCCCGCGTTTTCACCGTCTCTTGTCAACAGGGATGTTCCTTGATAATTCGGCAGAAAGGCTCCACAAGCGAGACGGATTTCGGCGGTGCGGAATTCCGTCCATAGCTCGATGGCCTTCTCTTGCAATATTGAGCAGCCCGGGAGGATAGTGTCCTTCGGCAATTAATGGCAGAGCGCCAATTGCTATGACATTGCCTCATAAAATCTTCAATCCGCGCGGTATGGCAGGGAGGAAATCTTTCCTGCCGCAACTTTCATTTTCTTTCAACGCCCTGCACCGCGAGGCAACTTTCACGTTCCCGCAGCTCTGAATGCCCGCAGGGGCTTCCCGGCTTTCATGTGGGCGGCGAGGCGGACGAGCCGGGGTCCGGCATGGAGAAAAAAGGCCTTATATGCCGGGCACAGGTAATTGAGGCCGGCCTCTCCATCCGGGGCGCTTCCCAGGCGGTCTTTGGGGCAGCCGCCATTGCAAAAAGCAAGCACCTCGCACTCCCTGCAGAACCGGGGCAGAGTGTCCCGTTTGGCCCTTCCGAAGCGGCGCATCGCAGGATCGGCTGCCAGGTCACGGAGTTTTCGCTCCCGGATGTTTCCGATCAAATGCTCCGGATCGACAAAATGGTCGCAAGCGTAAAAGCTCCCGTCATGTTCCAAGACGGCCGCGTCGCCGCAGGTCTCCCGGTGAATGCACAACACGTGCGGTGCGCCGTAAACCGGCCGCAACGCTTCGTCGAAAGCCTGGACCACCATCCGGCCGACGTCCTCCGCGATCCAGCGGTCGAAAATACGGCACAGGAAATGAGCGATCGCCTCCGGTTCGGCTGAAGCTCCGCCGGCCCCGACCAGTGGCAGGAACTGGAGATAGGAGACCCCGAGGCTGCGGAAATAATCGTACACCCGGTCGGGTTCCGCCGCATTTACAGAGTGGAGAACGCAGAGCACCGTGCAGAAAACGCGGCGCTCCTTCAGCAGATGAAAGGCGTCAACAACCCGGGAGTGCGTGGGTCGGCCGTCGGCGGTTTTCCTGAAACGATCATGGAACTCTTCCGGTCCGTCCAGACTGAGGCCCGCCGAGAACCCCTCGCCGGCCAGGAAATCGGCCCATGCGCCATCAATCAGGAGACCGTTGGTCTGCAGGCCGTTGGAAACGGCGCGGCCGTCGGGTCTGTATTTGCGCTGCATCCGCGTGATGGTGTGGAAAAAATCCAAACCTGCGAGCGTCGGCTCTCCGCCGTGCCACTCGAAGTGCGTACATGGGCCCGGAGATGCTTCGAACCGCTGGGCGATGTACCTTTCCAGAAGCGGTTCCGGCATCCGCACCGGGCCCGCGGGGAAAAGATGCCCTTTATCAATATAATAGCAGTAATCGCAGCGCAGGTTGCACCCGGGGCCCGCCGGCTTGGCCATGACCAGGCACTCCTGCAACCGCTCCACCGCCACCGCCTACGCCGACAGGATTTTATGAAAGAAGGTCAAAAGCCGCACGAACGAATCCCGCACCGCCTTGACATTGTAAGACTGGCCGCCATCGTTGAAAAAGGAGTGGTTCGCCCCTTCATAGACAAATCGCTCATAGGACTTGCCCGCCGTACGCATGGCCTCCTCGAACATGGGAATGCCGGCGTTGATCCGCTGATCATTGCCGCCGTAGAAACCGATAACGGGACAGCGGATGGACGGTATTTTGTCCGCGGGAGGCGTGCTTCCGTAGAATATGGCGGCGCCGGAAATTTCCGGCTCTTCACATGCAAGAAGGGCCGAAAGCCCCCCGCCCATGCAGAAGCCGACGCACGCCACCTTCTGCTCTTTGGTCTCCTGCTGCCCGGTTCTGAGATGGCGCACGGCCGCCCTGAGCCGAGGCATATATCCCGCCAATCGGTCGGGACCGCCGCTGTAAAGCTTTCCAAACGTTTCGCCGATCTCCGTTCTGTCGGGTTCAGGAAGCTTGGTAAGCTCGGCGTCTCTCATTGCGGGGTTTCCCCATGCGGCCGGAGGAAGCTGCCGCATGAGCTTCACCGCCTTTTCGATCCGCTGGGGGGTAAGCGCCGCGGGCCGCGCACCACCGGTCACGAAAAGATCCGGGGCCAGCGCCGCATAACCCGCTGCGGCAAAACGCCGGGTGACGTCCTCGATATGGTCGTTTACGCCGAATAATTCCTGGATCACGATGATTGCGGAGAGCGGTTCCGCGGCCTTTTCCGGGACCGCAAAATATCCCTTCTCGCCGCCATATTCAATCCATCCGGCTTTGATAGCCATCGTTCCCTCCTTCTATGGTCTGTTAAGAATGGCGCATTATCGGAAAATCGGAACGCTCTTCACGCACGCATTCGAACCCTCTTGCAATCGTACCGTATAACAACCTGCCGCTGCATTACGGGTATCCCATGTTGTGCTGTGGCGACCCTGACTGAGACTTTTATTAACAAGAGATGCCATTTCATGACCGTAGAGATTATAAACGGTAACACGTGCTCGACCTGCACGGGAAAGAGAGAATTCAATGGTTACGTCGGGGTTACCATGACGCGGAGAATATACCATCAAATTTTCCTGGTTAAGCATCACTCGATGCGGTTCATCATTTATTACCCCGCTTATCATCTCTGAAAGCGGCCGGCACCATACCCCGGCGCCTTGCGTTCCGGCGAAGAGATTATTGCTGCTCACTGCAAGAGAGTTGACATTACTGACCGTGAGCCCTGAATCGACCGCGGTCCAGCGCGCGCCGTTATTGGTGGAAAGGAAAACACCGCCGCCATTGGTCCCTGCAAAGAGATTGCCGCCGCTGACCACAAGGCAATTGATGGTGTCATTCGCGAGTCCTGAATCGACCGCTTTCCAGCTTGTACCGGTATCGGCGGATAAAAAAACGCCCAAAGACCCGGCAAAGAGATTGCCGCCGATCACCGCAAGAGCCCGGACATCCCAGCTGTTATCGTAGGGGCTGCCGACTTCAGTCCAGGTTGTACCGGTATCGGTGGAAAGATACACGCCGCCATCGGGGGTAGTAAATGCTCCGGCAAAGATATTACCGCCAATGACCGCAAAAGACGAAAATATGGAATTACTCGTGTTGCTGAAATTGGCGGAAGTCCAGTTTGTAACGCTATCGGCGGAAACCCGGCCTTTATAGATGTTACCCCACGATCCGACCACTATGTTATCCCCGATCACCGCAAGAGATTTAACATAATCAAAACAAGGCTGATCAGGAGTAAGGGTGACGGTATAGTCAACCCAGGATGAAAAAAAATTGGCGATGGTGGAAAGGTAAACGCCGCTACCCCACGCTCCGCCAAAGATATTGCCATTGCCTGCCGCAAGAGCATTCACGCCATTCGGGAAGCCGACCGCGGTCCAGCTGGTGCCGTTATTGGTGGAACGGATGATACTGTCTCCGCTATCAGACCCGGCAAAGACAGCGCCGCCGCTCACCGCAAATGAAGTAATATCCCCATTGGTCTTACTTGTTTGTAACCACAAGGCATTTACCGCTTGCGACAATAAAGCCAGCATTCCCAAACCAATAGTAACCTGTCGTAAAAA
>Ga0181538_10000289_pt1 | contig 59093 bp, 50 predicted proteins | sample PEATcosm2014_Bin_40_FD_119773 | JGI IMG/M metagenome (GOLD analysis project Ga0181538, IMG submission 119773) | Peatland microbial communities from MTU Mesocosm Facility, Houghton, MI, USA - PEATcosm2014_Bin23_30_metaG | ecosystem: Environmental > Terrestrial > Soil > Wetlands > Peat | place...
GTTCGCCTTTGACGCGTTTAACGCTTCGAACCACAAGAACATTTCGGCCGTCCAAACCATCGGATTCACCTCGACCCTGGGAGTGGTCTCGCCGGTCGCCGGGGTGGGCACGCCCGTGGCATCGTACGGCTACCCGTTCGGCAGCAGCGCGCGCCACGTCGAAGTGTCGTTCCACTTGAACTGGTAGGAAAGGAGCTTTCAGCGGTCAGCTTTCAGCGATCGAGCAAAAACCGACGCTCTTAGGCTGATCGCGGAAGGCTGGTAAGCCCGTCGGTTCGCTAGAATAGTCTGGAGTCCGCCACGTGACCGAACCTATTATCGCGTTCGACCGCGTCGTCTTCAGTTACGATTCCGTCGAGGTCCTGCACCAGATCTCTTTCACTCTCGAGCGCGGTGAAATCGTCGGGCTCCTGGGGCCGAACGGCGCCGGTAAAAGCACTACCATCAAAATTATCGCCGGGATCCTGACTCCCGGCGAGGGGTCGGTCTCGGTGGCGGGATTGCCGCTTCCCGAGCGCGCCGTCGATGTCAAACAGCGGATCGGCTATGTGCCCGAAAACGCCATGCTGTTCGAGAGCCTCACCGGCCAGGAGTTCCTCGAGCTTTCCGGACGTTTGCACGGCGTGGAAGAGGAGACGCTGCAGATGCGCATCCGTGAGATGCTGGAAACCTTCGGCCTTTCGTCCGATCGTTCAAGCCGCCTCGATACCTACTCCAAGGGCATGCGCCAGAAAATCTTGCTGGCCGCGGCCCTGCTCCACAATCCCGAACTCATTCTGCTCGACGAACCGCTCTCGGGCCTCGACGTGAACGCCGCCATCATGATCAAGGATCTGATCGCGGCGCTGGCGGCCGGCGGGCGCACGATCCTCTACAGTTCGCACGTGCTCGACGTGGTGGAGAAGATCTGCAGCCGCGCGCTGATTATCCACCAGGGCAGCCTGATCGCCGACGGTACGCTGGACAGCCTGCGCGCCTCCACCGGGCGCGAATCGCTGGAGGATGTTTTTCGCACGCTGACCCACTCGGCCAATGTCGAGCCAGGCGTCAATCGCATCGTCACGGCACTCGGATCATGAACGCGGCCTGGCAAGTCATCGAACGCTTCCTGCGCAACAGCCCGCGAACGCGAGCGCTGATGAAGCGGCTGGGGATCGATCCGGTGCAATACTGGCTGCTGGTGGATCTGTTCGGTACCCTGAGCGACCGGAGGGAGTTACCGGGCCATTTGGGGCACACCGACATGTCGCTCGACAAAGCCTCGTGGCTGTTTTACTTCCTCTCCGGCATAATGGCGTTCTTTTTTGCGATCGCCGGAATGCCGCTCGTCGTCTATTTCCTCGTCTTCATGCTTGTGTCCGGCTTTCTGCTGCTCACCACGCTGCTGTCGGAGACCAACAACAGCCTCATCAACCCGGTGGAAGGGCTGGTGCTCGCGCATCAACCCATCAACGGCGCCACTTATACTTCGGCCAAGCTCACTCATATTCTGCGCATCCTGCTGCACTTAGTCCCTGCGCTCAACCTGATTCCCGCCTTCGCCGCCCTGCTGATTTCGGCGCCCTGGTATTATCCGCTTCTGCAACTGGCCGCGGGATTCGCGGTGGGAATCGTAATGGCGCTGTTCTGCTGCGCGCTTTTCGGATGGCTGATTCGCTTCGTGCCGCCGGCGCGCCTGAAGTCGGTGGGATTCGCCGCTGAAATGTCGTCGTGGCTGATGTATGTGATGATGCAGTTCACCCCGAATCTGCACCTGAAAGTGCGCGTCTCGCACTGGCTTCCCTCGGGCACGGCGGCACGCGTGGCGATCGCGTCGGCTTGCGTAGTGATCGCGTTCGCGGCGGTGATTTTCGGCCTGCGAGCGCTTTCCGGCGACTATCTGGCTCGCGTTTCGGCCATCGCCCGTGGCGGTTCGGGCAGGAAGTACCGCGCGCGCCGGTCATATCTGGGCGAGACGGTCGCCTGCCTGTTCGGGGGACCGAGCGTGCGCGCAGGCTTCGATTATGTGTGGCGCATGATGACCCGCGACTGGCAATTTCGCCGCCAGATGGTCGGGCTCATCCCCATCACTGCCATGCTGATCGGGGGAGGCTGGCAGGGCGCGCGGATTTCGCCTTTTTCCGGCAAATTCACCATGATGCACGTCTTGCCGCACGCTTTCGGATTCGCCTTTTTCATGGTCTGCAGCGCTCTGCCCTATGGTCCCGATCGCAAGGGCGCATGGCTGTTCCTGCTGGCGCCCACGGGCGCTTTTCGGGGATTTGCCCGCGGCGTGTTCGCCCGGCTGCTGAGCGCGATGCTGGCCCCGCAGGTGGTGCTGCTTCCGTTTCTCGCGTGGAGTTGGGGACTCCGCGACGCGGCGCTGTTTCTCGCCTACAGCGCGGCGGTCTCGGCGGTATACCTGGCGCTGGAGCTGAGGCTCGTGGAGGGAATGCCGTTCACGAGGCAGCAGGAGAGCATGGGCAATCCGGAAACGATGATCATTTTATTTGCAGGAGGGTTGGTGGTGAGCATCGCGGTTGCGCTGCAGTACTTCCTGATCTTCCGTACGGTCATACTCGTGGTCGCGGTGACCGCGGTCCTCGCGGTCGCCGCCTGGCTGATCGCGCGGAGCTCGCTGGAGAGCTTCGAAATCAGCATTCGTTTTCATTTAGGGCTGCTCAGCAACGAAAGTAAGGGAATCTATACGGAAGTGAACGGGTGAGAAGAGCTTTTCTCGCAGAGGCGCAAAGAACGCAGAGACAAGACAGTAGAATTCTTCCCTGCGTACTCTGCGCCTCTGCGTGAGAAATTCCTGGTGGTGAATCGGTAACTTTTTTCTTGGCGCCATCTCTGTGGTTGCTGCGTCTCTGCGAGTAAACCGGCCTACTTCAGCGCCTTCTGGCAGTCGTCGAGGTTGGCGCGCAGTTCACCGAATGCGGTCATCAACTCCGAGGGCGAAGGGTTACCCGAAGTCATTCCCAGCATCTGGGAGATCAGCACGTCCAGGCGGCTGGCGCTGCGGAGCACATCGTCCGCGGCCGGCTGCCAGCCCGCATGCCCCGGCGAAGGAACACTTGCCGCCGTGCCGCCTAAGGAAGACAGCGCGGGAATCAGAATCCTTCCCAGGCTATCGACCTTTTGGGCGAGCACGGCGGTGTGCTTGCGGGATAAGTCGTGCAACAAAGTCCGGGCTTTCGAACCCAGCTTCGCTTCGTCTTCCGGTGAGACTTTCTGCGCCAAATTATGCAGCGCTGCAGCGCGTGTTCTCGCCGCTTCGTCCAAATCTAGCAACTCGGTGCTGAAGCGCTCCATCCCGGCATGTCCGCCGAGATGTTTCTCGAGACGAGACTCTATCGGCGACGTCACGGGGCCCGCGGTCGACACGTTCGCCGCGGCGCCCGCCGCCGGCGCCGGAGCCGGAGGCAGCGAAGTGAAAGCCACCTCCACGTACGGCAAATTCGCCACCGAGGCGCGAATTTCGTCCTGACGCCGCGCCGGAATTTCGGCCGGTCCGGTCACCTTGACCTTACCGCCCGCTAGCGCCACATCCACCGGATCACCCAGGTCGGCCCCGATCTCGCTTAGTGCCGACAGCACTTGGATCTCGTCTGAAATCGAGGCCATCGACCCGGGTGCAAATGCGGCCGGCCGGCTTGGTGGTTCGGCGGCGCGCACCGGGGCTTCCACGCTTGCGACGCCGGAACCACCGGCGCTCTCCGTGGAAGTCCCCGCTATCTCGCTCAATTCAACCCATTCGTGATCGCGAAATTCCAACCGTTCGCTCACCGCATCGTAATCGTCGGTGTTGAGCGTGATGCTGGCCGCCTCCACTTCGCCATCGGCGGAGGTGGTTCGGATCCGCGTCAGATGCTCCGACGGCGCCGCGGGATCCTGCACTGCGGTCACCTCGTCGGTCTTATGAGCTTGCCGATCGCGCCACTCGTCGAAAGCGCGCGCGCTCAAAGGATCGTTCCAATCCCAATTGGCCTTCTGGAAGAGCGCGGCAACTGCCTGCGCCTGCGCCACTTCCACCAGCGCCGCCTGGACGCTGGACATCCTGGTAAACTCCGGTTGCCGGCTGGAGCGCACGCGGATGCGGCGCGCCGGATGCGGCTGGCTTTGGGAAACTGCTACGGCCTTCCTCAACAATGTCGCGGCTTGAACAGAAGGGGCTTGACGGAGCTGATTCAGAGAAAGGAGAACAATCAGCACCGTCAAGCCCGCAAGGAACGCCCATCTCGGTACACCCGAATGTACGAGGGGACGCATTAGCCGTACAAGGAGAGAGTTGTTGGCCAAAGATTCATCAATTCGTGAGAAATCGCGGTAGAGGTCGCGCCAAGGTGTGAGCGCCGCTGGCATTTGCGCCGTCAAAGCGCTGCGATAGCCGGCGCAATCCGCCAGGGCATTTTGAAATTCTTCCAACTCGGCCCGGCAGCGGCCGCAGTCTTCCAGGTGGCTGGCTACTTTGCGGGACCGTCGCGGGGAGAGCTCGCCATCAAGGTAGCGGAGCAGGTCGTGTTCGGGATGGCGCTCGAACATGCTACTCATCGCGCACCTTCTTCAGCCGCGCGAGAGCGCGGCGCAGAAACTCGCCCACGGCCGACGCGCTGATGCCCAGCGCGGTAGCGATTTCGGGGTAGCGCAATCCTTCCATCCGTAAAAAAAGAACGCGCTTCTGCTGTTCCGAGAGGCCTTCCACGGCGGTGTTCAGCCGGCTCATTTTCTCGCGGTCGATCAGGTCCCGCTCGGCATTTGCCGAAGGAGACATAAGGCGCGTTTCGAAGGCCTGGTCGAACTTTTCTTCCGAGGATTGCCGGGCGCGAACCTTGAGGCCGTAGTTGTGGGCAACGCGGAACACCCACCCCCTCAGGCTCTCGATTTTTTCACCCTTTTTCAGGCTCGTATACAGCCGCAGAAAGACTTCCTGTACCGCTTCCTGCGCTTTCGGCGGATGCACGCCGAGCGTCAGCAGGTATCGGTAGACGTCCTCGCGAGTCTCTGTATATAACTGAGCCACTTGGTCTTGTAACTCCAGACCCGATTGCGGCTGGCGGAAGATTGCCACAGCTCGTCACCTATCGGAACCGCCTAAGGACGCGTCGAGTCATCTCAAAGACCCGTGACCATGCCATTTCCACTACACCTCCGAGAAAATTTTTTCGTACTTTTTTTCGCGCAAATTTCCTTCATTCTTGTAACCCAGTGTAGTTGAAGCAGGCGGGTGACGGGTCTTTGTTTCGAAACCTTGAAACCGATCCGTTACACCCAAGTGTGTGTTGCCATCGTCACCTTCAACAGCGAGCGCTACATTCGCCGCTGCCTGGAAGGTGTTCTGGAACAGGAAGGGGTCGACACCGAGATCGTGGTGGTCGACAATGCCTCTTCCGATGGCACACGCTCCATCCTGCGCAGCTTCAAGAATCGCATCCGCACCATCTATAACGATCGCAACCTGGGCTACGCGGAAGCGCAGAACCAGGCCATCCGGGCGAGTAGCGCCGACTGGGTGCTGACTTTGAACCCCGACGTGCTGCTGCTGCCGCATTTCGTCCGCACTTTGTGGAGCGCCGGCCAATCCGACCCGTCCGCCGGCACGGTTTGCGGCAAACTGCTCTCTATCGGCGCCGGTTTCCGGCCCCTCGACGAACAGCGCCTGGATTCCACCGGCATCTTCTTCACTCCCGCCATGCGCCATTTCGACCGCGGCTGGCACGAACCGGACAGCTCCGAGTTCGACAACGCGGAGTACGTCTTCGGCGCCAGCGCGGCGGCCGCGCTTTATCGCCGCGAAATGATCGACGACGTTTCCATCGACGGCGATTTTTTCGACCCCGATTTTTTCTGCTACCGCGAAGACGCCGACGTCGCCTGGCGCGCCATCCTGCAAGGCTGGCGCTGCATTTATGCCCCCTCGGCGGTGTCTTACCACGTGCGCAGCGTGGTGCCGGGAAGCCGGCGCGCCATCCCTCGCGCGATCAACATGCATTCGGTGAAGAATCGCTTTCTGATGCGCCTCAAGAACGCGAGCGCGGACCTGTATCGACGCTACTGGCTGCCGATGACATTGCGCGATCTTGTAGTGATCGGGGGCGCTATGTTCACGGAACCTTCTTCGCTTCGCGCTTTCTGGCATCTCGCCAAATGCCTGCCGCGCGCGCTTCGCGCCCGCCGCGTGATTATGCGCCGCCGCCGCATCGACGATGCCGCGCTTGCCGGTTGGTTCGGCTTCGAGCCGGTCGCGCTGCCGATGTGGGCTCCCGCGGAGCGTGCCGGATCTGATGCCGTGGTTCGCGCGGGGCACACACGTCCTGCCACCACGTCGACGCTGTAAGAGAAAGAAAGAAGCAGTTCTCGCAGAGCCGCAGAGAGCGCAGAGAGCGCAGAGAAGAACTCGGGCGAATATCGGATGAGGCCGATTCCTTAAACTCTGCGTACTCTGCGCCTCTGCGTGAAAAGAAAAAAGCGGTTCTCACAGAGTCACAGAGAAGAGATGGGGCGAACGGGAACGAGACTCGGTTTTCGAGGAGAATTACCTTTGCGCGATCTCGTAGACCACGCTCATCGGCGTGCGCCCAACCTCGCGATACTGCGCCAGCCATTCGCGCAACTCCGGGTATGCCGCGATCGCGAGGCGTGGGTTTTCCAAGCTCAAGCTATCCACTAGAAAGCTGGGCCGAGAGAGATAGAACTCGGTGCGATTTCGCGCCGCCTCCTCCGGGAGCACCGCAGTCGCGTCACGCAGGTGCCGATCGGCGGGGACGCCGGTGAGCGGTTGGGAGTCCCAGAAGCGCGATCCGGCCGGCATGCGCGTGTACACAAAGATGCCCGGCCGATAGCCCCAGACGAACAGAGTGTCGCCGGGCTGTTTACTACGGTTCACGATACCGGCCGCGGCGCGGCTGTCGCGATCGATGGCGAGATCGGCCCATTCGTGCGGGCGACCGGCGACGAGATCGCGGGCGAGCGTCACATAGCGCGGGCCGAAGCGCACGGCCGGCACGAGCAGTACCGCCGCCGCCACCCACGCTAGCGTTCTGCGGCGTGCGAGCGCGTACGAAGCGGCGAGCGCCATGGGGGGCAGCATCTGCAGGAAATATCGCGGGAAGAAGCGCGCGCCCAGCGTTACACCCGCGAACGAGAGCACCAGCCACCCCGCCAGCCAATACCGTTCGCGCTTGCGATTCTCCCACCAGAGGGCCGCCGCGCCGAGGGCGAGCGCCGCGTGAAATCCCAGCCAGTCGGCCGTGCGCCGCACGCCGTTAACCCACGGATGCAGTTCGGGCGAACTGCGCGCGTAGGCCGCGCTCCACTCCCACACCTGTTGGAAGTACGCCGGTAGCGCACCCTCCGCGGCGAGCACCGCCAGCACCGCTACGTTGGGAATCGCGAACCCCGCCGCGAGCGCCGGAAGCGCGCGCCACGCGAGCAACGCGCAGGCCGCCAGCACAAACACGCCTTTGGTGTGGAACAGAAACGCCACCCCGCACCACAGGCCGGCGGCGAACGGCTTTCCCTTCCACGCGCCGTGCACCGCCAGGACGGCCGGCAGCAGCAGGAACATGTCGGGCACAATCGGGATCACGGCGGCGGCCAGATCGAAATTCAGAAAGAACGCCATCAAGCCCGCGGCGATGGCCGCCTCCCGTTCACTCCAGAGGTCGCGGGCGAAGCGCCAGACGGCGATCGCCACAGCCAGCACGAACACGGCGTCGAACAGGCGCAGCGGCCAACCCGGAAATGCCCCCATCGCGGCATATACCAGCGCGGCGAGCGGCGGCTTGTCGTACCATAGATCGCGATAGAGCAACTTGCCGTGAAGCGTCTGGATGCCCGCTGCCAGATGATAATCCTCGTCCGCCCACAGAATGCGGACGTGGCAGAGGCGGAGCGCCAGCGTCACCGCGAAAATGGCCGCGAAGAGTAGCACCCAACGCCGCCGCGAGTTCATTTGCGCGCTCGCAGATGGCAGCGAATATCGAGCGCCGGAAAAATCCACGCGGCATGCCGCTCGTACCATTTCAAGGACCGGCCGGCGATGAAGCGGCCAAGATTGTCGAGCACGAAATTGCCGCCGAAAGTGAGCCGGCAATCGACGATCTCGAAACGGAAAGGCGCGCCCGCGAAGGTCGGGAAATCGTTGCCCGTGAAATATTCGAAGCTGGCCGCCGCCAGGTGCCGGCGATGCGTGGGGTCGGTGTAGGAATTGTGTGAGCTGAAATGTGGAGTGGTGATGAAGACATCGGCGCCATCCTGCGCCACGCGGTAGACCTCGGCCATGGCGCGCATGGGGTCGGCGACGTGTTCGATGATGTGCGACATATGGATGCGCGAGAACTGGCTGTCGGCGAGGGGCCAGGGGTAGCAGTCGAGGTCCCACACGTGGTCGGCGGCGGAATCCGTGGAGACGTCGATGCCGATCGCGCCCAGTTCCGCTTTGCGCTTGCCGCACCCGATATCCAGGGTCATCGCTATTCACAATAGCGCAGGTTCCTTCGGATCTCGGCTCGAATCTGGGCGAATACCTGATATAATCCGGCCCCAAAGGGTCTGGAATCTATGAATCGAACGATCATCCTTACCGCGCTATTCGCGTCTCTGGTTGGAGCGCAGACGCCGCCTCCGGGCGTTCAGAAAATAACGTCCATGGGTGGAATCACGGAATACGATTTCCCCAACGGTCTAAAAGTGCTGCTCTATCCCGATGCGGCCGAGCCGAAGATCACCGTCAACGTCACTTACCTGGTGGGCTCGCGCTTCGAAGGCTATGGCGAAACGGGCATGGCGCACCTGCTCGAGCACCTCGATTTCATCGAGACCACCAACGGCCGGCATATCAAGGATGAAATCACGGCGCACACCTCGAGCTGGAATGGCACCACGTCGGAAGACCGCACCAATTACTACGAGACGTTCACCGCCAGCGATGAAAACCTGAAATGGGCGCTGAGCCTCGAGACCGACCGCATGGTGAACATCAAGTTCAACAAGCAGATTCTGGATACCGAAATGACCGTGGTGCGCAACGAACTGGAGCGCGGCGAGAACAATCCCGCCTCCATTCTCGGCGAACGCGTGGCCGCCACGGCATACATCTGGCACAACTACGGCAAGTCCGTGATCGGCTCGAAGGACGACCTCGAAGGCGTGCCGTACACTCGCCCCGAAGCGTTCTACCACAAGTATTACCAGCCTGATAACGCCGTGCTGGTGATCACCGGCCGCATCGATGAATCGAAAACCCTGCAATTCGTGGCCGATTCCCTGGGCAAGCTTCCCCGCCCCACGCGCAAGCTGGAAGCCACCTACACCATCGAACCGGCGCAGGATGGCGAGCGCTTCGTGGCGCTGCGGCGCGTGGGCACGGGACAGAATGTGCTGGTGGCGTACCACGTGGTATCGGCGGGCCATCCCGATTCGGCCGCGCTGCAGGTGCTCACGGGCATCATGAACGGCGCCAACGGCGGGCGCGGAGGCCGCGGCGGCGGGCGAGGGCGCGGCGGCGCGGGCGATCCCAATGAGGGGCGCCTGGCGAAATTCGTGGTCGATCCCGAATTGGCGACTTCGGCGAACATGCGCTTCCAGGCGCTGCACGATCCCGGTTTGTCCGAGATATCCGCCAATCTCACGCAGGATCAATCGCCGGACGCGGCTCGCGACGCCATTTTCAAGACCATACAGGACGTGATCGACAATCCGCCAACCGCGGAGGAAGTGGAGCGTGTGCGCACCCAGCTTCTGCGCACGCTGGAAAACAGCTTGTCGAACCCGCAGGCCATCGCGACCGGCGCGCTCAATACCGCAATTGCGCAGGGCGACTGGCGCCTCATGTTCCTGCAGCACGATCGCCTGAAAGACGTCCAGGCAGCCGACGTGGTGCGGGTGGCGAAAGGCTATTTCAAACCTTCCAACCGTACCGTGGGCTACTACATTCCGGACATGAATCCCGACCGCACGGTGGTGCCGCCCACGCCCGATCTCGAAGCCACGCTGAGAAATTATAAGAGCACCATCAACATCGTGCATGCCGAGATGTTCGACCCGACTATCGCCAATATTGAGAGCCGCGTGGTGCGATCGAAGCTGGCGAACGGCATGAAGCTGGATGTTCTGCACAAGCAGACCGAGAACAACATGGTGACGGGCACCATCGAGCTGCGCTTCGGCGACGCCTCCACGCTCGCCGGCCAGCGCGAGGCCGCGGCCTTCGCCGGCAGCCTGTTGATGTCGGGCACGAAGGAACACACGCGCTCGCAGTTGCAGGACGAATTCCGCAAACTGAACGCGCAAGTGAACGTGACAGGCGGCGGAGGCGCGGGATTCGGAGGCGGCCGCGGTGGACGCGGCGGAGGCGCGGGCGGCGGCGGAGCCATGAATAGCGCCACGGCCACCATCTTGGCGCCGGCGGATAATTTCGTGGCGGCGATGAAGCTGGCGGTGGAAATTCTGAAAGAGCCGGCCTATCCCGAAGAGGAATTCGACCGCACCAGGACGCAGCGCATCAAGGCGCTCGAGCTGCCGCAGACCGAGCCGACGCAGCTCGCGCAGGAAATGCTGAATCGCCACCTTTCGCCTTTCGCCAAAGGCGATGCCCAATACCAGCCCACGCGGGAAGAGCAAAAGCCGGAAGTGGAAAAGCTCACCCTGGCCGGCGCGAAGAAATTCCACGACGATTTCTACGGTGCAAACTACGGCGTGATGGCGGTAGTGGGTCCGGTGAACGCGGCCGACATCCAGAAGGCCGCTGACGAGCTTCTCGGAAGCTGGAACACCGCCAAGGCGTACCAGCCGCTGATTGTGCCGTTCCAGAAGGCGGCGGCGATGAATCAAAAGATCGAGACGCCGGATAAAGCCAACGCCGAATTCCTGGGCGGCGAACGCTTCCGGATGTCGCAGAACGATCCCGACTATCCCGCCGTCATTCTGGCCAGCTACATGTTCGGGGAGCCCATCACGTCGCGCGTATCGAACCGCATTCGCAACAAGGAAGGCCTGAGCTACGGCGCCAACGCGCGCATCGTGGCGCCGAACGAGGGCGATTCGTCGATGCTCACGGTAACCGTGAGCTTGAATCCGGCGGTTGGGCCGAAGGTCGAGCAATGCTTCTTCGAGGAGTTGCAGAGAGCGTACAAGGACGGATTCACCGCGGCTGAAGTGGACGAAGCGAAGAAGGCGGTGCTTGAAGCGCGGCTGCTAAATCGCTCCACGGATGCCGCGCTGATGACGTTCCTGGCGTCGCACGAGCAATTGGACCGGCCGCTAAAATGGGATGCCGAAGTGGAGGCAAAAATCGCGTCACTGACGCCCGATCAAATCAACGCGGCGTTCCGCAAACACATCGATCCGGCTGGAATGACTATCGTTAAAGCTGGGGATTTTGCGGGGGCGAAGGTGTTCCAGTAGACAACGCGCAAAAAACTTATAGAACCGCCAGTACTACACCATCGTCAACTTTGTGATGTTCCGAACAGGAATCGCAAAAAGTTCGTCGGAAGGTATAACATCGGCCTGTCGGAACGCGTCATTTCCCCAGTACACTATAAGCCGAGAGCATGCCAGCCAAGCGTCTCCTTCGTAGCCGCGATAAACGATTCTATTTCCTTTTTCGAGAGCATCCGCAGCCCATGTGGATACTCGACGCGAACGGGCAGCACCTGGAAGCCAATGCCGCCGCGTGCGCCTTGTATGGCTATTCACCCGAGGAATTCGCGCAACTGAGCGTGGGCGATCTGCAAAGCCCCGAGGACACGCGCCGATTTCTGGGCGAACTGCACAATCCAGCGCGCCCGGCGGCCAGCGAGTGGCGCCATCATACCAAAGACGGCCGCTGGATCGATGTCGAAATCGCGTTGCACCGGATCGCGTTCGGCGGCGAGAACGCGGAACTGGCGGTCCTCATGGACGTCACCGGCCGGCGCCAACTCGAAGATCAGCTTCGCCAGTCGCAGAAGATGGAAGCGTTGGGTCTGCTCACCGGAGGCGTGGCGCACGACTTCAACAATCTGCTCACCATCATCACGGGATATAGCCAGATCATCCTCGGAAAGCTGCCCCAGGGGGATCCGAATCGCCACTTCGCGGAGCAGATCGTGAAGGCCGCCGAACGGGCCGCAGAACTTACCAGCCGGCTGTTGCTCTTTAGCCGCCGGCGCGTGCCGCAAGCCAAAGTCATCGACCTGAATCAGGTGGTGAACAGCTTGGGCACCATGATGCGGCGCCTTTTGGGCGAAGAAATCGAGCTGAATTTCAACCTGGCTTCCGACCTGGGAAGCGTCAACGCCGACGCCGGGCGCATCGAACAGGTGCTGCTGAATCTCGCGGTGAACAGCCGCGACGCCATGCCGCACGGCGGAACGCTCACCATCGAAACCGCCAATGTCGTGGTGGAGAAAGGCGGCCCCGCCAAGCCTGGCGCGCACGTCGCACTCATCGTGAAGGACACCGGCACGGGCATGGATTCCGCCACGCAAGCTCACGCCTTCGAACCGTTTTTCACCACCAAGCGCGCCGGCGCGGGAACGGGGCTGGGACTCTATACTGTCGCGGGCATTGTCAAACAGAGCGGCGGCGCCGTCGAACTCAAGAGCCAGCCGGGGCGCGGCACGACTTTCCGTGTTTATCTGCCGCGAGTCGATCGTGCACCGGCGGCGGTAGCGGCCGCGGCGCCGCGGGTGATGGCCGCCGGCGGTGCGGAGACCATCCTGTTGGTGGAAGATGACGAGATGGTGCGGATGCTGGTGCGGGAAACGATGGAAAGCAACGGCTATCGCGTGCTGGAAGCCAGCGATCCGCTGGAGGCGCACGTGGTGGCCGGCAGTTACCGCAGTACCATCCACCTGCTGATTACCGACGTGATCATGCCGAAGGCGAGCGGCCCGCAACTCGCCAAAGAGCTTCTGAAGATTTGTCCCGGGCTGAAGGTGCTGTATATGTCGGGCCACACCGAGCGCGCCATTTCGAAGCGGGGCGTGCGGCGCAAGGAAGTGGCGTTCCTGCCGAAGCCATTCACTCCCGCGGAACTCATTGCCAAAGTCCGCGACGTGCTGGAAAACGGCGGGCGCGCCAATCAGGCCAGCGAGTAAGGGCGGGAACCGGAAGCGCCGTTCCGGCGTCGACATAAGAGTGCGAATTTGGATCGTGTTGCTCGCGCCGGCGGTGTGGGCGCAATCCACGCCACATTTCACGCTGCCGCAGCGATTTCTCCAGCCCGACCGGGCCCTGGAGATTTATGGAGACAATCTCGGGCCGTCGCCGGGATGTGGCGTCCAGTTGCCGGCCGTCGCGCCGTTTCCTACCGAAGCTTGCGGCGTTATCGTGACCGTGGGCGGCATCCCTGCTGGACTGCGTTACGTCGGTCCGAAACAGATCAACATCGATGTCCCGCAGGAATTGCCGGACGGTCCGGCGGCCGTTCAGGTCTGCATCGATAGGGTGTGCAGCGAACCGCTAGTCAAGGACATCAGCTCGCACACCGCGCTCCTGCGCGCAGTGGGGACGCTGTATGTGGGTATGCCGATGTGGATCGAGGTGGCGGCGCCGGATGCTTACGCCTTCGTCTACCTGTGCAGCACCGATCCCTGGAATCTGCACTGCGGCGCCGCCGAATACCAGATGGAAGTGCGCCGCGACGGCGTGCCGCTAGCTCCCGCGCCACGGCCGAAAATCGCGACCGCGAACGGGATACCGCCGATATTCGGCACGCGTCCCGCGCAATTTCCGTTGCATCTGGCGTATCGGATCGGTACTCCCGGCACGTACTCGCTGCGGCTGACGGAAATCCGCGATGGCAAGGTCGTAGTCCAATCGGGGTGGACCGATATCGAGGTGCGGCCTTATTCGGTGGAGGCGCGGGAAGCGTGGCTTGCGCGGATGGAAGAACGCGTGCGAGCGGCATCCATGGGGGAGTTGATCGGCGATATTGTTCCGTCGCTACTGAGTTCGCCCGACGTGAGATCGCTCCAAGTGCTCCTGCCGGTTTATTCCGCATGGCTCGGCAAGCGGGGATACATCAATCAAGAGATCTTTGTCGCGTCATTTTTGCGGAACAGCCTTTCGGCCTTCGACCCGGACCTCCTGCGCCGAATGCTCCCGCCGGATATCTGGCGCTAGTGAAGGGCACCGCTCGCGGTCGCGGCTCATTCATCATGCGTTGAAACGGCAACTGTTACTGAGCCGCGACCGCCAGGGAGCGGTGCTTTTCGTCTAGCGCCCTTCCGCATTCGCCAGCGCCAGCGCGGCGAACGCCGTGGCGGCATCGCGCATGAAGAGATCCTGCATCGATCCCGCAGGGTAGTGCTTGTTCATCGAAATTGCCTCCCAGTAGCCCGCCGGATCCTGCTGATGGCGCAGCCAGCGTAGCGCCTTCGCCAGCGCCGTGTGCGACGCCTTGATCCCGGATTGTTCCAGGGCCAGCGCGACTACGGCCGTGGCGTAGTTGTTGCTTCCGGAGGAGATCGCCGCCTCCGGATGGTCCTTCCATGGACCCAGCGACTCCATGGTCCAGCCTCCGTCCGGCTGCTGCCTGGCGAGGATTTCCGTCACGAGTTTGGCAGACGCGGATTTGGGCCACGCCTCGGGCAGCGCGGCCGATACCCAGAGAAGCATCAGGCGATTGTGCAGCGGCTGGCCCGATTCGGCGGTGCGAAGGTACGCGGCCAGATCGTCGATGCGCGCTTTCACGTCTGGCTTTTCGCGGTACGAAGCGGGAGCCGCGCTGGCGGCGAGCGCGGCCAGCGTCGCGCCGTAGTAGGCGGAATCCTTCATTTCCCACGGATCGTCATTGAGGTCGAACCACGCCCATGCGCCCCTGGATTCGCCATCGCGGATCTGCGCGGCCCACATGCGGTCGAAAGCGCGCTCGGTAGTGGGCCCGGCGGTCGGGTCGCCACCGGCGAGCAGCAGCGCGGTCAGCACCGATTGCACGCCTTCCGCCTGCGATGCCAGCGGCTCCTGGGCAAAGCGCGCGGCGCCGAACATGCGCTGGTCCTGTTCCGTGCGCTCCTTCAGGCCCGCTAGAATGGCGGTCTCAAATTCGGTGGGCTGCGCTTCGCCCAGCAATTTCCGCAGTGCGGGGCGCGCCATCAGGTAAGTCATCTGGGTGTGGCACGATACGCACGTGCCGCCCGCGCTTTTGGCGGTGGGCCAGGCGAACCAGGCTTTCTCTCGCGCGTCCAGGTAGTCCGCAGCGAGCCGCGGGTTCCAATTGCCGCACCAGGCGGGGAACGCGGACCCAAGAATGAGAATGACAGCCAATCGCATAGGTCTCTCGAGAAATCGCCGCTCCGTGGCGGGGCGCCCTCTGGGCCCGGCTCAGTAGGGGTTCGTCACGCCGTTTCGGGAGCGGTCTTTAGGAACGAGTTTGCCAGCAATAGTGGTCATACGCAATGACCAATTGATAGCGTTTCGATATAACCACTATGATAGAGAAATGAGTTCCGCTTTGGCCATGATCGCCGTCGATCGCGCGAGCCCCAAGCCGCTGCACCGCCAGATCTACGATTCGTTCCGCGCCATGATCTTCGAAGGCCGCCTGCGGCCGGGCGAGCAGATTCCGGCGAGCCGCGCACTGGCTGCCGAACTCGCCATATCGCGCATTCCCGTGCTTGGAGCGTATGCCCAACTGCTGGCCGAGGGCTATCTCGAAAGCCGCACCGGAGCGGGCACCTTCGTGGCCACGTCGCTCGAGCCGGAGCTGAGCAGCCCGCGGCCCGTGACGGCAAGGCAGGGAGATGCGGCCCCCACGGTCATGTGGAGGGGAGCGCGGAGCTTGCCTGCGAGGCCGATCGCCTGGCTGCGCGAGCCCGGACCCTTCAGCGTGGGACAACTGGCGTACGACCATTTTCCGTTCCACACGTGGTCGCGCATCGTGACGCGCCACGCGCGGCGCGTGAGCGCGAAATCGCTGAACTATCCGGAACGGGCCGGACTGGCCGACCTGCGCGAGGCGGTGGCGCGCTATCTCCGGACGTCGCGCGCGGTGCAGTGCGACGCCTCGCAAATCGTCATCGTGAGCGGATCGCAGCAGGCTCTGGCGCTATCGGCGCGCGTGCTGCTGGATACCGGCGCGCCGGCGTGGGTGGAGGAACCGGGGTATCCGTTCATGCGCCACGCGCTCAGCCTGACGGAGTGCCGCACGGTGCCGGTGCCGGTGGATAGCGAGGGACTGGATGTCGCGGCGGGGATCAGGCTCTCGCGCCGGGCGCGCGCGGCTTTCGTAACGCCGTCGCACCAGTTTCCGCTCGGCGCCACCATGAGCGCCGCGCGCCGCCTGCAACTGCTCGAGTGGGCGCACCGCGCAGGCGCGTGGATCGTAGAGGACGATTATGACAGCGAATACCGCTACGAAAGCATGCCCGTGGCGTCTCTACAGGGGCTCGATTGCGGGCGGCGCGTGATCTATATCGGAACGTTCAGCAAGACGCTCTTCCCTGCCCTGCGCGTGGGATATGCCGTGGTGCCTCCCGCGTTGCTCGATGCATTTCTAGCGGTGCGCCATGCGAGCGATCTGGGGGAGCCGACGCTATACCAGGCCGCGCTGGCGGACTTCCTGAACGAGGGCCATTTCGCGCGCCACGTCCGCCAGACGCGGCAATTGTACGCCGAGCGGCGCGGCGCGCTGGTGGCCGCGCTGCGCGAGGAATTCGGCCGGGAAGTGGAGATTCTGGGCGCGGAGGCCGGCATGCACGTGGTGATGACGCTGCCGCGCCGATTGCCGGACGTCCGGATTGCGACGCGCGCGGCCGCCGAGAGACTGTGGCTTTGGCCGCTTTCGACATCGTATGCCGGGCCGAAGCCTCGCCAGGGATTCATCCTGGGTTTTGGAAGCACGCGCGCGGAACAAATGCCCGAGGCGGTGCGCCATTTGCGGAAGCTGGTGGAAAGCGAAAGTGGTCATGTCCCGCCGGAACGCAGTGGTTATTGAATCGCAGCGCCTGGCAGCGTATTTTGGATGGCAGTGTTCGATCGGGTGGTGAGTGCGATTCTAAGCCTGGGGCGTCTGGTATTTGTGCTGGCTGTCATCCAATTGGGGCTGGAGACGCTGCTGTGCGCGCGCTTCGCTGATTCCTATTCGCGGCAACGCTTTTACAACATAAACGGGGTGGTGCCCGTAATTCCGTGGCTGCCTTCGTCGCTCCCGTGGTTGATTTATGCGTTCGGCGCGGCTTTGGCGGTTGCGGGCGCGGCGATGCTGTGGAATCACACCTTGCGAACGGGTGCTCTGGCGGCGGGAGGGTTGATGTCTGCGGGCGCAATCCTGCTGAACCTGCCGAGATATGCCGAACGGTTGGGTGATATCGCGATCCGCACGGCGCTGTTCGAACCGCTCGCCATCGCCGCGCTGGCGTTTCTGCTGCCCGGCCGCGACGCGATACCGCCGTGGCTGGAACGCGCCGGCCGCTATGCGCTGGCGTTATCGCTCATCGTCTTTGGTGTGAACCATTTTCTCGCCTTGGCGCTCTTCGGGACACTGATCCCCGCCTGGATTCCCTGGCACATCTTCTGGATGGCCTTTTTCGGCGCCGGATTTATTGCCGCCGGGGTGAGCGTCGGGTCGAATCTCTTGCTCGGATGGAGCACCGCGCTGATCGGTCTGATGTTCGCGATCTGGGTATTCACGCTGCACATTCCGCTGGTGGCGGCGAAGCCGGACGACCCCGACGGATGGTCGAGTCTCTTCATCGCCGCGGCTCTCTGGGGCGGATGCTGGGCGCAAGCTGGGGCGCTATCTGGGCGCTGGCGCGGCACGAGCGAAAGTGGCTATAGCCGGCGCGCGCGAAGTGGTCATTGAGACGACCCTCGCCGCGGCCTATAATTCCGCCATTGGGAGTTGCCTCAGGCTCAGGGGATCGTTGGAGGGCCGGCGCCACGGACTTTCAGCGGTCTCCCGCTGAGGCGAGTTCGGCCGCCGCCGCTTCCGCCTGTTCGAGCGCGCCGGCGAAGAAATGGTCCGCCGCTTCGATCCAAACCACACGCTTAGGTTCCGCAAATTTCTGGTATACACGCTCGAATTCCGCGCGCGGTGAGAACTCGTCGTGCGTGCTCTGGATGAACAACTTGGGGACGGGGCAGGTTTCGAGATACGCCGTGCCGCCGAGGCGCGTGGAAAATCCCGCGGCCATGAGGAACTGGGCGCCTTCGATGGCGCAGGCGAGTTCGCTGACCGCGCGGCCGCCGAAGGAGAAGCCGGCGAGCGCGAAGGGATGATGGGGGTAGCGCGCGCGCAGCCAGGCGAGTGCGGAGCGCGCGTCTTCGATTTCTCCTGCCATGGCGCCGTATTCGCCCTGGCTCGCGCCCACACCGCGAAAATTGAAGCGAAGCACGACGGCGCCCCCCGTGCGCAGTCCGCGAGCCAGGCGATAGACCACTTTGTTATGCATCGTGCCGCCGTATTGGGGGTGCGGATGGCAGAGGACCACGGCCAGATGCGGCGAGCCGTGGTCGGGCTCTTCCAGCAGGGCTTCGAGGCGGCCGGAGGGTCCGGGAATGGAGTGCGATTCGATGCGGCGCGGCATGATTCTTGGAAAAGCACCGATCCCTCGCGGTCGCGGATCAATAAGTGCGCGACTAATGAGCCGCGCGCGCAAGCAAGCGGTGCTTTGGTTAATTCGTGCGGTAATTGGTGAACTGCATGTCGATGCCGAAATCGGTATCGCGCAGAATTTTTATGGCTGACTGCAAGGTATCGCGGTCCCTGCCGGCGACGCGCACGAAATCGCCCTGGATGGACGCTTGCACCTTCAGCTTGCTGTCCTTGATTTTCTTGACAATCTCGCGGGCTTTCTCGGTGGCGATGCCTTGCTGGAGGGTGATCTCCTGCTTCACGGTCTGGCCGGCCGAGGGGATAACCTCGCCATATTGCAGCCCTTTCAGCGGCACCTTGCGCTTCACCAGCTTGGATTCCAGAATGTCGATTACGGCTTTCAGCTTGTACTCGTCCTTGCTGGCCAGCACGATCTTATTGTCTTTCTCGTTGAGCTCGATATTGGAGTGGGAATCTTTCAGGTCGAAGCGCTGATGGATTTCCTTGAGCGCCTGTTGCACGGCGTTGAGCACTTCCGGTATTTCGATCTTGGAAACAACGTCAAAGCTGTTATCGGGCATATCTCAAGTTTATTCGGGATCTTGCTCGGGCGTTTCGGGGCGGCTGATGTCGAGCCCCGGGATGGTGCCCGAACGGATGCGGAGGGGCGTGACGCGGCGCACGGGTTCGGCTGGCGAGGGTGCGGCAGGCGCTGTGAGTTTCGGTACCTCGGCTTGCGGCGGCGCGAGCACCGGCGCGGGCGGCGCGGGTTCGGCGATGCGCGGTTGCGGCAGGCGCGGCTCGGCGAATCGTAGCTCGGCGGCGCGGGGTTCGGCGTTGCCCGAGCGCATGGCCGCCAGCACGCGGCGGGTAATCTCGTCGACCATGGTCTCGAACGCCGCGTCAAGCGCTACGGTAACAGCGGCGCGCACGTGCTCGGAATCCACCACCGCGACGAAGGGGATCTCGGACTTCGCTTCCTGCGGCGCGGCTGTCGCGGCGGTCCCGCGGGCCGCGGAATCGCGATCCTTGACGGCGGCTTCAGCCAGCGGCTTGACGGCGGAAACCAGGGCGCTGGCTTCGAACGGCTTTTTGAGCGTGCCGTCGGCCGATACCTGGCGGGCCCGCTCTTCATCGAACGCTTCCAGCACGCCGGCGGTCAGGATGACGCGCACGTACCGATGCCGCGGGCTCATCTTGAGATATTGGCAGATGTCGTAGCCCGTTCGGCCGGGCATCACGGTATCGGCAAGCACCACATCCGGGTCGACGTCATCCAGGCGGATGAGCGCGGAATCGGCGTTGCTGACGGTTACGACTTCGTATCCCTCATCGCTGAGGATGCGTTCCCCCATGCGCTGGGCGTGCGGACTGTCGTCCACCAGCAGAATCCGGCTCATAGCTGCGGAACGCCGCCACCGCCGCTGCCGGCAGGCTTGGCCGCCGGCGCCTCGGTTGGGGGCGTCGATGACGTAGTGGCTGGAGCAGGCGCGGTACTCTTCCGATCGGAAGGCCGCGGACGGCGCTTGGGCGCCACGGCCTTCTGCTGCTTGGCCTTCTTGGCGGCAGCGATCTTGGCGGCAGCCATTTTGGCATTGGCGTTCGCCGCGGTCACGGCGATGCTCGATTCGAGTGCGCCCTCGGGAGACGCAGGTGTAGCCGTCGCGGTACCCGCGTTCGTGGTGCTGTTCGAGGAGCCTAACTTGTCTTCGGGTTTCTTGGCGGACGCGTCGCCTGAAGCGGGCGCCGTCGTGCCGGCATTCGTGCGAGCGTCGGGAGCGCTGTTGAGGATATCGCGGTTCACAGTGCCGATGGTAACGGTGCTTACGCCGCTTTCCGGTGTGCCGCGCGCCGCTTCCGGCACATCCTGCGGCATTCCAGGTCTGAAGGCATCGGCTTGCGGATTGCCCGATTTGGCGGCGGCCCAGGTATCCGGCCGGTCGCTGAACGGCGAGATGATGCTGCGGCTGATGAAGCCGGGGCGCTTGAGATTTTCCAGCTCGAACTTCATGCGCGCTTCGGCCACGGGGTCGGCGTCGGGAATGGGACGGCCCATGGCACGCAGTTGTTTCTTAGCGTCCTCGACATGCACGCTCAGCGGATAATCGCGCACGATGCGGGTGTAGTCTTCCGCCTGCTGGTTGTCGAACTTATCGCCCATCTGGTTGTACGAGTCCGCCGCCATCCACAGGGCGTCGGGGGCCTGGCTGTATAGCGGATATTGGCGCACCAGGTTGTCGAAGCGATTCGCGGCCGAGAAGTAGCCGTTGCCGCCCTTCTTGAGATAGAACCTGGCCGCGGCCATTTCACCGCCGGCGATCACTTCCTGAGCTTTGCGTAGCAGGTCGGCGGCCTGCGTGGCGTACTGGCTGTTGGGCCACTTCTGCAGTACATCCTTGCACTCGGCGTCGGCCATGCGCGCGTGCACGTTGTCCCGATCGGGTTTGTCCATCTGCTGGAACTGCATTTCGCAGATCCTATATTGCGCTTCGGCCGATTCCTCCATGTTGGGATAGAACAGGATGAAGTCCTTGTACTGAGCTTCGGCTTCCGCCATGCCGTGCGCGCCGCCCTCGCGCTTCCAGCTATCGGCCACAGCGAGCTTGGCCTTGGCCAGATACTCGCTGGTGTCGTAGGTGTTCATCATGGTCTGCAAGGTGAGGCGCGCGCGCTCATAGCGGCCGTGCTCGATATCGTCAATCGAGGTATCGAACAACACCTTGTCGGGCTGCTGCGTATCTTTAGTGATGGGATTCTCGTATTTGTGCGAACACCCCGCGGTGAGCAGCAGAACGGGGACCACCCCGTACAACAGTTGATGAATGCGATTGCCAGCCATTAGCGATTCTCTCCCCGTAATTCTTACACGCGCACGGCGGTTGCCTGCGCCGCGATTTCGCGAAATTCCCGCACTGTTGCCTCGGGATCGGGAGTGTGAAAAATCCCCGACCCTGTGACGATCCAGTCACACCCGGCGCGAACCACTTCCGCCAGGTTGTCCCGGTGAACCCCGCCATCGATCTCGATGCGGAATGGTAACTTCTTTGCGCGCCGCAGGTCCACCAGCCGGCGCACTTTGTCGAGCACGTACGGAATCAGCTTCTGACCGCCAAATCCGGGATTCACGCTCATGAGGAGCACGTAGTCCGCCACTCCAATCACATCTTCCAGCACTTCCACGGGTGTAGCGGGATTCAAGACGATGCCCGCCATGGCGCCCGCTTCATGGATCATTTGAAGGACGCCATCCAGATTGCGGGCAGCCTCATAATGCACCGACACTGAATTCGCGCCCGCCTTCACAAATTCCGTGACATACCGCTCGGGGTTCTCGACCATGAGGTGAACGTCGAGATGCAGCCGCGTGGATTGACGAATCGACTCCACCACCGGCGGTCCAATGGTGAGGTTGGGGACGAAGTGGCCATCCATTACATCCAGATGGAGCATGGTAGCGCCACCGCGTTCGACGCGGGCAATCTCTTCGGCCAGCCGGGCAAAATTCGCCGACAGAATGGAGGGAACGATTTCAACCATTTAGAGATCAGTCCGATTTTATCACAGCGGCGAAGAAACCGTCCCCGGGATCGCGCCCCCCCGGAAGCCTCTCGATGGTTTCGATCACCACACCTTCGGGAACGGCTTTCGCGACCACTTCCGTGTTCTCTTCGGTTTCCAGCGAGCAGGTGGAATAGACCAGCAATCCGCCGGGCGCAAGCGCCGCTCGGGCGTTCGAAAGGAGCGCGACCTGGCGCGCTTGCAGGTCGGGCAGATCGAAGGGGTTGAAGCGCCACTTGGCTTCGGGATTGCGGCCCAGCGTGCCGGTGCCGGAGCAAGGCGCATCGACCAGAATGCGGTCGAAGCGGCGCGCGAACGGAAGCGGACGAGTGCCGTCGAGAACCACGAGGCGGGCATCCACATTCCTCATTTGCGACAGGCGAGGAAAGTGCCGATCGCAGGCGACGGCGCGGACCCCCGCTTCGAGCGCTTGCGCGGTCTTGTTCCCGGGAGCGGCGCAGAGATCGAGGAAGGTCTGACCGGGTTCGAGCTGGAGGAGCGGCACGATGGATTGCGCGCCGATATCCTGCGTGCGGTCGCCGCGTGTGTATTTCTCGGGTTCGGCGAGCGCCGCGCGGGCGATGGCTTCCGCGGTTTCCGTGCCGAATTGGGCTTCCCAGCGGGCGATGAGCCACTCGGGACAGGAGAGCGCGATTTCGCGATTCGGCCAGTCGACCGGATCGCGATCGACCTGCCGCAGGATGGCATTCACGAACCCCGCGGCGGAGCGTTTGTGCGCGCGCTTTACGAGGTCGACCGAATCGGCGACGGCGGCGTGCGGCGGAATGCGATCGAGGTGGCGAAGCTGGTAGATCCCCATGCGCAGGGCGATGCGGACCTCGGTATCGAGCTTCTGGCGGCGGCCGGAGTAGTGCTCGATGAGGAAATCGAGCTGCGCGCGATAGCGGAGGACGCCGAAGACGATCTCGGAGGCGAGCCCGGCGTCGCGCGAATCGAGCCCCGCGGAGTGGGCAAGCAGAAGTTCGGACGCCCAGGCGCCGGTCTCCACGCGGCGGAGGATATCGAAGGCTAGCGTGCGGGCGGGGGCGGGCATGATTACGCGGCGGTTCCGAAAAAGCCTCGCCGGAAGCAATCCAATATTCGCATAAAGGCGTCGACATTTTCTTCGTAGCTGAGTCGATTCATGTGGCTCATGAGGAGATCGACCTTGTCTTCGGACGCGAACAGACTCGCGATTTGCTCCCTTGCCGCCGAGTCCGCGATTTGGGCCGCGTCCCGTCCGAGGAGTTCCGCGCCGGCGAGCGTCATGTTGTAGCCTACTGACTCGAGGAGGTCCGGTTCCTGGTCGTAGAGTCGATCCATGTTGCCAGCCATGTCGAATGTGGTGAGGATGTTATAAAGATCGACGGCGTCTTTATTGTTTTGAAAGTGCCGGTCGGACCAGGCGAGGATTTTCAAAATCGCCAGTCCTGGCAGAGACGCCACCGAAATGACGAGCCCGGGCTCCAGTTCGACCGGGAGGGCGGATCCCAAAGCCTCTTCGAAGCCGGCGACGTTCATGACAAATTCGGCCACGGGCCAGGTGATCTCTTTCCGTTCTGAGGCGACACCGCGGAACGGAATAAAGTCCATGGGAATTTGAAATTGCCGCTCCGGGTCGGTGTAGAGCAAGCGATGTTCGTGTCGCCGCACCTCAGCGAATCGTCCGGTAAGCAGCAGATCTTCACGAAGTTTGGCGAATTGGGCCCAGTTGTTCACGGCAAAAGCGAAGTCCAGATCGAGGGTCGCCCTTCCCGCGGACAGGCCCCAGAGATTCACCAGCACGATATCGCGCGCTGACGCACCCGCCAGAAAGAAGGGTATTCCTTGCCGAAGCGCAATCCTGTTCAGCTCGCGGACTACTCGCAGAAAATCTTCACTGGGAGGGTTTTGGAGCTTGAAAGGCGGGCTCGATGTATCGCTCATAAATCAATTTCGCCGCCTCGATGTTGCGGCCGTCGCGGCTGGCCAGGAGATCGGCATAAGCAAGAATGGGAGGAACCAGGTCCGGGCGGCCGGGGTCCGGCTCAAAATTCCAGAACGTTTCCAGGATTTCCACGTTTCCGGTCGGATGAGCGCGGAGGCGAAGCATCGCGGCCAACCGGTTGTACGGCCTGCGCGCGTAGATCGTGAACGCCGCGGGCTTCAGATAGCCGGTGAGACGCTGGGCGGCGGGTTCGGCGCCCCAAAAGGCGCCTGCGGCTTTGAGATCGGCTCGCGCCAGGAACTCGGGCTGCGCCTCGAAGCGTTTGGGCCGCAGTTTGGGGCGGAGCGCGATGGGATAATGCGTCACCCATTCCTCCAGAAGCCTGGATGGGTCAAGCAAGCGGCGTTGCCGGACGCCCGCCAGCAGACGGCGCGCCTTGAGATCGCGCATTACGGGGGTGATGCTGCCCAGCGAGGTGGTCGCCGCGGCGGCGATGGCGCGATACGGCAACGCGAGCAGCTCGGGACGGGAAAGCAGCGCGAAGGTGACCTGAAGGCCGGCGGCGCCAACGGCGCGAAAACGCGGCGCCGCGGCATCCTTGGGGCGTGGCTGTCCGGTAACGAAGACATACAGGCCAGGCGCCTCCAGGAAAGCGTTGCCGGCGGTATCCACAAAGGAGAGATGAAGCTCCCGGCAGCGGTCGGCGGTTTCCCGGCTGACGAAGGGAGCGACCAGCAGGGGGCGACCGGGACAGTGCGCCAGGCGCGCCTTGACTTGCGCCGGGGTTTGGAAACGATCGACCGTTACAACGTCGGCGGCAAAGATTGAGTCTCGACGGCCGGCCCGAATCTTGACCATGGCCTCGAACGAGCAATTCCGGGGACGCGGCCGTCGCGCAATCCGAGCCTTTAATCCAGCGCCGGCACTGAGCGCGGAGAGGGCGTCCTTTACGATTGCGGTGGCTGTGCCGTTACCGTTCACAAGAATATTATGTACACGGAACGTGAACAATGTCAAAAAATGAACAAGCCCGAATCTATTCCCGCAACGCCTCGGCGGGATCTATCCTTGCGGCGCGCGCCGCTGGAATGAATGCCGCGAGCGCGGCAACCAGGGCGACCAACATGGCGGCGGCGACCAGCGAAGCGGGATCGGCCGGACCCACTCCGTAGAGCAGCGCGCCGGCCATCGGCGCGAGGAAGAGCGTGCCGGCCAATCCCAGCGACACTCCCATCGCCACCAGCAGGAGGGCCTGCCCGCCCACCAGGTTGGCGATGGCGCACGGGCGCGCTCCGAGCGCCATGCGGATGCCGATTTCGCGCTGCCGCTGAGCCACGGCGTAGGCCAGCAGGCCGTAAATTCCGACCGCGGCCAGCAGGGCGGCGAAAAGTCCGAAAACGGACGCCAGGATGGCCGTCAAGCGTTCGGGCGCGGCGCTATCGTCCACCTCGTCGGCGAGCGTGTGGACTTCCGTGAACGCCAGCGCGGGAGCGAGATCGGCGAAAGCTTTCCGCACGGGCTGAATGAGCGATTCCGGCGAACGATGCGTGCGCACGTAGAGTACGAAATAATCGCCGGAGGTCAGCATGCTGAAGAAAGTCGGCGGGATGGGTTCGCGCAGGGAGCGATAGTGAGCGTCTGTCACAACGCCAACGATCTGGAAGTCGCCTTTTTGTCCGAAGATGTGGCCCACGGGATTCTCATCCGGAAAGAAATGCCGGACGAAGGCCAGGTTTACGACAACGGGCGCAGGTTTGCGGGCGGCATCGGAATCTTCGAATGTGCGGCCGGCGACAATACGCATGCCCACGGCGTCGAAATAATCCGGCGTGGCGCTGTTGAGGCTGGAATTCATGAAATCGGCGGGGGTCGGGGTTTGGCCGACGTGGACCACCGTCATCTTCACTCCACTGCCGCGCATTAACGGGCGCCCGGCAGCGCCAGCCGCTTCCACTCCTGGAAGCTCGCGCACGCGTTCCATCAGGGTTCGTAAAAGGGCGCGGCCCTCGTCATCCTTCACGCCGGAGATGGATAGATCGGCCGTAAAGCTCACCACCTGCGCGCTGGCGAAACCGGGATCCATGCCGCGCAATTGGCGGAAACTGCGCACCAGCAGCCCGGCGCCGGCGAGCAGGAGTGTGCACAGCGCGATCTGCAATACCAGGAGAAATTGCCGGCCTTTCCAACCGCCGGCGGTGCGCGCGCCGCGCAGAACGCTATCCAGGCTGACGCGCGCGGCGGCGAGCCCCGGCGCCATGCCGAACAGCAGCGCTGTTAACGCCGAGATCAGGACGGAATAGACCAGCACGCGACCGTTGGGTGAGAAATCGACAGCCAGCGCGAGGCGAGTGGTGGCGACGTCGCGCACGGGCGGCAAGGCGCGCACCAGCAGGGGCGCGGTGAAAAAGGCGAGCGCGATGCCACCGGCCGCGCCGAGCACAGTGAGGACGGCGCTTTCCGCGAGCATCTGCCGCACCAACCGTGCGTGTGTGGCGCCGATCGCCAACCGGATGGCCATCTCTCCGGATCGGCGCGAGCCGCGAGCCACCAGCAGTCCCGCGAGGTTGGCGCACACCATCAATTGCAGCAGCGCGACCGAGGCAATTAGCAAGCGCAACGCTCCACTGAATCGCTGGCGCAGGATCGAGGTGCCGTGTTCGAGCGGATCGAGTATGAGCGGTTGGTGAGGCGGCGTCTGCCGCCCTTCGGGCGTTGCCAGCCACATGGCGCGGATCTCCTGCTGCGCGCGGTCGTGTGTCACGCCCGGCTTCAATCGGGCCGAGAGATCCAGCCAATGGGACACCACGGGGGTGGGCACGCCGAATGTCTGCAATAGTGAGGCGACGCGCAGCGGGACGCAGACATCGGGCGCGGTGTCGGCGGAAATTCCGTTGAATTGGCGCGGCAGCACACCCACGACCGTGAAAGCATGCCCGTGCATCCGAATCGTGCGGCCGATGGCGCCGCGATCGCCCTCGAAACGGCGATGCCAGAATCCGTAGCTGAGCACCGCGGGCAGCGTAGTGTCCGATTCGCGCCCATCGGCAGCATTCAACGTGCGCCCGATCAACGCCGACGCGTTGAGCGCATCGAAATACTCGGGAGTGACCAGATGGACGCGGATTTCTTCGGCGGGCGCGGGCCGCTCCAAGGCCACCTGCTGCTCCTCTTCGCCGAACGCGACGGAGATTGTGGCGGCATGTTCGAGGAGATCGCGGTAGAACGAATACGAGAACGGGCTGCGATGGCCGACACGCGGAATGTCCAGTACGATGTGCACGAGCTGCTCGGGATGCCGCGCCGGCAGAGGCCGCAGGAGAATGGCGTCGAGCGCGCCGAAAATGACGGCATTGGCGCCGATTCCCACGGCCAGCAGGAAGGCGGCGATCAGCGTGAACCCGGGGCTGTGAGACAGGGCGCGGAGTGCGCCGCGAAGGTCGTTCATCTGCATTGACTATAATCGAAAAAGCCATGGAGTTGGAGAAGACACTGCTGCGCAAGGTGGGGGAAGCGGTTGCGCGGTTCAAAATGATTCGCGACGGCGACCGCGTGGCCGTGGCGCTTTCCGGCGGCAAGGATTCGGCCACTATGCTGGAGGCGCTGCTGCTGCTGCAGGAGCGCGCGCCCATCGAATTTTCCATCCGCACGTTCACCGTCGAGCAAGGGAAATTTCTGAGTCCCATCGAGCCTGTAGGCGAATATCTGAAGCAGCGCGGCATCGACTGGACGTGTTTTCGCGACGAACCCTCCCTGCGTCTGCTGGAAGAACAACCAGGGCACGGTTGCGATTTGTGCAGCCGCTACCGGCGGCGGGCCGTGTATGAGATCGCGAAAGAACTAGGCGCAAACGTCATCGCCTTCGGCCACACGGCGGACGATTTTTGCGAAGCGCTGCTGCGGAACGCCATGTTCACCGGACGGTTGAGCGCCATGCCGGCCGTGACGCATTCGCGCAAGCACGACTACCGGCTGATTCGCCCGCTGGTGTTCGTCACCGAAGACATCACGCGCGCGTACGCCGCGCACATGGGCGTTCCAGTGGTCCCCTGCGGTTGTTCGCAGCGGACCGGCACGGTGCGGCGGTCGATCCGCGACATGTTCGCGGACCTGGAGCGCGAGCATCCCTACCTGAAAGAGAATTTGCTCTCGGCGATGGGAAATCTCGATCCCGGGCGGCTGCTCGATCCGCGATTTTTAAATCTGGATGAGACGGACGCGCCGGCGGAAGAGCTTCTGCCGATCGTGAGCGAATAGAGCGCCTATCGGCGGTAGAAACCCTCCGTCAGATCGTGCAAGGATCGCTCCGGGCGGGCGGATTGCAGATATTTCAGAATGCCCTGGCGATCGGCTTCGGGGCGTTCCTGGCCGAGCTTGAATTTGCCTTCCAGTAATTCAACGTGCATGTCGAATCCCACGATGTTGGCGAGCATGGGATTGAGGTAGCTCGCGGGAATTTTGGAGAAATCGTAGCCGGTGCCTTCGTACGTCTCGAACTTTTGGATCAGGCGCGCGAGAAAGGCGTGGAGCGCGGCCGGATCGGTCACCGGCTGAAGTTTGCCGGTGGCGTGCACGACGGCAAAATTCCAGGTGGGCACGGCGGGGTTGGTCTGATAGCACGTGGGCGATATATAGCCGTGGGGACCACGAAACACGATCACGGCTTCCTGTTTGCCGTCAAACGCCTTGATCTGCTCGTTATTGCGAGCGATGTGGCCGTGGATGGCGCCGAACTGTCCGGCGGAGCGGTCGACAAGGACCGGGATATGCGTGATCCGGAAGGGCGAGGATGTCACGAGATCGACGAAAGCGAACTCGTCCATGAAATCGTGGAGAAGCTTCAGATCTTCGACGCGCTGGGCGTTGGGGATGTAGAGCGAAGGGGGCGGGGTTGCCGATTCCTGCGCTTCGGCGTCCAGAGCGGCGAGAATCATGGAAGAGAGCAGATCGCGGCGATTCAACAGGCGATTCCTCCTCGCTAGAGGATCGCATTCGAGGGGACGGGATGCAACGGCCGCTCCACTCCCGTGGCGGCCGCTGCTCAGCTTCCATGGATGTTTCTCCTGATATCCTGAAAGGAATTCGGTGATTCAGCTATTGCACCTCCGCCGCGCCGGAGCCCTGGTGATCGGCAGTCTCGCCCTGCTGACAGGCCTTTACGCCTGGCAGAAGCCATTTAAGGAATACCCGGGGATCGAGTACACCAAATATCCCGTTCCACCCAATCCCAATGAGCCGACCGAGTGGGTGTTTGCGCGCCTGATGTATCCGCCCGTCCCCCCGCGCAACGGCGGAGTCGAGTTCTTCGATAGCTGGAAACAGGGCGGTTCGAATTGGACTATGGACTATCCCCGCTCCGATCGCCACCTTTCGGCGGCCGTGCGCCGGCTCACTCGCATTCATGGGCGCTCGGCCGAAGAGCCCACCGATCTCGACGATGGCGACGTCTACAATCGTCCGTGGCTGTATGGCGTGGAAGTGGGCCACTGGCAGCTCACCGATTCGCAGGCCGCGACCATGCGCGAATTCCTGCTGCGCGGCGGCTTTTTCATGTGTGACGATTTCCACGGCACGGTGGAGTGGAGCTTCTTCGAAGCCAGCATGCACAAGGTCTTCCCGGACCGGCCGATTGTCGAGATCGAGAACAGCGACCCCATCTTCCACACCATCTACGATCTCGACGAGCGTTACCAGGTGCCCGGCGCGCAATACCTGGAGACCGGCCAGATTTACGAGAAAGATGGTAAAGTGCCTCACTGGCGGGCGATCTATGACGACAAGGGGCGCATCATGGTGGCCATGTGCTTCAACATGGACCTGGGCGACTCCTGGGAGCACGCCGATAACCCGCAATACCCGGCCCGCTTTTCGGACCTGGGACTTCGTATCGGGTTGAATTACATTGTGTATTCGATGACGCACTGACGCCGAGGAAAACCATGAACTGGAGCGCGATTGCCGCCGTTTTCCTGGCGCTGGCCGTGGGTCTGGGCGCGTTCGGCGCGCACGGATTGAAAGCCCGGCTGGACGCCAACCACCTGGATATCTATAAGACCGCGGTGCTGTACCATTTCCTGCACGCGCTGGGACTGTTGATCGTCTCGGTACTGCCGAAGACCGGAACGATTTCCGCGGAGTCGGCCAATTCCGTGTGCTGGCTGCTGGCGGCGGGAATCCTCATCTTCAGCGGGAGTCTGTACGTGCTGGCGGTCACCGGAATCGACAAGCTAGGCGCGATCACGCCATTCGGCGGAGTGGCGTTTATCGCGGCGTGGGTGCTGCTGGCGTGGAAGGTGGCGAGGAGCTGACACATGACGCACGACGAATTCAATCTGGCCGCCGCGGCGCACCAGGAAATGATCGATCACGGCTTCGAACCCGATCTCCCGGCGGAGGCGCGCGCGCAGCTTGCCGGCATCCACGTCGAGGCCGACCATACCATCCGCGATCTGACTGGCCTTCTGTGGTCATCCATCGATAACGACGATTCGCGCGATCTCGACCAGATCGAATGGGCCGAGCGCGTGGCTGGCGGCATCCGCGTGCTGGTGGGAGTGGCGGATGTGGATTCCGCCGTGGCGAAGGCAACGCCTCTCGATCGCCACGCGGAACGTGAAGCCACCACCGTATACGCCGGGGTGCGCACGTTCCCGATGCTGCCGGAGCAGCTTTCCACCGACATGACTTCGCTCAATGAAAATGGCGACCGCGCCGCCGTGGTGCTGGAATTCGTGGTGGGCGCCGGCGGGGATGTGGACGCGCATAGCGTCTATCGCGCGATGGTTCGCAATCATGCGCAACTGACATATAACGCGGTGGGCGCGTGGCTCGAAGGAACGGCCGCGGCGCCGCCGAAAGTGGCGGCATCGGCGGAATTGCAGGCGCAGTTGAAGCTACAGGACGAAGCTGCCGGGGCGCTCCGTGGAGCGCGCGACCGCCTGGGCGCACTGAACTTCGACCGCATCGAGCCCGAGCCCGTGTTTCAGGACGGCAAAATAGTGGACATCAGCGCGCGCCACAGCAATCGCGCGGCGCATCTGATTGAAGACTTCATGATCGCCGCCAACGAGGTAATGGCGCGCACGCTGCGCGACGCCGGTGTATCTTCCATCCGCCGCATAGTGAAGCAGCCGGAGCGCTGGCCGCGCATGGTGCAACTGGCGCACGAGCACGGTGACACGCTGCCGCCGGAACCCGATTCGGGAGCGCTCAACGCGTTGCTCTTGCGGCGCAAACAGGCCGACCCAGTGCATTATCCCGATATTTCGCTGACGATTTTGAAACTCATGGGACCCGGCGAATACGTGCTGTTGCGGCCCGGCGATCCGGAAGAGGGCCACTTCGGGCTGGCGGCGCATGATTACACGCACTCCACCGCGCCCAATCGCCGGTTCGCCGATTTGCTGACGCAGCGGCTGCTGAAGGCGCTGCCGGCGAAGCCATATTCGGACGAAGAACTGGACCGGGCGGCGCGCAATTGCACATTGAAGGAAGACGCGGCCCGCAAGGTGCGGCGCGCCATGGACAAGCGGATGGCTGCGGCGGCGCTGCACGATCGCGTGGGGCAGACATTTTCCGCGGTTGTGACGGGCGTGACGGACAAAGGAGTGTTCGTGCGGGTTCTCGCTCCTCCGGTGGAGGGCCGGTTGATGCACGGCGAGCAGGGACTCGACGTGGGCGACCGCGTGCGCGTGAAGCTGCTGAGCACCGATCCGCAGCGCGGCTTCATCGATTTCGGGAGGGTCCAATGAGTGACGATCTTGGAATGTTGCGCCATACCGTTGCTACCGTGGCGTACCGTGCGGCGAAGGCCATGCGCGGCGCACCGGCGGAATTCGCGGAATACCGTGCGGCGCCCGATTCGCGCACCCCGGCGGAGATCCTGGCCCACATGGGCGATTTGTTCGATTGGGCATTGGCGTTGTGCGATGGCCGGCGGGATTGGCACAATTCGCCGGCGCTCCCGTGGGACGAAGGCGTGGCGCGATTCTTCACGGCGCTGGAAGCGTTCGATCGACGACTGGGATCAGGCGCGCCGCTAGCTAAGCTAGGTTATCCGGCGGAAAAGCTGTTCCAGGGTCCGATCGCCGATGCGCTCACGCACGTGGGGCAGCTTGCCATGCTGCGGCGCATGGCGGGGTGCAAGATGAAGGGCGAAAACTATTTCGTGGCGCAGATTGAGGCGGGACGCGTGGGCGTGGCGCAGGCGGCAGCGGTCATCGAGTTCGAGTAGAGGCAAGGGGTTCCTTTGGTAGGGGAATCTCCGCCCAGCCGGCCGGCCGTTTGGTCCCCATTTGCCTCGTTCCCCTGGAGCGCTCTCCAGGACTACCCTCCAGAGCAACCCATGCCCAGTGCGCCAGCAATCACGATCTGGATATCGGCAACAGTCACCGCCCCGTCTTGACTTAGGTCATTTACTGCGGGAGAGATGCCGAGCGCATCGTTGATCATCAACTGAATGTCAGCAATGCCTACGGTCCCATGACCGCCGACATCGCACGCATCGCCAGCCGTGATCGTTGCCGGATCGTTAACCGTCGCTGTCGGCGAACCTCCCCCTGAAACGCTCGCCTGGTTGAATAATGGCGAGGTCGCGTTGGCCGCAACGTTGGCGGTAACGGTGATTGCAGGATAGCCGGCGCCCGTCGTAAGGCTGTCGCTCCGAGTGCAGGTACTGCCGGAACAAGCCCAGCCGGTTCCGGACATAGACACAAGCGTCAAAGTGCTTGGAGGCATTTCAGTCACCGTCACCACTCCAACGGTGGGCCCGGCTGTGGCAGAGTTCGTCACCACAACGGAATAGGATGCCCCCTGCTGGCCCGGCGCAAAGGGTCCAGTGTGCAACTTGGTTATCAACAGCGAGGGAGGAGGCGCAGGTCCCTGATTCACCGTAAAGCTCTGCCCAGCCACCTGCACGTTTCCAGATCGGCTCGTGCTGGAAGGGTTCAGGCTCACGGTAATAGCGACTCCACTGGTGCCAATTCCGGTCCCCCCGGCGGTCACGGATACCCAAGGAACCCAACTCACAGCGGCCCAGGAACAGGTGGTCAAGTTGGTGGTTACAGTGAACTGCGTCTGCCCGCCGGCGCCGCCGATGTTCGCCGATGGAGCGTTCAGTGTGTATGCGCAGGGAGTTGCCGGGGGCGGGTTCACACTCACAGGTACCGTAACCGAAACGTTCCCTAACTCCGCGGTGACATGCGCCGATCCCCCGGCGACCCCAGCTACCACACCTTCGGCGCTGACGGTGGCCGTCGCCGGCGTGTCCGACGTGAACGTCATCTGAGGAGCTTTGGTTAGTGTTTCGCTCGATCCATCTGCCATCGAACCAGCGATGATTAGTGGCATTTGGTCTCCGACGTTCAAGACAATCTGCGACGGCGATGCGCTCAGAGACACTGGCGTCGATGACGGCTCGACTAACAGATTCACTGGCTGCGAGACCGCCGGCGTCCCATTTGCGCCGGTTGGGAAGGAGATGGCAGTGATGGAATAGGTACCCGTAGGCAGCACGGATGGCATGGTCACAACGAAGGAAACAGATGCCCCGGCCGGCTGGGAGCCCATCCAGCCGATGGCCGTGCCCACCAGGGCGATCGCCGAATAGCCGGAGGTGGCCGACTCGGAGACTGTCACGTTGAGAGTCTGTCCCGGCGTGACAATGGTGCCATCCGCCGGCGCGGTAATCGCGACGGTTGTTGTCGCCGTGCGTGGTGCGTCGCTGCGCTTAGTCGCGTTCTTAGCCTCGACGGAACCGGACGTGCCTGTCAGCCCGGCGAAAGTGGCGGGGCACGGCGGGGCATTAGGGTAGCTGCTTAAGGCGCCGAACTGCGGGCCGGTAGTACTTGCGTTCAGCAGGTCGATAGTCCCTTGCGAAACGTTCGCCATTTCCTGAAGGTACGGCCCAGGAAAACCAATGTCCAAGGTGCCTGCCCCGTGGATCGCGCCCTGCACCAGGCTGGCTTGGCCTGGCCCGTCACAGGCATTGTTTGCGTTCGTGCAAACATTGGACGCGCTGAGCTCGTCCAACGCGCTTGTCACCGGCACGATCGCGTCGCTGCAGCTGGTTCCCGCATCCGGACAATTCGGAGGGCTGGTGTTCATCAGGACAGGCCAATCAGCCGACGAGTAGTTCTGCATCACGACGTCGGTCTGGCACCAGGGAATAATAGAAAGGGCAAGTGAGATAGCGATTGCCTGGAAGGATGAATCCAGGCTGGAAAGCTGGCTGGAGTTCATCTCGCCGGCAATCAAGGCCGTTGGCAGCGGCTTTGGAGGGGGGTCTGAAGCAAGTGCAGCGCGGGACTCAGACACTGGCCCCTCCCATCACCGACCAGGTCGCCTGCCCCGCCGCTGATCTTCGTACCGTCGATCACGACGGAGTCCAGTGTGTATTGTCCCGCGGCCGCGCTGCCGACCTGAGTGCAGGTGCTTCCAGGATCCAGGCTCGCGATCGAAAGCGGTGAGCCCAAATGTGGGGTCCCAAGGGTGATCAGCTTATGCACGATGCCCTGCCCGTAATTTGCGGGGCCGTAAAACTGGTCCGCCACAAAGGGCATGGTCCGCGTGATCAAGCCTCCCATGCTGTGTGCTACCACATCAACTTGGGTGGCGGCCACCGGCAAGGACCCCGCCGGGCCCGCACCTTGGCGGTAGTTATACAGATATTGCTGAAATTGCCCGAAAACGATTTTGGCGTTATAAGCGAACCCTAAGACGTTGGCTCGCAGGGCGGGCGCCAGGAAGGAAAACGAGACTTCGGGCGAAAAGCTCTGCAGGACACCCGGGACCGAGAACGAGTAGTCGGCGCGGAATGCGGCGAATCGCGGATCGCCTACCAGGGGCGTAAAAGTATCCCAGTAGGTTGAGTTTGACGTAAATCCATGCACAAGCATCACAGGCGGGCGCACCAGTGTGATCGGAAATTGCTTGGGTGTGGCGCCGGCGCCGGCCACGGTGACCATGACGGGTCGCGATGCGGCCGCGGCATCCGTGGTCGATCCTGAGCGCACGAAATCGATCGGCGCCAGGTAGAGAACCAGCACCACCATTCCGGAGTCGCCTGCGCTGACCGGGTTAACTGTGACTGAGCTGGACCATAAGGTGGTTCCAGCCGGCGCCAGCATCCCGTCTCCCGGCCCCAGAGAGAGAGTGAGCGGGACGGTCGATGGCGCCCACAGTATCACCTCAGTGACGCCATCGGCGGCAACTCCGGCAACCGGGCGGCTCTGCGACACCAGCCAACTCGCGGGCTGATCCAGGAAACCGCCACAATCCGCAGAAACGAGCGGGTTGGAGCCACCAGTGCAAGCATTGGGGTCTGCGACATTAAAGGTAGGTTGTACCACGAGCGGCAAGGTGGCGCTTGCGGTCAGCCCCGCCGAGTCCGTCACCGTCAGGGTGACCTGGTATGTCCCGGCAGGCGCGGTCGGGTTTCCGCTGCTGCTGAGCGAATTTCCCTCAATAGCGAAACCTGGAGGAAGTCCGCTCGCCTTCCATGTGTACGGGGATGTGCCGCCACAGGCGCCAAGGGATACCGGGCCGTATGGACTAGCCGACTGAGCGTTCCGTAGAGCGGTTGTCACGATCGATAAGTCGGTGCACCTTGGCGTGAGTATGACGACACCGGTATATCCGGTTTCCGAATTCGAGCCGCCTCCCAAGATCTGACCCGAGTTGTTTATGGCGGTTGCCTCGGATATTGTCCACCCTGCGGGTACGGCGATGGGTGTGAGGCCTGCAGCGGTGCCAATGAAGGCCTGGCTGGTAGTTGCGTTCTCGACGTAGCCCACGACTTGGCCCGAGTCGTTGATGCCAAAAGCCAGGGACGATGTCCAGCCGGCGGGCAGCGGGATTGGTGTGATGCCAGCGGCGGTGCCGATGAAGGCCTGTGGGGCGGTTCCGTTGTATCCGTAGCCCACGACCTGGCCCGAGTCGTTGATGCCATAAGCCATGGACGATGTCCAGCCGGCGGGCAGCGAGATCGGTGTGATGCCAGCGGCGGTGCCAATGAAGGCTTGGTATTCGGGACCCGCCAAAAAAATAGGCCGTGCCCGCGACTTGGCCCGAGTCGTTGATGCCGTTGACCCCAGACTCGTCCCACCCTAGGCCTTGTGTCCACCCTGCAGGTTGCGGGATCGGTGTGACGCCGGCAGCGGTGCCGATGACTGCCGGGCAGCCCTTCGCGTTGCAGCCATCACCCACGACCTGGCCCGAGTCGTTGATGCCATAAGCCATGGACGATGTCCAGCCGGCGGGCAGCGAGATCGGTGTGATGCCAGCGGCGGTGCCGATGAAGGCCTGGAGAGTAGTTCCGTTTGCCGACCGAGCCCACGACTTGGCCCGAGTCGTTGATGCCAGAGGCGAAAGACGATGTCCACCCTGCGGGTAGCGGGATCGGTGTGAGGCCCGCGGCGGCGCCAATGAAGGCTTGGACGGTTCCGTTGTTGCGCCAGCCTGCGATCTGACCCGAGTCGTTGATACCTCTTACGCCGCCAACAGTCCACCCCGCGGGCAGCGAGATCGGGCTCACCGAGTAGGTAGGCGATTGCGCGTTGCCAAGCCCCGCCCCAGCGGTCGCCCAGACAACGAGGCCGCCCAGTAGAATGGTGGAATTGTAAGTTCGTGCCCGAACCATAACGACGATTTAGGGAAATATATTATCACGGTCAAAACCCCTCCAGAATTGCTTTCCGCTGACTATTCTGCGCTGAACCACCGATGGAGAGCGGACGTTTCAAGCCTTAGATTAGCAGGATGCTGAAAAACACTGGAAATGACCCAGCCGCAGATGAACGCTGATAATCGCCGATTGAGAACAAACAACTTATCCGCGTTAATCTGCGTTTATCCGCGGCCTTTTTGCCTTTTTCAGCAGCCTGAGGGCTCGACGTGGGCGACCGCGTGCACGTGAAGCTGCTGAGCACCGATCCGCAGCGCGGCTTCATCGATTTCGGGAGGGTCCAATGAGTGACGATCTTGGAATGTTGCGCCATACAGTTGCTACCCTGGCGTACCGTGCGGCGAAGGCCATGCGCGGTGCGCCGGCGGAATTCGCGGAATACCGGGCGGCGCCCGATTCGCGCACGCCGGCGGAGATCCTGGCCCACATGGGCGATTTGTTCGATTGGGCATTGGCGCTTTGCGATGGCCGGCGGGATTGGCACAATTCGCCCCCGCTCCCGTGGGACGAAGGCGTGGCGCAATTCTTCGCGGCGCTGGAAGCGCTCGATCGACGATTGGGATCAGGCGCGCCGCTCGGTTATCCGGCGGAAAAGCTGTTCCAGGGTCCGATCGCCGATACGCTCACGCACGTGGGGTAGCTTGCCATGCTGCGGCGCATGGCGGGGTGCAAGATGAAGGGCGAAGACTATTTCGTGGCGCAGATTGAGGCGGGACGCGTGGGCGTGGCGCAGGCGGCAGCGGTCATCGAGTTCGAGTAGAGGCGAGGGCTGAAAAGCAGGCTGTTGACTGTACGGCCGTTCGGCCCTCCAGCCTCGCCAGACCAAGCCAAAACGACCGTACCACGGGCACCGGAGCCTTGCTGGCCTCAGCGCGATTCATATTTCCATTGAAAAACAACAGGCCACCCGGATTTAACGGGGACGGAAGCGGTCGAGGGTCGCCTTCAGCAGGGCCGGCGAACACCGGAAAGTCGTTCTTCTCAGCCGGTCGATGGCCGCCGGCAGATCAACCAGCCCTCTCGTGGCGCCTTCCCCTAAGACGCCCAGTGTACCCGTAACCCGCAGGCCCCGTTCGGCGGCAACGCGGCGCGCCGACTTTTCGTCAAGCAGGATCATGTCGGCGTTAGTCGATTCTGCGAGCAATATCGCACCCTGTTCGCCGGCTTGAAGCTTCTCCATGCCGCTGCGCTGCGGATGGGGGTTTCTTGGGCGGAAACCCAGGACGGTAAATTGGCCGCCCATGCGCGGACAGCGTCAGGGGCATCTTCGTGGAGCAACTCTGTAATGACGGCAGGTGGCACTAGCACCTGACTGAATAGCTTCGGAAGGAGATCGACCTCGTCGATTAGAATCAGATAGCAGAGAGGTGAGGTGTCCGCGACCGCGATCATCGCCGGGATGAATCGCGAATTGCGGCGATGTCCCGCTCCAGGTCGTCCATCGTATAGTCGTGATACGCTTCGGCACGCCGCAGGAAGGATTCCGTCTCCCAACGGGACCACAAGCCGAGCATCTGCTGAACTTGTGCCGGAGTGATCGTGCCCGACCGGTACGCCTCAGCGGCGACGGCTTCCAGAACGGCCCGCGAGACATCAACTGCTCGGCCTGCGAGCACTCGCCCGATATCGTCTGGAATTTCTATCGCGACGTTCACACTGACTCCCTCTCCTTATACCTTACCCAAAACCTCGGGGACGAGTCGGTCCGCTACGCGCACGCCGGGAAGAAACTCAATCTCGATCCGTTAACTATCGGCGGATATACTTGCTATGCCTGCCAAGCTTGCTGTAAAATCTGCTTTATGCCAACCCACGCGGATCGAGTTCGTGACTATGCCCGCCGCGAATACATTGAGCCCGCCAGAGCCCGGCGCCAATCCACGGTGCGCGTCGTTGCCGGCGAAGTTCAAAAGGCGGTGCGCCTCAGTAATCGCGTGTCGCTGGTTTGCCAAGCCCTCAAATCGCATAAGTTCCTGACCGAAAACCACTTGATCCTCGAAAAATGGGAAGGCCCACCGTCGGGTATGAGTACGACGGTCACCTTCACCTATCGCATGCTGGACGATGTTGATCAGCCCTCCGCGCAGCCAGCGGAATGGCCGTTCAAAAAGCTGCGAGGGGTGGCCAAGGAAGTGTTTCGCAGTCTTGGCGGCGGTGAGACGTTCCTCCGCAAAGAGCGCGAGAGCTTCCACGAGCCCGGAGATGCTTCGTGAGTCGCATTTACTGGGACAGCATGCTGTTCATATATTGGCTCGAAGACCATCCGTTGCATGCGGCCCGGATGAATCGGATTCACGAACGCATGGAGGAGCGGGGAGACCGACTCTGCACCAGCGTTTTCACCCTCGGCGAGGTGCTGACCGGGTTGTATAAGAGGGAAGCTCTGGAGATAGCGTCCCAGGTTCGGGAAGCGTTCCGCTCCCCTCAAATTGAGTTGATTTCCTTCACGCCTGAAGCAGCCGACAGTTACGCAAGAATTCGCGCGGGCCACCGGGTTTCACCGGCTGACGCCATTCACCTCGCAAGTGCGGCAAGTGCCGGGGTCGATCTCTTCCTGACCAACGACCACCGTTTGCAGCCCCTTACGATTCCCGGCATTCACTTCATCGCCGGCATGGACGTCAATCTGTTCCGATAGTGAGGGCCGACCAAGCCGCCGTCTTACCGTTATCTTTGCGCGCTCTGCATAATTTCCATCGAAAAGCGCGCAGCAACAGCCGATCTGAAGAAGTGAGGATCTAACGGTTGGCCACCCTGATCAGTCCACCCCCGGAACATGATGCGGAACTTGCGGCGCGCCACGCGCAAACGGTGATTTGCCTTTCCAAGCTGCCGCCTTTCCACCCCGCGGCGCTGAAACTCCTGAACATCGCGAGCGAGAGCGGCACGGCTATCGACGATTTCGAGGCCATTTTCAGGGCCGATCCGGCTCTCACGGCGGATCTGCTGCTGGTGGCCAATTCGCCGCTGTTCGGCACGCGCGCCAGCATCGCGTCCATCCGGCACGCGATTACGCTTCTGGGGCTCGACCGGGTGCGATCCCTGGCTACCACCATCGCCCTCAGTTTCTTTGTGCGCAATCAGCCGCGCACCGCCTTCGTGCGCCACATCTGGGCGCACAGCGTCGCCACCGCAACGATCGCGGAGGTTCTTGGCGGTCTCTACCGCGCGCCGGACCTGTACACCGCCGGCCTGGTGCACGATCTTGGCCGTCTCGGGCTGCTACTCACCATCGGACAGAATTACGAGGAGTTGGTGTCGGCCGAAGTGCCCAGCATCGAAGAATCGAACCGTTTGGAACACGCCCACTTCGGCATGAATCACTGTGAGGCGGCATCGCACGTGGCGCAAAAATGGGCCTTCCCCACGGTGCTCGAAAAATCCATGGTCGGGCACCACGATCCCGATACCGGTCCGCCGGGAGCGCCCGTGCCCCTGGTGCAGCTCGCCTGCCGCATTGCCGCGGCAATCGGTTTCCCGGAAGTCTGCCAGGAGCCCCCGGCGTTCCCGGAACTGCCCGAGAAAGCGCGCGCCTGCGAACATCTCGACGTCGACCGCATTCGTAAGCGCGTGGACGCGCAGATTCAAAAGATCGGGCGATAGAGCGATCGGGACATGATGTCCCGAAAAGCACCGCTCCCTTGCGGTCGTGGCTCCTTACTGAGCCGCGCGCGCAAGCAAGCGGTGCCTCTTCCGGTTTAGTACGGCTCGCCGGGTAGCGGGGACAGCACCGGGGTGATCTTTCCCCAGCCCTGATCCTTGGCCGTCTTCATGTCTTTCAGCAAGTCATCGGGGAGCTTGTCCTTGAGCTTGGGCCGGCCGGGCTCGGTGGCCAGTTGCCAGCCGACCGCGGCCACGGTCTTAGAAACGATCTGGATCTCGTGGTAATCGATTTTCTCCGGCGTATCGGTTGGACGGTGATAATCCACGTGCAGGCCGATGGTGAAGAACGCGATCGGGATCCCCATCTTGGCGAAGTTGTAATGGTCGCTGCGGTAGAAAATGCGCTGCCCTCGCGGTTGGGGACCGAGATTGTCGTGGGTCGCATCGGGCGCGGTGACATCGTAGAAGTGGTCGATCTTGAGTTTCTGGAAACCGCTATTGACAGTCTCAACGGTGTTCTCGAGGTCGTCGCTCGAAATATTAGGCCCGATGAGGAACACCCCGCCCGGATCGACCAGCGCGTGCGACGGGTTGGGATCGACGGAATTGGGATTCTTGGTGCGCCCGATCATATCCATATTGAGGTCGGCCACCACTTTGCTGAGGTCGATGGGCGGAAACTCGGCGAAGTATTGCGAGCCCCACAATCCGCGCTCTTCGCCGCCGTTCCAGAGGAATAGAATGCTGCGCCTGGGGCGAATGCCCTTGGCCGCCCCCTCGGCATAAGCATGCGCCACGCCGAGCAGACCGGTGGACCCCGAACCATCGTCATCCGCGCCGTTGTTCACGTTGTGGCCGTTGGCCATGGGCGCGCTGAGGCCGATATGATCGAGGTGCGCGCTCATGATGACGTACTCGTCCTTGAGCACGGGATCGCTGCCTTCGAGAATTCCGACCACGTTTTCGGCATGCCCCTGCTGGCTATGGACGGCGAGGTGGACGGAGAGCTTTTTCACGGAATTGAACTCGAAGGTGTCGAGCTTGGCGTTGGTCTCGGTGGCGCTGAAAGCCACCCCGCCTGAGATCTTTTCGCCCTGGAAGAGCGAATTGGCGAATACCATGCCGAGGGTGACGTTCGGCGCCGCCGGGCAGGCCGAGGTGGGACGGAACTTCTCTGGCGTGAACGGCGGTCCGTTCAGCCCCGCGCCGCCGCGTCCGCCGCGCCCAGCGGCGTTGGGATACGCCATGCCTGTCGCGGTTTGGAAATTCGCCACCGTCGCTACTGCCAGCGCGCCGTTCTTGTAGGCATACTGTTCGGGAGTCCAATAATCTTTGCAAGCCTCGCCTAGCGGATCGGTGGGGGCCGCACCTCCTCCGCCGCGCCCGCCGCGTCCGGCTGCCTGTGCCTTGGCGACTTCCTCCGGCAATCCCGCCACTACGACGATTTTGCCCTTCACGTCGACTCCCTTGTAGGGGTCGTCGCCGCTTTTGGTGATGACATACCCGTTGCCCGCGAAGACCAGATTGCCGCTGACGTCGAGGCCGTCCGGCACGCCGCCCCCGCGCCCGCCGCCGAAGCCGCCACCGGCGCCGAAGGTCCAATCCTTGCCATATTCGAAGGTGGTGGTGACCGGCTCGGCGTCGGCGCGGCCGCCGCGCCGTCCGCCGCCACCTGCCGCGCCGTCGGTACTCGCGGCTTCCGTGGGCGGACCGCCGAATCCCCCGCGGCCACCGCGAGCCGGAGGCGCGGGCGCCACCAGCGTCGCTTTGCTATCCTCGGGAACGATTTCGCGCGCCACCATCTCTATAGGCATGAAATAAGGTTGCAGCGGACCGTTGGTGCCGCTGGTGCTGCCGCCCGGCTTCAAACCCCACTCAGCCAGATGGCTGGCCACGTAGAGCGCGGCGGTATCGTAGCCGCGCGAGGGGAAATAGCGCCCCTCGAGCTGGTCTGACGCCAGGAAATAATCGTAGACTTTCAGCTCATCTTCCGTGATGGCGTCGGCATTGCCGTATGTGGGCGCCGGAGCGGCTTTCGCCGCCTTCTTGGATTGGGCGTGGGCCCGTTCGATTCCGGCCGAAGACAGTAAAACATAGGTGAGCGCCGCAGCGGCGGCACAAGTGAAAATAATTCTGCGCATAACCCCTCAATTTTGGCGATGAGCGTAGTGTAACGCGAAATTTACAAGCGTGCCGGATTATCCTGGCCGTATGGTGCGATGGTTGGTGATCGGAATCGGCGATATCACTCGCAAGCGCGTGCTGCCCGCGATCCTGGCGGAGCCGCGCAGCGAATTGTACGGCCTGGTGACCCGCGATCCTGCGAAAGCGCTTCCCTATGCGCCCGCGCGCGTCTTCGCCACGCTCGACGATGCCCTATGCGAGGAAGCGATCGACGCGGCGATCGACGCGGTCTACGTGGCGTCTCCGGTGGCGCTCCACGCTCCGCAGACCATCGCCAGCCTGCGCGCGGGCAAGCATGTGCTCGGTGAAAAGCCGGCGGCGATGAATTACACGGAGGCGCAATCGATCGCGATCGCCGCCCGCGCCGGCGGAAAGCTGTGGGGCATCGCCTACTACCGCCGCCTCTATCCCAAGTTGATTCGCACGCGGGAATTGATCGCCGCGGGCGCCATCGGACAGCCTGTGCTCGCGGAGGCCAATTGCCACTGCTGGCTTCCGGCGCAGGAACGGAGCTGGTTGTGGGATCCGGCCATGGCCGGCGGCGGACCGCTTTACGACATCGCGTCGCACCGCATCGACGCGCTCAATTTTCTCTTCGGCCATCCCAAGGGCGCTACCGGCTTGCTGTCGAATGCCGTCCACAAGCTGAAGGTGGAAGACTCCGCCACGGTGTTGATCGATTACCCGCGGGGCGCTCGCGGCATTGTGGATGTGCGTTGGAATTCGCACATCGAGCGCGATCAATTCCGCGTCATCGGCACGGATGGCGAGATCGATCTCGATCCGCTCAATGGGCCGATGCTCCGGTGCGGCGCGCACGAAGAGAACTTGCCCGCTCACGCGAATGTCCACTTCCCCGCGATCGCGAATTTCGTCGATGCAGTGGAAGATGGCACGGCGCCCGCGTGCCCGGGCGAGGAGGCCATCTGGACGGATTGGGTGACGGAGCAGGTTAGGACTTGGCACCCGGTGTCGAGATAGCGCGAACTCCCAGGTGCCTGGCTCGCTTGACGAACGATTTATCGAACGTCACAAACTGCGTATCCCGGGGGCGGCTCGCCAAATGGATCGCGTCGGCAAGCTCAAGTCCGTTCGCCGCCAGGGCCAATGCCGCGGCTACCGCCGGCTCGTCTTCCACTTGCACGCTTTTGAGCCCCAACAATTTGGTCAAGGCCTGCAAGACTGCCGCATCCTCAAATCGGTAAAGGCTGCGCAGAACCCAGGCCGTTTCGAGCAAAACTGTTTTTGCGATCCAGACGGATTCGTCCATGAACAGTGAGCGAGCTGTCGCCTCCTGCGCCGGGTCGTCGCCAGTGAGGAAGCGAACCAATACATTAGTATCGGCCGCGATCATGTCGCCTGGAGACCTCCCGGGCAACTGCCGCGCGTATTTGCTTTGCAGTGGGCGGTTTCCGTTTGCTGCGCAAACAGCCGGCCACGTCTTCGAGTTTCGTTGCAGGGAAGCTGGTCTTGGGACGGAGGAAAACGCCGTCGGCCATTTCCTCGACAATGAACGCCGTGCCCGCGCGCCAGTCCCGCGAGTCGCGAATGGACTTCGGCAAGATAATCTGGCCTTTAGTCGATAGACGCGTCGTCTCCATGGGTAAGACCCCAGTAAGATTATCGCACGCTTCGAGTGGCTCTAACAGGTTGACTGGAAAATGGCCGCGGATGAACCACTCATGGCCAGCGAGACCGGCCACCCTGAATAATGAAAAGCGTACTTTTTCGCGCGCTGACTCCCGCTTCCCGGTCAGCTTGTAGAGCATTTGGCATATCAGCGGGTTACATATATTCAGAACAACACGGATGCACACAGATCAACGGCGCGGCTTGCGGTCGCGGCTCATCACGATGCGACACGCCAGAGCCGGGCCCGTTTCCGGGCCCGGCCGCAGCATCCCCGAAGCGACGTTCGGTTAGTTTACTCACCCGAGGGAAGGATCCGGATCAGATACCGTGTCTCGGCTGTCTGGACCACTTTGTGGTTGGACGGGTTGGCCGCCGGGAAGTAGAGGACGATTCCGGAACTGCCGAGTCTAAGTTCACGAATGGATTTTACGCTGGCGATCTGAGTGATCAGCATGGAATTGGCCGCGCCATAGCCCCAACCGATGCTCGCGGGCAGAATCATGCCGACGTTGGCACGCCCGTTTTCGACATAGACCACTCCATTCGGCCGCTCCATCTTGAAGCGGTATTCGCCAGGGGAGAGCGTCACCTTGCCCCAGTGAGCCACACAGGGCAGAGTGAATTTACCGGCGAGGCCTTGCGCATTTGCCGGCCCCACGCAGGATAGCAGCAGGGCTAGCGTCACAGAGGCGAACAGAAAGTGTTTCATGGTTGTTATGGTTCTCCTTGTTGTTTTCTTGGGCCATCTTTTGGTGGCCTTCACCTGGTAATGCGCGAAACGGGCCTCAAAAACCGTCACGCGCCGGCGGAATTTTCTGAGATCGAAATCCGATGAAACTTTTTGGCGGGAAGTGCGGTATTTTTATATAAATAGGTCTGAAAAGGCTAAGTGCATGGAGCCCTCGTCGCACCAGGTAACTGAGCTGTTACATGCTTGGAGTGAAGGCGAACCAAAGGCGCTCGACCGGTTGACGCCGCTGGTCTACGACGAGCTTCATCGTTTGGCGCGCCGGCACATGGCCCACGAACGCTCCGGCCACACCTTGCAGACCACCGCCCTGGTGAACGAGGCCTACCTGGAGTTAGTGGATTCGGTACATGCCGATTGGCAGAATCGCGCTCATTTCTACGCTGTTTGCGCGCGCGTCATGCGGCGCATCCTGGTGGATTGGGCACGGTCGCACAACATGTTCAAGCGCGGCGGCGGCGCTCACTTGGTGGGATTGGAAGACACGTTCGTAGGCGCGCGCGAACCCGACGCGGCGCTGATGGCGCTGGACGATGCCCTTTCCGCATTGGCGGAGTGCGATGCGCGCAAGGCTCGCGTGGTGGAGCTGCGTTTCTTCGGCGGACTCAGCATCGAGGAGACCGCGGCCGTGCTCAAAGTGTCGGAAGAGACGGTACAGCGCGACTGGAGATTCGCCAAAAGCTGGCTGCGGCGCGAACTGAGTACGGAGAAAAGCTATGGTGTCTAAGCGGTGGTCGCAAATCGAACGCCTCTATCACGCGGCCCGCGAACTGCGCGCCAGCGAGCGGACGGCGTTTCTGGAAAGCGCTTGCGGCGGAGATGATAGCCTCAGGCGAGAAGTCGAGTCGCTGCTCGAGAACGATCAGGAGGAAGATCGATTCCTGGAGACTCCCGCTTTGCAGGCGGCCGCGGGCGTGCTGGAACAGGTTGTCACCGGGCAGACGCAATCCGGCACAGGTCCGAACCTGGTGGGGGAGACCATTTCCCACTACCAGATCGTGGCGGAGTTGGGAAGAGGCGGTATGGGGGTGGTGTATAAGGCGGAAGATACCCTCCTGGGCCGGCCGGTGGCGCTCAAATTTCTGCGGCCAGAGATGGGGAGCGGCGCTAGTTCTCCTCTGGGATCGCCTGCGCAGGAGAACGCATTGGAACGGTTCCGGCGCGAAGCGCGCGCCGCGTCGGCGCTGAATCATCCCAACATCTGCATCGTGCACGACGTAGGTTGGCACGAGGGCGCGCCCTACATGGTGCTGGAATACCTGGAAGGCCGGACGCTGCGGGAATCGGTCGAGACCGGACCGCTGCCAGTTTTCACGGTGATCGACCTGGGGATTCAGATTGCCGACGCGTTGGCAGCCGCGCACGCCAAGGGAATCATTCATCGCGACATCAAGCCGACAAATATCCTGGTTACGCCGGCGGGACAGGTGAAGGTTCTCGATTTCGGCCTGGCCAAACCGCAGCCGAAAGATCCGCAAAGTCCAGCCGCGGGCACGTCGCTGACGAACCCCGGCATCGCCGTCGGAACCGTGGCTTATATGTCTCCTGAACAGGCGCGGGGCGAGGAAGTGGACGCGCGCAGCGATCTGTTCAGTATGGGCATCGTATTGTACGAAGTGGCGACCGGCCATCGTCCGTTCGCGGGGGACTCGGCCATCGCCACGCTCCATCAGATCGTGGCGGAGCAGCCGAGACCTATGCGGGAGTGGAACCCGCAGGCGCCGCCGGAGCTGGAACGGATCGTCAGTAAGGCGCTCGAAAAGGATCGCGATCTGCGCTTTCAATCCGCGGCCGAACTGCGCAGCGATCTCATGCGCCTCAAGCGCACCTCCTCGCAGGATGCTCCGGCGATTTCGGCTTCGGGCAAGGCGCGCTTGCGGGCTCGCCTGCGCCGCCGCTGGCTGGCGATTGCCGCCGTGGCGGCGGCGATCGGAGTCGCGGGTTGGCTGGTGCTGCGTCCGGTGAAACCGCCGAGAATCGTCCAATACCGGCAACTCACGAACGACGGCGTGATGAAACAACTGGTAGCCACCGACGGCGTCCGCCTGTATTTGAACGAGACCTCCGGAACGGCTCACTGGACCGCCGAGATGACGGTGAATGGCGGCGAACCGGCCCGGCTTCCGATGATGTCGCCGCGGTTCGCACTGCTCGACGTCTCCCCGGACGGGACTGCGCTGCTGACCGCGGAGATCAGCTCGTACGAGCGAGAGCTGCTGTGGATCGTGCCGGTTCTGGGCGTGCCGCCGTATCGTTTGGGCAACCTGGAAGGATCGTCGGGCGCCTGGTCTCCGGACGGGCAGCAGATCGCATACTCGAAAGGCAGCGGGCTCTTCATCGCGAAGAAAGACGGCAGCGGGGCGAGAAAGGTGTGCGAAGGTCCCGGCAGCGTGCAGATGCCTGCGTGGTCGCCGGACGGAAAGCGGATCCGGTTCACGCTTGCCGACGAAGCGCATCACTCGGAGGCGATTTGGGAGGTGTCTTCCGAGGGCCATGATGCGCACTTGTTTTTTCCGAGGGAAGGTCCTTCCAACGCCTGCTGCGGGCATTGGACTCCGGACGGCCGCAATTTCGTTTTCTCGGAGTTTGGACAGATCTGGGCCTTGCCGGAGGCGCGCGGCATCCGAGGTGGCACACCGCACCCGGTGCAACTGACCACCGGCGCGACGGCATTCGCGGCGCCATTGCCGTCCAAAGATGGAAAGCGGTTGTTCGCGGGAGGCTATACTCCGCGCGGAGAAGCGGTCCGCTACGACACGAAGAAAAAGAGCTTCGTCCCACTGCTCCAGGGTATGTCGGCCGATTTCCTGACATTTTCGAAGAGCGGCGCATGGATCGCGTACGTGACTTTCCCGGAAGGGGTGCTGTGGCGAAGCCGGGCGGACTATAGCGATCGGGTCCAACTTACGCAACCGGCGCCCTATTCGTACGCGCTGGTTCCGCGCTGGTCGCCGGATGGGTCGAAGATCGCCTTCGGAGCGACGGCTCCCGGGAAATTGCCGCGGGTTTATGTTGTGTCGTTCGCGGGCGGCCAGCCCGAGGAGTTGCCTGTGCCGGCGAACCAGGCGGCCATGGACCCGAACTGGTCACCCGACGGCAAGCGAATCTGCTATGGCGGGACCTCCGCGAGTGTGGGAAGACGCGCCGGACCGAATATTCACATATTGGATTTGGAATCGCACCAGATTACCGACGTGCCGGGTTCGCAGGATTACTTTTCGCCGCGCTGGTCGCCCGACGGGCGGTACATCGCGGCGTTGAGCGTGGATGCCTCGCGACTCGGGCTGTTCGACTTTTCGACGGGAACGTGGCGCGACGTGGAGTCGGGCAGCTTCCTGAGTTTCCCTTACTGGTCGCACGACGGCCGGACGATTTACCACATTCAAGGGACGGTGAATCCCGCGGTGATGCGGATTGGGCTGGACGGCCGCCGCTGTGAGCCGGTACTGGATTTGCGGGACGTGCGCCTGGCGGGCTTTTACAGCTTTTCGTTGTCGTTGACGCCGGAGGATGAGCCGATTCTGATTCTGGATCGCGGCAGCGAGGAACTGTTCGCGCTGGAGCTGGAGACGCGATAGACAAGCTAGTGCCATGTGTCGGATAGATTCTTGACAGCCACGTGGGGCAGGCAATCGTGCCAGGCAATCGTGCCTGGCAATCGTGCCTGCGGCCGGCTTTCAGCCGGCTCGACCTGCTGGAAAGCAGGCCGGGTCGACATTCTTGGGCACGCACTCTGGAGCGCAGGGGCGGGAATCGGCATTCGCGAAAAGCTCAGACGGCCGGTTCACCTGGGGTGGATAGCGGCTTGGGGCGTGGCTCCCGACCTGGTTTCCTTTGGGGTGCCCGCGGCCATCAGGGTCGGGCGATTGGGTTCGGAACGTCTACAATGCTACTACCCACAGTGCGCTGATATCCGCATTTTGTTTCGGCGCGGTATGGCTGTTGGTGCGAAGGCCGGTGCTGGAGATGCTCGGATGGGCGCTGCATATCCTGATCGACATTTTCACCCATAGCGGCATGTTCGCAATCCGGTTTCTGTGGCCGCTATCGGGGGTACATTTGGATGGGACGCCATGGGAAAGGCCGTGGTTATTGGCTCTCAATTATGCGGTCCTGGCCTCGGTTTACCTTGTACTGTGGCGCCGGCGCGAACGCACCTCAAAAACGATGACGACGGATCGGGTCGAGGCTAGAGCTAGAAATTGCGCAGAAACTGCCGGTATGTGCCGTCGCGATAGGTAGTCCAGGGCTCGAAACCGCGCTCGGTGTAGAGTTGGTAAGCAAAGTCGATATTGGCTTTGCAATCCAGCAGGCCGCGAAGATTTACCCCCTTGCGTCTCAAGTGCAGCGTGTTGATCTGGAAATAGCCCCAATCGAGCGTGCCGTCAGTATTGTAGTGATAGATCTCGCACTCCCCGCGCGGGTTTTCGGCGCGCTGCACGGCCAGGGCGACGCGGCACGCCGTCCCAAACTTGTTGCATGCGTACTGCTGGAAAGCGGTGAGCCTGCGGCCGGACTGGTCGCTCTGCGCTTCGCTGGTTTCCTCTTCGGACACGCGGGCCGCAATGACGACCGGCCACTGCCAATGAACGCGCACGGGCCAGCGAAGCGAGACGGTATATTCGGCAAGCAGTGCGCCGGCGGCGGCAGCGGCCAGGGCCGCCAACGCTAGCGCGAGTTTCAACCACCGATTTACGCCGGTAGGCGGCCGAACGGCTCGGCGCCGCTTGATGGATGGGGGTTTTATTGCCATGACTAATGCGACTGAAGTCTCATATCCCAAACTGCGATGGTAAGCAGGGCGACGAGCGCGAGAGAGCTCACGATAGCGCCCACCATCAGGCTCGCCGGTAGAAATCGGAAAACGATGCGGTGAGCGCCGGGTGGCACCAGGATGGATTGAAAGGCACCGTCGAAGCGCTCGATCCGGACGGGACGAGAGTCGACGGTGGCCCGCCATCCGGGAAAGAACTGCTCGACAAGCCCGAATCGGCCGCCCGCCTGCGAACTGACCTGCAATTCCCGGCGCTCCGGCGCCCATTGGACGGGCGAGGCGCTGCCTTCGTCTTGATCGGCCCAATAATAAGGCGCCCTGGCGTGCTGCGATTCGTAGACCCGGTAGAAGGAATCGTCCGGGCCGACGAGCCGGTAATCCGGATTGCCGGCAAGGAACGGATCGGCGCCCACACCCTGGTGCGTGATGATGTAGCGCACGCCGAGAGAACGGAGCATCTGCTGGTTGCGGATATCGAGAAAGAATATGCGGGGCGTGCGAAAGGCGACGCGGCGCGCGATCCAATCGCGGTACTGATCGGGGAGAAAGGGATCGAAGCCTTGGGGTGTGGAGAGGTTGTATTCGCGCAAGTCGGTGGGGTAGGGCGAGGCGGATTCGTCGCACATGATGCGATAGCTGCGGTTCGCATCGAGCGCGGCGAAGGCTTGGGAGCTCATGCCGCGGATGCCGGCGGGACTTTGGAAGTCGTCATTATCGCCGGGGAGCGCGTTGAACCAGCGTCCGGCGCTGTAGACTTTGAAATCGACCACGGCGGTGAGTAGCACTGAGAGCGCCAGGAGCGAGCATGCGCGGCCCTGCGAATTCCGGAAAGCCCACAGGGCGAGGCAGAAGACTGCGAGCGCGATGGCGGTGGCGGCGATGGCGGGGAAGTGCGCGGGGAACTGGCCGCCTCGCGCCCAGATTGTCAGTTGGTGGAATGACCAAGCGCACGCGAGAACTACGATGACGGCAACAAACCATCGCGGCAGTTTGCGCGCGGGTTGCGAATCGCCGGCCAGGTGATTCCCGAGGCCGAGGGCGGTAATCAATGCCAGCATGGCGGCGATACCCTGGTGGAAGTTTCCGGGCTGCATGGTGTAGTTGAGCGCCGGAATCAACTGCACGGCGCGAATCAGCAGAATGGGAGGGTGCGCCAGAAGAAAAGCGGCGACGAGCACGGCGAGCGGCTGCGCGTAGGGGCGCCACTCGTGGCGGCGGATAGCCCAGAATGCGGCGAACAGGAACGGCAGGCCGGCGTAGAAGTAGACGCAATCCGGCAGGTAGTTGGCGGAATGGCCGGGATTGAAGTCGAACCAATTAGGAAGCAGGTACGACAGGAGCATGGCTTTCCAGGTCCAAAATCCGGGGCCGTATTTTACTTCCGAAAACATCAGGGAGCGGGCGTCGAGCGTGGGCAGGAGTTGGACGGCGGCCAGTGGGAGCGAGCCCAACAGAGCCGCACATGCCCGGGCGGCCGCTCGCCAGGCGCCGCGGCTGGCGAGAGCGTAGACCAGCCAGACGGCGCAGTCGGCCAGCCATGCCGCGGGGTAGCCGGCCAGGAAGGCGAGAGCGGAGGCGGCGGCCAGTTTCCATAGCGGGCGCCAGTCGCGGCGGTTCCCGGCCTGATCGATGCCCCAGAGCCCGAGCGGCAACCACGTCATGCCGCCGAGCACGCCGAGGTGCAAAAGCTGCCAGCTGAGATAGCCGGAGGCGCTGAAGACCAGCGCGCCCAGGGCGCTCGGCATGGGCGCGGAGCGATCGCGCAGCCATCGGTAGGAGAGCAGAAAGGCGATCCAGATGTGCGCCAGCGCGAAGACCTCGAGAGGTTTGAAGTGAAGCACTCCGGCGGACCAGGCGGCGGCATACAGGAGCCACGTCAGGGGATAGAAAAGCGCGGCCTGAATATTTCCGACGAAGGAAATGCCGCAGTAGATGCTGGAATCCCACATGGGAAACCGGCCCGCCTGGAGCGAGCGAAAGGCGAACACTTGCAGCGGGTAATGAAAGCCCCCGATATCCGACCAGAGAAAGACGCGCTTGAAGGGCGGGAGATATTCGATGAAGAACGCGTAGGCGCAGAGGAGCGAGAGGATGGCCACGCGGAGAATTTCGGACCGCGATGGACGGGGCGCTCTGTCCATGAATATTCAGGATATACGTCAGACCTTGTGCAGCGCTTTGAATCTCCGGGCCTTCATGCGATTGCCGCAGATCTTCATATCGCACCATCGGCGCGTGTGGTTCTTGCTGGTGTCCAGAAACAGCCAGCGGCACGCGGGGTTGGCGCAGGCGCACAATCTCTGCATATCCCCGGAGGCCATCAACTGCTCCGTGCTCCGCGAAAGGATCCACAATGGAAGCTCGGGCGAGAGCGGAGATTCGGGGATGGCCCATTCGAGGCACGGAGCGCGCCATTCGAGACGGCGATGGCTGTCCGCTTCGCGAAAGCAAGCTTCCAGCCTCTTCAGCCAGGATGGCGCCGGGCCGGCGCCATCGAGCGACGCGTAAAAGACCTGCGCGGCCGCCTCGCGAAGCTCTCGCACTTCTTCCAGGACCCGCGCCCCGGCGGCAGGATTTACGCGTGCCAGCCGCCGCGACTGATCTGCCGTGATCAATCGCGACTGCTCAGTGAAGGCGAGAAGGTCGCGGGGAGAAGCGAGCAGGTCTTCGGGCCCGCGCTCGCGAAATCGCCAGTCGAGCGTGTTGACGAGATCGACTATAGGATGGCCCGCGATCAACTCGAAGACGCGGGTATTCACGGTGGATTTTGGCACTGTTAACCTCTAAACTAAGATTGACAGGTTATCCCACAAATGGCAAGATGTAACTGTCCATGTGTGATTCAGGGGTTATCTCGGAGGTTGCGGAAAATCGATCGGAATCCTTCCGGATTCGCATGATCCTGTCATTTTTCGCGATCTACGTTATCTGGGGAACGACTTTTCTCGCGATTCGGATCGCCGTGGAAGAGCTTCCGCCGCTGTTTGCCGCGGGCGCACGGTTTTTCGCGGCGGGAGTTTTGCTTTACGGATTTATGCGCGCCAGGGGAGAAGCGAAGCCCACCCGCAGGCAGTGGCGAAGCCTGCTCATCATGGCGCTGCTGATGTTCGTGGTGGAATACGGTCCCCTTTTCTGGGCCGAGAAGTACGTGCCCTCGGGCATGGTATCGGTGCTGGCAGCGACGCTGCCGATTCTCACGATGCTTTTCGAGATGGCGATTCAGCGACCGCAGAGGACGCGGCCGATGCGCGCCATCGATGTGCTCCTCGGCTTTGCGGGAGTGGCCGTGTTGCTGCTGCCCGGGGGCACGCTCGATCTCGCTCCCATCCCTTGTCTCGCGATTCTGGCGGGCACGGCGACGTGGGCGCTGGGCGCGGTGCTGACGCGACGGATGGAGTTGCCCAAATCGCGCCCCCTCACCGCGGGCGCCGCCATGATGCTGGGCGGAGCGATGCTGCTCGCCCTCTCGGGCGCGTTCGGGGAATTGCGTCCGCTGCCGCATTTCTCAATGCGCGCGGCCCTGGCGGTATTATACCTGATCGTGTTCGGATCGCTGGTGGCCTTTACGGCATTCGTCTGGCTTTTGGCGCACATGCCTGCGACACGCGTCGCGAGTCATGCCTACGTGAACCCGATCGTAGCGGTGGCGCTGGGCTATTTCGCGGCGGGAGAGCCGATCACGATGCGGATGGTGGTGGGGAGCGTGCTCGTGCTAATGAGCGTGTTTCTGATTTTGCGGCGCGCTACGGAGTGATCTCAGGCTTCGTCCAATTCGGCCGACATTTCGGCGAAGGGGAAATCGAAAGTCGCGTCGGTGAGGTGCAGTTGGAGGACGCTCCGGGGAGGAGGCGAAGATTGTTCTGCTCGAACATCCAGGCGAGGCGGTTGTCGGGGTCCATGACGAGGACGTTGTGGACGCCGAGAGCTTCGTACTCAAGGCACTTGTCCATCACGCAATCGAAGGTGTCTTTAGGCGACGTGATTTCAACGGTGATGGCAGGAACGTCTATGAGGAACTTTTCGCGGCGGTAAGGTTTCTCAACGGCCGCCAGGTCCGGGACGCGATACCGGCGGTCGTCGATGCGGAGGCGCACGTTCATAAACACGAACGCCCCGGAATCAAAGTCCTGATGATGTCTGGCCTTTTGAGGGCAGAGAAAAGGTTGCAATGGTTGGCTGGCCCTTCCTTCAGAAGCCGTTTAGCGCTTTAGCCTTGAGGGAGTCCATTGGAACGGTGGCCGGTCCGATCACGTCTCTGGAGTAAGGTACGGCTGAAGGGAGTGCGCAATTGCTGCAGGGAGTGCGCAATTCGAGATGCCAGGATGGTCGCCTTCTTGCGGTCAGAAACCGAACTAGAAGCCGCTAAGCGGGCGTCGTCCACCGAGAACGCTTTCGTCACAATTGATAGCGCCGTGCGCCGCAAACAGCCAGCAACCTTGTTGCAATCCGACGCAAGGAATTGCTAGCCCACTGTGAGGAGCTCGGTTGTCAATTAGCGGCCACGGACAATAGTATTTGCAGGTTGACTCCGAAGATGCGGTTCTTGGGCCAATTTGATGTGTCGATGTTGACGCTGGTTAACCCACGAACGCAGCGGCGGGTAACGTTGAAGTTAGCCCAGTCCGTTCTTTCAACTCTTTCTCTGCCTGGAACCAATCATCTTTGCCTGATCCGATCGGACAGCCCCGCTGCTGCCATATCTGGTAAGCGAGTACAGCGACTTCATTTCCAGTGAATGGTTCTGGTGTGTTACTATCCGTGGAATCAGTCGCTTGGTTATTACGCCTGTTCTTTGGGCTGATTCTTGGTGCTCGATTCGACATAAATGTAACTCCTCTCGACTATGTGTTCTGCTCTCTTCATGCGGCTGCGCAGTATATTCCCTTGGCGCTTCTGGCCTTAATCTTTCCCTTGACACCACAACGTAGTCCCCGAAAGTCGAAGACCGAGAAGGTAATAAAACCGCGTTCGCTGCACGAGGACCGCCAACAAAGGCCCTTAGTCAATCCGAACTCTCGCCACATCCTTATTGAATTTCATTCGTTATCGCCGGTCTGACGTCCTTGCGGGGCCTTCCAGGCTTTCTCGGTTGGGGCAATTCTGTCGGTTGTCTGAATCCCATCTGTTCCAGAGCGGGAATTACCGCATTGATACGGTCCGGCTCAGCGGTTAGATCCTTTATTCCCTGTGCGATATACATGAGTTTCCCCGGTGTCCGCACTGTGTATTCAGCTACCAGAAATTGTGTGGTCCAGATAATCACTGTTGAAACTGCCACCCGTTAACGAGCCGTCGGATGGGATGGAGAAGAACCAGACCAACCATTTATTTGGTCTGGTTCTGCTAATTGTATCACTTTGTGATGTGCGCCTTGCCAGAAGCGGCACGCTAAGGGGCGAATGAAGCGATATTGGGCAAAAACGGGACGCTAAACAACTGCCGGCTAAAAGCCTGTTCGCCTGAAAGGCAAAGGGCTTAGACCTGAGAGGCCTTGAGCTAAACGTGGATCATCCCGTAGGCGGCGACGATATTCTCGATCAGTGCGGGACCGAAAGCCTCTAACAATTCGATGAACGGCTTGCTCCTCTCTGGTTTGCACTTTAAGCGGGAGAGAGCCACCGCCAAATCGGGGTTCTGGAGAGTTTCAGCGGCTTTTTCGACGGCTGCAATCGAAATGCTGGAATATCCGAACGTGCCGTCAGAATTCCACGGACCCATTTGGCGCACACGGGGTCCGAACCGCTTTTCGAGAAGTTTGAGTTCATCATCCGTCAAAAGGATTGCTTCCATTTCGTTTCACAAACCTTTGACTAACTACGTGCCGGTCGCAACCAATGCTAGTCTGCTTCGGCTGGCGTTGAGGAGTTCGCGCCGATGATGCCAGTGCCGCCACGCTGATGCAATAGAGCGTATCAATTCATTACGATCAAGCGGCGTTGCCAACACATCCCAAGCACCCAGGTTCAAAGCTTCGGCCCAAAGGCGTTCGTCTGCCAGCCTGGAAGCGACGATCAACAATGGTGGATTTGGCATGGCTTTGATCTGTTCTAGCAAGTCAATATACGTTCCCGGCAGTAAATCCCGCTCACAAACGACAACAGCAACGTCGTGCTGTTGCAACAAGGCGAAAGCGGCAATAATATCACTAGCCTTAAGTAGCCCGCCATTTCCATCACCGATTATGTCCCGTAAAGACGAATGATCCTTCTCAGCTGGGCTGACTGAAAGAACGGTTAGTGTTACGGTTGGATTGGTTGCGGACTCAGGGGAGTTTCGGTCGAATGTGGACAGCTTTCTCACGGCGATTGACCCTCTTGTTCGTGTCGAAATCCGGACGACACATTTGTTGGGAGACGCCAGTTGTTTGGTCCAAACGTAGAGGTACTACCTCTTGGCTTCGGGAGCGTAATTCCAGCGGGCCAAGGACCCAGATTTCGTAATGGGTGTACTAAGGCTATGCCTCAAAAAGGTGCATGTCAATAGATTTCGATCAGTTTCTCCGAAAAACCTGGGCCGATGTGCGGAAACATCCGTTTTTGCCCGACCATTGGTCGCCCGGACAAGCAGAAGTGCCGGAATTCTACTCCACCGACGTATTCCCACTTGTGCTTCGACAGCATCAGCCGCGATTTCCACCGAGCAGTTGCCGACGCATTTCTCTACTGGCAGGGCCGATCCAGGTGATTGGCAGGCGGATCAAAAACACTTTCAGCATAGCCGAGAGAGCGGCCGCATCAGTTTGAGTGATTTGCGCCTATGCCGATGTGGGCACGGCTACAAGATCGCCTTTCCCGCTGCGGACAGTTTCTACACCCACATCGGTTCCAGCTTTCTGCCCTCAAAAAATAACTTTGAGATTACCGTAACTAATGGTACGTTGCAAGGGTAGGGTTTGTCTTGGCTGATGCCAGTGTTGTCCTGGTTCAGCCGCTCGGCAATGAATGCCAAAGTCGGCGGAAGAATCGCCTGCTTGAGCCGACTCTACACGATGTCAGGCCATTCTTTAGGAGAACAACAGTGTTTTCATTTGGCTTGCCCTTTCCTCAAGAAACGGACACCGCAACCGTTCGGGATCTCATTCGGACGCTGCTCGGTCCGAGACCCCGGATGAACACAGTTTTCGGATCTGACGGGAATGGCGTTCCCAACGACATTGAAGTGCAAAAGAAGGCGCTGATTGCCTACAGAGCCAAGATTGTGGCGGTCATAGATTTGTTGGAGGCTGGCGTCATGGTTTCTGAGAGTGGGCCGATCACAAGAACGCCAGGGCGCAAACCGATTGCGGCAGCGAGATCGCCTAAAGCTACAAAGCAGACGGCGGCGTAAGGTCGGAGCGTGAGCCGCCTCAGCTTGTTGCATCACGTTCCTATACTTAGCCGTTCCGTGCCCGTTCGTCGGCGTCTCAACTCACCGGCGCACTGTACCGAGTCGCAACGCCTTTGTGGTGTTTCACGAAGCAACCTCAGGGTCATCAGTCAGAGATCCGGGTCCAGTCTTCCTGGTTCGTGTCTCAGATTTTTCCAGGGAGAGGATATCCTTGTCTATCCCTTTCAACTCAGAGCGAAGCTCCGAAAGTAGTCTTGTCGCATCATCTACGAGTCCGGGTCCAGCCAAGATTGCTCGGACCCTCGTCTTGAGAGTCTGCCTGTCGAATGGCTTGGTTAGGAATAGCAAATTTGCATTCTGCCTACCTATCTCAGACAGGCTGGCACTCGATATCAGTAACAGCTTGATTCCTGGCCGTTCTTCGAGCAGATAACTGCACAAATCGCTATCTCTCGTTTCGGGCATCTCCACGTCTGTAATTACCAAGTCTATCGTTGCCGGGTAATTACGTGATAGTTCCAACCCTTCGTCACCATCGGCTGCGGACAGTACAAGATGCCCCTCCTCTTGCATAAGCAGACCAACAAAATTGCGGGCCAGGGCATTGTTATCAGCCACGAGTATGACGAAACGATGCGGTCCTGAAGACCGAAGCTCTCGGAGCGTGATGGGCTCCTCAGCATGTGTCTTCCGTCGCCCTGGAGTTTCTGGAGTCATCTCTGATCTTGCCCGGATCTTTAAAGTCTATATCAAAAGGGCTTCTTTTGGCGATATTGTTCTTTTAAGTACGGCCAATGGAGAGAGACCGAATGCTAAATTTAGGACTTCCATCTCCTACTCAGGCTGGCAGTACTATGTACCAATGCAATCTGGTTTGTGGCGTCTCGCAACGGAAATCAACAGGATGGAGATCAGCGAAAGAACTTCAGTACTTCCGGTAAACATAGGCCAGAAGATTGCGACCTCCAGAAGGGTCAACCAGCAAATGGTTAAGGAGGGGAACGATTCTTTGAGGACGTGGATTCCCACTGGAGGCTTTCAACCACCGCTGATTTTGGAAGCGATGTGCTCCTCGGCTTTGCGGGGAGTGGCCGTGTTGCTGCTGCCCGGGGGCACGCTCGATCTCGCTCCCATCCCTTGTCTCGCGATTCTGGCGGGCACGGCGACGTGGGCGCTGGCGCGGTGCTGACGCGACGGATGGAGTTGCCCAAATCGCGCCCCCTCACAGCGGGCGCCGCCATGATGCTGGGCGGAGCGATGCTGGCCCTCTCGGGCGCGTTCGGGGAATTGCGTCGGCTGCCGCATTTTTCGATGCGCGCGGCCCTGGCGCTACTGTACCTGATCGTCGGATCGCTGGTGGCCTTTACGGCATTCGTCTGGCTTTTGGCGCACATGCCTGCGACACGCGTCGCGAGTCGAGCCTATGTGAACCCGATCGTGGCGGTGGCGCTGGGCTATTTCGCGGCGGGAGAGCCGATCACGATGCGGATGGTGGTGGGGAGCGTGCTCGTGCTGATGAGCGTGTTTCTGATTTTGCGGCGCGCTACGGAATGATCTTAGGGTTCGTCCAATTCGGCGAACATCTCGCCGAACGGAAAATCGAGGCTGGCGTGGGTGAGGTGCAGTTGGATGGACGCGCCGGGGAGGAGACGAAGATTGTTCCGCTCGAACATCCAGGCGCGGCGGTTGTCGGGGTCCATGACGAGAATGTTGCGGACGCCGAGAGCTTCGTATTCAAGGCACTTGTCCGCGATCGTGTCGAAGGTGTCTTGGGGAGACTTGATTTCGACGGTGATGACAGGGACGTCGGTGACGACGTTACCTTCCTGATAGGGTTCTTCCAGCACAAGTACGTCTGGGATGCGATGCCGCTGCGGGCCAACACGCAGGCGAACAGCCGGGCAAGCCTCAAGTCTGTGCGATTGATGGAATCGCTGCAAATAGGAAGCCACAATGCGCTGCAAGCGCGAGTGTCGTAGTGTCCCCACATTCGGCTCCACAAGCACGCCGTCAACGAATTCCATGTCTGGCTCGTAGCTGGTGTTCAGGTATTCGTCCAACGAAACCGAGGTGGTCGTGCTGCCCATATCGAGTCTCTCTAACTTTGGTGCGGATGAGAGGACTTGAACCTCCACACCCTTGCGAGTACATGGACCTGAA